>Ga0138256_10000283_pt1 | contig 58465 bp, 48 predicted proteins | sample KNB2016incub_MG_FD_105486 | JGI IMG/M metagenome (GOLD analysis project Ga0138256, IMG submission 105486) | Active sludge microbial communities from wastewater in Klosterneuburg, Austria - KNB2014incub_MG | ecosystem: Engineered > WWTP > Activated sludge > Unclassified | place: Austria...
AAGTAAATCTAACAATAAAAGGAGGCGGGTTGGTTATTGTCGAAACGAACATGACTTCGAATCACACCAAAACTCGGTGCGACCGACGAAGTGCGCTTGACTCATGGCTTAACTTCATAGATGTGACCCCGGCCGAGAACGACTGTGACAATACTCGATTCTTTCCCGTCAGAGAGACGCAGATCGGAGTGCGCGATACCCAAAATCATAGCTCGCAGACCTTTGACCAATCTCCCCAATACCTCTACCAATCTCGAGGCTCTGCTTTACCAATGGGTAGCTTCCACTCTACCTAAATGAGCCCATTTTATCATGGTAATTTGTCGAGATCTGAGGGCTGCCAGGCGGCGTTTTTGAAGAAATAGAGCCGACGGCCGGGCTTCATTCCCTCAAGACGGCCCTCGTCGAGCGAGATTCCATAGCTGCCGCGGCAGAGCGGTTCGTTCCAGTCGTTTCCGGCCCTCAGAAAGTTGTGGATCTTTTCAGAATCCGCTCCCATCTGGAATGCCATCGGGACCGCTTCGTCCACCGGGAAATCGTTGAACCAGGCATCGCCCGTACACCACGAAGCGAGCGATGTCATCGTCAATGGCGTATCGGGAGGCAGTGTTTTCATGAGCTCCCGCATCATCGACCGGTAAAATGGCCGTTCGGAAACGACGGCATCGAAATCGATCTGGATCGCTTTTACGTCGGGCAGTTCGAGCGTGTTTTTGATCAGACTCACCATCTTCGAACCCATCTCGGCCGAAAAAGTCGGCCGGTCGAACGTGCCTTTTTTTGTCTCGACCCGCGTGACGGCGATCAGATACGTCCCGGGCGGAACTTCGAGCGGCTGACGGCGAGGTTTGGGCGAAACCTGGTCTTTTTCGAGGAAGATCGTCTGAGCTAAAAACGCCACGCCGATTTCGTTTGGATCAATGAAATGCAGGTCTTCAGGGCGTTCCCATGCCCACAAAACCTTCGTAGGCAGACCGTTCGAACGGGCGGGATCGATCTTATTTTTTGACGCCGAGCAGCCTGTTAGTAGCAGGACTGAGATCCAGATCGTTGCGGTGAGTATTCGCATTGTTTGGTTCGAAATAGCTGATAGCATTTTACTTGAGCATAAAAGCTATCAGTTATCAGCTATTTAGGAAAATGACTTTGGATCGATTTGTCTGATATACTCTCCAAAGAACTGAATCGCCATTCATTTTAGCCGTCTTACGCCCGCTTAAGCAGGCGGTTCTGACAATAATCATATGATCGAACGCGAACAAATACCGATGGATGTTGTGTTTGTGGGTGCTGGGCCTGCAAATTTGGCGGCTGCGCTGCACTTGAAAAACAAGATCAAGGAACACGACGAACTGGTCGAAAAAGGCTTCAAAAAGGGCAAGGCGATCGGCGAACTCGAGATAGCGATCGTCGAAAAAGGCTCATTCGTCGGGGCACACATTCTGTCGGGAGCCGTCATGGATCCCATCGCGATCCGCGAGCTTATGCCTGATTTTCTGGCACAAGGCTTTCCCGTCGATTCGGTCGTGACGGAAGATGCATTTTGGTATCTAGGTGAAAAGAAAGGCTTTAACGCACCGCTCGTTCCGCCGCCGCTGAAGAACAAGGGCAAATACATCGTTTCGCTCAGTAAGGTTTGCGAATGGCTTGGTGAGAAATGTGAGGAAGCGGGAATCAATATTTTCCCGGAATTCCCTGCGGCTGAGATCCTGTATGACGAGAACGACTGCGTGATCGGCGTACGAACCGGTGACAAGGGAATCGACAAAGAAGGCCATCAAAAGGCTAATTTTGAGCCTGGCGTAGACCTTTTGGCTAAGGTCACCGTGCTCGGTGAAGGCTCACGCGGGTCGCTCGCCAAGCAAATAATTTCGCGCCTCGGACTTGCCGAAGACAAAGAGCCGATGGTCTATTCACTGGGGATAAAGGAGCTTTGGGAACTGCCCGCCGGGAATTTTCCGGAAGGGAAAGTCGTTCATACGCTTGGATTTCCATCCGACACGCGAACCTACGGCGGCGGCTGGATCTACGGCCTCAAAGACAACATGGTCAGCATCGGTTACGTAACCGGGCTCGACTACGAAGACCCGCTCATCGATCCGCACGCCGAGTTTCAAAAGTTCAAAACCCACCCGAAGGTCGCTGAGGTCCTTGCAGGCGGCAAGATGATCAAATATGGTGCGAAAACCATCAACGCCGGCGGCTACTTCACGATGCCGCGGCTTTATGCGGACGGGGCATTGATCGTTGGCGATTCCGGCTCTTTCCTGAATGGCCAGCGGATCAAGGGAATCCACACCGCGATGAAATCAGGAATGCTCGCCGCTGAGACGATCATCGGAGCTTTTGAACACGACGATTTCTCTTCAAAAACACTCAAGCATTTCGAGGAAAAGGTCAATTTAAGCTGGATCTACGACGAACTGCATCCGGTCCGCAACTTCCACGGAGCCTTCCAGAAGGGCCGTTGGTCGGCATTGGTCAACACTGGGCTGCAGTTTATGACCAAAGGCCTCGCCTGGGGTTTTATGCCGAAGGAACACCACGTCGCAGGCCACGAACGGATCGAAAAGCTAAACGGCAACGCAAAGGCCGGTGGATTTGGGCCATCGGATCATTTGAAGTCCGAACGGTATGCGGGCGTTCCATTCGATAAGGAGTTGACGTTCGATAAGGTAACGGATGTATTTTACGGAGCTGTCGCCCACGACGAAGATCAGCCATCGCATCTGCACGTACTAGATACGGAGATATGTGCGACCACGTGTGCCGAGGAATATGGCAACCCGTGTCAGCGATTCTGCCCGGCTGCCGTTTATGAGATGGAAGACAATGCCGGAACGGGACGAAAGGAACTGAAGGTCAATTTTTCAAATTGTGTTCATTGCAAAACTTGCGACATTGCCGATCCTTACCAGATCATCAACTGGGTCACGCCTGAGGGCGGTGGGGGGCCGAACTATAAAGGTATGTAAAACCAGGTATTTAACCGTACCGATGTATACAAATAGGAAAAAGGCCATTGCAATGCAGCAATGGCCTTTTTGTATGTTGTAACTACTGCAAGAACTGTGAGGACAGCGATTTAGCTTTCAAGGATCTCGAAATTGATTTTCTTGTTCTCAAGTTCCTTCATCGCAATACGAGTCGATTTTGTCTTTCGCATATCGAGATCGACTCGCGGGATCGCACCACGCTGGAGCTGCTTGCTGCGCTGAGCAGCGAGAATGATCATGCGGTATTTCGAATCGATCGCCGGTGGATCAATTATTTCTTCTACTTCTGTTTCTTCTATTTCTTCGACCATAAATTAGCTATCTCCATCAAATAGATGCTTTGACGCATCGAAACTATTAAGGATAGCCTGAATAGCCTCAGTTTGTCTATCTCGTTCCTGCCGTTCCGCGACAATAATCGATGCTATCTGCCGCGTGGCGACCGGGAGATCCTCGTTGACCACTACGTATTTGAATTTTTTGTATTGCAGAACTTCCTTAAAGGCGTTCCTAAGGCGAGTGGTTAGTTCCGTTTGCCCCTCGGTGCCTCTTGCCGTCAATCGAGCCTGTAGGATCTCAAACGACGGTGGAAGAATGAAGATACTGATACACTGATCAGGACGTTTTTCCAGTATTTGGAGAGCTCCTTGGACGTCGATCTCAACGATCAGATCCTTTCCACTTCGCGAGATCTTTTCGCTTTCCAACAGTGAGGTGCCGTACATATTTCCATGAACCTCGGCGTATTCAAGGAATTCTCCGTCGACGATCAGGCGGTCAAATTCTTCCCTGGTTGTAAAGAAATACTCACGGCCATCCTCCTCACCAAATCGCTGCGGGCGAGTTGTGTGCGATACTGAAAAGCCAAGTTCGGGCAACAAGCCTCGAACTTCCTTTATCAGCGTTCCTTTTCCTCCCCCGGACGGGGAGCTAATAATGATGAGCTTTCCTTTCATAGTCGTTTCGCCAAGCCGCTACGGAGGAAGAATGCCATCGAAATTGATGGCTGAAGACGACCTCCAAGTGCTATCAAAGATATTCAAACAAACTCATTCGATATTTTGCACCTGCTCGCGGATTTTCTCAATTTCACTTTTTATAGCGAGTGCGTTTTCTTTTACGATCATGTTGTTGGTTTTCGAGGCGATCGTGTTGGCTTCGCGGTTGAATTCCTGAGTTAGGAAATCCAGGCGTTTCCCAACGTCTCGCTCGTCCATTACGATCGACCGGAAATGCTCGATATGCCCCCTGAGCCGCGTGATCTCTTCCGAAATATCTGCTCGATCTGCTAGAAATGCAACTTCCTGAGCGATACGGCCCTGATCAATGTCGAGCTGCGAATCGGTACGGGCGAGAAGCTCGGCCACCCGTTTTGTCAGGCGTGCGGAATACTCGTCGGCGACCTTAGCTGACTCTCGTTCGATCGCTGGAATTCTCGATTCGATCTCGATGATCCTTGAGGAGAGTTCGTCCCCAAGCATCGCTCCCTCCATCGAACGCATAGATTCAAGGTCATCGAGTGCCGCGGTGAAAACCTGTTCGATAGCATTTAGGAACTCGCTGGTTGGTTCCTGCTTTTTCGTGTTGACGACGTTCGGCAGACGGGCGATGACATTGATATCCGGTTCGCCGCTTAGTGAGAATTCGGTTTGCATTTCCTGCATAGCCGCGAGAAACCCAGCGATCAGGGGACGGTTTATTTCAAGTTCGACAGCGTCGTTTCGATCGTACTGGAGGTTAACTTCAACCCTTCCCCTAGCGAGACGTCCGCTAATGAGCTTCTTAACTGTCGGTTCGAGCGGCTGCAGCTCAGACGGAAGCCGCATATTTATGTCGAGAAAGCGGTTATTGACCGTCTTTAGCTCGACTGTTATTGAGTGATTATCATCGGACACTGCAGCGCGTCCAAAGCCTGTCATTGATTTCATAATTAATCTTCTTTCGTTTCTTCCATATCGGCAAACTGGAGCTCGTAAAGCTTCTTGTACGTGCCTCCTTGGTCTAGCAACTGGTCGTGCATACCAGTTTCAATGATCTCGCCTTTTTCCATGACAACAATCTTGTCCGCTTTTCTGATGGTTGACAGCCGATGGGCAATAACTATCGAGGTTCTGTTCTGCATCAGATTGGCAAGGGCCTTTTGAACCAGCGATTCGCTTTCCGTATCAAGGGCAGATGTTGCCTCATCTAGGATCAAAACGGGAGCATTCATCAAAACTGCACGAGCTATTGCGATCCTTTGGCGCTGGCCTCCTGAAAGCAACACACCCCGTTCACCAACCATAGTTGAATAGCCGTCGGGAAGTTGTGAAATAAAATCGTCTGCGTATGCGATTCGAGCGGCTTCCTCGACCTCAGTCTGTGACGAATCGGGACGTCCGTAGGCAATATTTTCTCTAACAGTGTCGTTAAATAGAACTGTTTCTTGTGTTACCAACGCTATCTGCTTTCTGAGGCTTGCGACACTAGAATCCCTTAGATCTACTCCATCCCAAGTTATCGAGCCCTCGGTTGGGTCGTACAGTCTCTGAATTAGCCTAGTGAGGCTTGATTTGCCGCCGCCGCTTTCACCTACGAGGGCGACCATTTGGCCGGTTTTAACTTCGAGATCGATGTTCTTGAGTATTTTGCGTTTACTGTTGCGGTAGTTAAATGTAACGTTTTTCAGTATTATTTCCGTTTTCAGCGGCCCGAGTTGTTTTGGGTTCGATATTTCGGCCAGCGTCTCATTCTCATCCAAAATGGTCCAGACATCGCGGGCGGCGGAAAACGCCTTGGTGATCTCATTGTGTTGTCGCGATATCTTTCGCATTGGGTCGTAGCTGCGAAGCAGAAACAGCAGGAATGTGAAAAATTGCGGAGCGTCCATACGCTGAGCATCAATTTCACGCAGACCAAAAAAAAGAAGTACGACAACCGCAACCATACCAATTATCTCGATAGTTGGCGGAGATGTTGCAGCGATGCTTGCCGAGCGCATGTTAGCCCTAGCGATAATGCGGGCTACATCCATAAACCGTTTCTTTTCACGTGGTTCCGCGGAATAGGCTTTGACAATAATATGGTTCGACAGAGTTTCCTGAGATGTGTCGTTCAGTTCCTTATTTCCTTCCAACGAGACATCGGCAAGCTTCCTAAGTCGACTTGAAAAGCTCGCTGTCAGTAGGGCGATGATCGGGGCGATTATCAATGAACCGAGCGTTAGCCGCCAATTGTAATAAAACGCTGCCCCGATAAACGCCACTAGCATCACCGTCTCTCGAATCACGTCCCGCAGGTTCGACGAAACCGCCAACTCAATTGCGGAGCAACTGACCACGAGTCTCGAGACCAGGAAATTGGTCCGGTGCTTTTCAAAGAAGACAGCAGGCTGCTCCAGTAGATGGGAATAAAGTTCACCCCGGAGATTCAGCACGGCCGACTGGCCGATCTTCGCCATCAGAAAAGAGGAGAAGTATTCTGCGATGCCCTTTAGCACCGTAAATGAGATCAACAGGACTGCGATCATCATCCATGCACGGTACCAGTCGTCCCTGGGTATAAGGCTGTTTAGGTCAAAAAGCGTTTTGCTTTCAGTTGAATTTCGAAGAAATTGCTCGAAGATCGGCACGAGAAGAGCACCGGTCGCAGTTTCAAATACCGCGCCAACGATCATCGCAAAAAACGCCAGCACGAAGGTTAGCCAATAGGGTCTGACGTATTTGAGCAGGCGTTTTAGATCGTCCATGACTGCGTGTAAAGGATTGAATATACTTTACTTGAAGGTTAACTGTCCAAAACTCTTGTCTTGCAACTTTCAAACCCTGTATGGCATCTCTTGATATTGATTCGTAATCCAGGGAGAAGTTTATGAAAAAAACGTTCGCTGCCAAATCCGTATTTATCGGGCTCATCGTAACATTTGTATCTCTAGTCGGTTTAGGCCAGGTCGATGTTGGACGAAAGACCACAGCAATTACATATCCGCTTGATGACACGGTGACGGTTCAGTTTCGGGGTACAACGCGCTTTCCCAGGATGAAGGGCGAGGCTAAGGTTAAGCGAACGTCGCGCAGCGGTACGACCATTGAATTATCCGTCGAAAAAATGCCGCGGCCATTTGAACTCGGCGCGGGCTATGCAACCTATGTTTTGTGGGCTATTTCACCGACCGGACAAGCTGACAATCTTGGCGAGATAAAGCGTAGCGGACTGTTTTTTATTGACTCAAAGGTTAGAGTAACAACGCCGCTGCAGACATTTGCTTTGATCATTACCGCCGAACCTCATTTTATGGTGACGCGGCCCAGCCAGACGATAATGCTCGAGAATTTGTATCCTGTTGGAGCGAACGGGCAGCGAATTGGAACCAGTCCGGCAATTACATATTTTGGGAATTCAAGTGATTTCTTCCGTGATCCGCGAACTCCGGAGATAGCCGAGACTGATTATGCAAAAACGCCGCCGGCGATCCTTCAGGCGAAGCAGGCGATCGCATTGGCTAAGTTTGCCGGTGCTGAACGCGATGCGAATGTTGAACTTTCTGAGGCCGCGACACTACTCCAAAATGCCGAAAACGCGTGGCAGGCGGGCCGAGATGAAGACACGGTAGATATCGCCGCCCGAAAGTCGATATCCGCGTCTGTACGTGCCGAATCATTAGCTGCCCAAAGAAAAGAAGCTCGCGAAAAGCGCAATGAGGAAACACGCAATAGCGCCGAGATAAGGGCTGCTGAGTCGAAATACCTTGATGCTCAAGATCAGATCGCAGAACTAAAGGGGGAACTTGCGCGCGAAACCCGCAACCGGGAATTAGCCGAACGGGATGCGATGAATTACTCGAGCCAATTAAAAGAACTTCGGGATGAGAATGGCAGGTTGCGTGAGGATCTCGGCAGAGCTCGGGTCGAGACCGAGACGGCCCTTGCGAAGCTCGCGGCAACCGTGCAAGCAGCGGAAAATGAAAAGAAAGCGATCCAGGAGGTGGCTGATGCGGCAAAAATGCGAGCAGCTGAGGCCGCTATGATGAGCTCATTGAAGACTTTCGGAACGGTTGAAAAAACCGAACAGGGAATTATCCTAACGCTTCCCGAATCTCTCTGGGCGGGAACTCGTTCAACGGCTTTTACACCTCAGGCGGAGGGTAAACTAACGTCGCTTGGAGAGATCCTTTCGAATTATCCCAACTACAGGATCTCGATCGAGTCTCACACAGATAATACGGGAGCTGCCGCTCAGATCCAGACAGTAACCGACAAACGCTCTTATGCCGTAGCTGAGAAGTTTGCAACAATGGGCGTCGAGGAAGGTCGAATAGTTGCTAAGGGCTACGGCGCGAGCGTGCCGGTCGCTCCGAATACAACACCGGCAAATAAGGCTAAGAATCGTAGAATTCAGATAATGTTGATCCCGTATACGCGTTAGAACTCGAGCAGGCGTCCGTTCGTTCAATATCCGTGTACTCGATGTTTTGATCGGGTACACGGATTTTCTATTTAGTTCTGGAACCACGGATCTATGAAGTTTTGGCTGATGGACAAATGTCATTCAGGACGCACTCTTCACATTTAGGGCGTCGGGCGATGCAAACCTGACGGCCGTGATAGATCATCCAATGCGGAAACATTACCCAGTCTTTTTTCGGAACGAGTCCGGCAAGATCCTGTTCGATCTTCTCGGGCGTCCTGCTCTCGGTCAGGCCGAGTAACTGAGAGATACGCGAGACGTGTGTATCGACAACCACACCAGACGCGATGCCGAAAGCATTCCCCATAACGACGTTCGCTGTCTTTCGAGCAACGCCTCCAAGGGTCAGCAAATCATCCATTGTTCGTGGTATTTCCTCATTATAAACCTCGATGATTCGAGCACAAGCAGCCTGGATGTTCTTTGCTTTATTGCGGAAAAACCCGGTTGAATGGATGTCGCGTTCAAGCTCAGACTGCGGAACCTTGAGGAAATCTGCGGGGCCGTGATACTTGCGAAACAGGTCGGCGGTAACGATATTCACTCGAGCATCCGTACACTGAGCGGAAAGGATCGTCGCGATCAAAAGCTCAAATGGATTTGTGTGATTCAGGGCACAGTGAGCGTCAGGATATGCCTTTCTTAGCCGCTTGATAACCTCGAGCGTCCGCTTATTTCGGTCTGAGATCATAGGAGTAGAGGCTAAAAAACAAAGTGAAAAAATGCAAACACGTCATTGTTTGAGTAGAATCTGTATTAATCATGCAGGTACCATTACTTGACCTAAAAGAACAGAACGATATCCTCAGACCCGAGATCGAAGCAGCCTTGGCACGTGTGCTCGATACGAATGGATTTATTCTCGGCAAGGAAGTTGCCGAACTCGAATGCGAGCTTGCTGGCTATTGCGGGACGAAATACGCGATCGCGTGCGCCTCGGGAAGCGACGCCATTGTGCTTGCTCTAATGGCTCTCGACGTTGGGCCGGGCGACGAAGTGATCACAACGCCATACAGCTTTTTTGCAACCGTCAGTGCCATCACTCGGCTGGGGGCCGTACCCGTTTTTGTTGACATCGAACCTGAAACCTACAATTTAGACATATCACAGATCGAAGCCAGGATCACCGAACGGACTAAAGCTATCGAACCGGTTCATCTGTTTGGCCAATGCGTAGACATGAAAGAGCTTAACGCGGTGGCGGCAAAGTTCGGCGTCCCCGTTGTCGAAGATGCTGCGCAGGCGATCGGTTCCGAGGACAGAGGTATTCGCGCGGGCGGGATGGGAGCGGTAGGATGTTTCAGTTTCTATCCTTCTAAAAACCTTGGTGGGATGGGGGACGGCGGATTCCTGACGACCAATGACGATGATATCGCTAAGAAACTACTGGCTCTGCGCGTGCACGGTTCCGAGGAACGCTACTATCACAAATATGTTGGATTAAATTCGCGGCTCGATGGCTTTCAGGGTGCGGTTCTGCGGGTCAAACTGCCGCATCTCGACGCGTGGACCGAAAAGCGTCAGATAAACGCGGCCAGATACCGGCAGATGTTTACCGATCGAGGTTTGAGTGAGCATGTCTCGCTTCCGGTCGAGCGCAAAAATGTCCGGCACATTTATAATCAATTTGTTATTGCGGTTCCCGGAGTGCGGGATGAATTGCGGGCTCATTTGACCGAAAAGGGAATTGGAACAGATATTTACTACCCTGTGCCGCTGCACTTGCAGGAGTGTTTCGCCTATCTTGGTTATAAGGCCGGCGATCTTCCGGTTTCGGAAAAAGCCGCTGCCGTGACGTTGGCACTTCCCATTTTTCCGGAACTAAAAACCGAACAGCAGGCCGCCGTCGTTGACGCGATCGCTGAGTTCTTCGAACAATAGACAGCAAATGCACGATCTCAAGCCCATTGATACGCGCAGTGTAAAGGTACGTATTTTGCTCGGTTTAGGCGTGATCTCGTTGGTTGCAGCTGCATGGTTTTCTATAAGATGGCAGCTCGGGGACATGCTTGCAACCCTGACGCAGGAAACCGACCCGAATGTCGTTGAGATCGCCGAAGTCGCGGCTCGTTGGGCTCCCGCTAATCCGGCAGCATTTTCCCTAAAAGCTTCAGTCGCGGATGGACCAGCAGCGTCGATAGCGGACCTCGAAGACGCGGTACGCCGTAGCCCAAATGACCATCGCTGGCGAACAGAACTGGGCCGAGCATATGAGCAAGACGAAAGGTTGGCCGAGGCCGCTGTTCAATTAGAAAAAGCGGTGGAACTGGCGCCTTCGTACTCCTCAGCAAGATGGCATCTCGGAAATTTCTACCTTCGGCAGAACCAAACAGGTAAAGCACTTGCCGAATTAAAGATAGCCGCCGAAAACAGCATTAAATACCGGGAGCAGGTTTTCTCTCTGATTTGGGATTACTCGAACAAGGAAGCGGCCCAGATTGAGAGTCTTGCCGGGGAACGGCCAGACATGCGTGCGCGGTTGGCATATTTCTTTGCGGCACGCGGGCGTGCGGAAGAGGCTCTTTGGAACTGGAACCACCTCACCGAGGCTGATAAAGCCAAAAACACGGCGATTGCGCGTTCGATCGCACTCGGACTTTTCGATCAAAAACATTTCCCTGAATCGCTCGAATTCGCCCGTCAATACGGAGCCGAAACGGAGGCTCTTCCCGAAACTATTTCGAATGGCTCGTTTGAAAAAGCGATCGGTGAGAATGCGGATTCGCGTTTCGGATGGCAGACGCCGAGAAATGATCCAAAGTTTGATGCAGTTCCGGACAATCGCGTAAAACGGGACGGAAATCGAAGTTTGCGGTTGACGTTCAAGGGATTTAGCAAGCCGACTTTCGCTAACGTACTCCAAACCGTCGTAGTGGAACCGAACCGCAAATACCGCCTGCAATTCTGGGTGAGAACCGAAAATCTTAGGAGTGCAGGAATGCCTCTGATCGAGATAATAAACTCCAACGATGAAAAAATGATCGTGCGATCGCCGAAGGTTCCGACAGGAACGGCGGATTGGCAGCAGATCGTTGTTGAATTTTCGAGTCCCGCAAATTGCAGCGGGATCAGCGTTAGAACAATCCGCGAATTTTGCGGGGAAGACTGCCCGATCACAGGGATTCTCTGGTACGACGATTTCGCGCTAAGCAGACTGTAATATAATGTCGCGTCTGAACAAAATCGCTTATTTTCTGATCTGTGCGGTTGGTATTTTGACGACGCTTGCCTACGGCACGGTTCATCAACCGGTGATCGCATTGTTTTATCTGGTCACCGCAGCTCTTGCGCTCATTTTGATAGCTGATGCAGTGTTTAGCGGAGTAATGAAGGTCAGCCGCACCAGGCTGCAGATCCCATTGATTCTGCTGGGCGTTTATGCGCTCATACAGGTTGTTCCATTCGGTAGCTTGACGGCTCCTGCGGCCGTTTCTGGAACCTCTCGTACGCTTTCGATCGAGCCGTTTGCAACGCGGGTTGTAGCTCTTCATATTTTCGCTCTCTCCACGTTCTTTTTAGTAGCGTTGTCCGTTCTTGATTCCGCTGCAAGGGTACGGCGGTTCGTTTCTGTTCTGACTATCTTTGGTTTCGGATACGCATTCTTTGCGATTCTCCAGTCCGTGCTGAGTCCGGATAAGATCTTCGGGATCTATCAGCCAGCGGCTGGCGTACCGTTCGGTTCGTTCGTTAACCGGCATGATTTTGCGGCGATCATTGAAATGACGATAGCACTTCCACTAGGGCTAATATTTGCCGGCTCATTGAGGAGCGACAAACGGCTCTTGTACATTGTAGCGATAGCTTTGATGGGAGCGGCTCTTTTGCTCAGCGGTTCACGCGGCGGCCTAGTGGCTCTGATCGCTGAGATCATTCTTTTGATCATCCTGACGAGCAAGGCTCAGGGCACAAAGAACCTCGTTCTAAAAGCAGCACTTTCACTTGCACTCATTTTCGCTGCGGTTGCCGGAGCGGTCTTTGTTGGGGGAGACACATCCTTAACCAGATTCTCGGAGACGGCCGCCTCGGATGATGTTACATCCAGCCGTTCCCAAATCTGGAGCGTCACACTGAAGGTTATCGCGTCGAACTTGCCCTTTGGAGCCGGTTTGGGGGCGTTTCCGCAGGCATACACGGCGTACGACCCTTCAGGCGGATATGAGAGGGTGGAGCAGTCCCACAACGACTACCTCCAGATCGTGGCTGATGCCGGACTGGTCGGGGCTGTGATCGGAGGGCTATTTCTGTTTTGGTTTTTCCGCGAAGGCATAAGGAACGCGGCCGTTTCGAATCAATTTCGGCGTGGAACTGCGGTTGGCGCTTTTGCCGGATGCTTCGCGATCCTCGTTCACAGCCTCTTTGACTTCGTGCTCCACATTACCGCGGTATCCGTGATGTTTTTAACGCTGATGAGTATTCTGGTGGCTAGCGGACGCGATTATGACGACGATGTGGACGAATACGACACTCCAAAATCAAAACGCCGCCGCTCTGCAAGCGTGACGCCCATTCAGCAGAAGTTACGAGACTAGGCTGCGGCTTCCGTTCGAAAGAGCCTGCCGATCAACCTGAAGATCCACCAAATAACGCCGTGGACAACATAAACTCCGGCGATAGCGAGCAAAGCGTATTTTGAATAGAAAAAGATGAACATCGCCATAGCAGCGATCGCAAGTACAAGATAAAACCCTTGTCGGCCCGAGCCTGCGGTTTTCATGCTCGTGTAACGGATCGTCCCGACCATCAAGATCGAGAGTACGGCTACAAGACCCATCAGAGAGTAAGCGTAATAGGCAGAAGCGGGCTCGCCGAATGAGTTGAACGGAGTCGGCGAAAAATGTACGAGAGCTGCAAGCAGCCCACCGGCCGGTGGGATCGGAAGGCCGACGAATGCCTTCTTGTCGACCTTAACCGCACCTTCGATAAGTACGTGTGGCCGCGTAGCCTGCAGATTAAAGCGAGCCAGTCGGAACGCTCCGCACATAAGGTACGCGAATAGTAAAAATACTCCGAGATTGTATCCGAATGTTTGCTCTGGGAAGGAAGGAGCGATCGCCCACGCGTATATAAGAGCAGTAGGAGCGATACCAAACGTTAATACGTCGGCAAGTGAATCAAACTGAACCCCGATCTCAGTCGCCGTTCTTGTAGCCCGTGCCACACGTCCGTCGACAGTGTCAAAAAGGATAGCCAGGCCAATAGCAAGGCCCGCACTGTTGAAGTAGCTTGCTGCAAGCTCGGGGCTTATGGTCGCGGCTTGATACCCGCGGATCGACCATAAAACGGCCATATAACCCATTGCGACATTGGCTGCCGTGAAAAGGGTCGGGATAACGTAGAGGCCTTTTTTGATGCCGCGGTGAGGCGGCCGTGAATCTTCTTTTTCTTCCACAGGTTAGTTTTTCTCGCTGCCGACACGGGCGATGATCGTCTCGCCGCCTCGCACCCTGTCGCCGACGGTTACAGCTATCTCGACAGACGCAGGCATAAGGATGTCAGTTCGCGAACCGAACTTGATCAGGCCGAATTTCTGACCTCGTTCAAGATTATCACCTGCTTTTGGCCAACAGACAATTCGGCGGGCAAGAATTCCCGCAATTTGAGTGCAAGTAACGGTAACATTTTCGCCCTCGATGACGAGCGAGTTACGCTCATTCACAAGACTCGCCTCGTCTCGGGTTGCGGGCATTTTCTTGCCGGCTACGTAATTGATCTCTTTGACCTTTCCGGTAATTGGAGAGCGGTTGATATGCACGTCGAGAGGCGAAAGAAATACACTGACGAGTTTAGTGTCTTCGTTGGATTCGATCCGGGTCACGCGGCCATCCGCTGACGATATTATTAAACCGTCACCGGCCGGGATCTCACGTTTTGGATCCCGAAAGAAATACAGCATGAACAAAGCGAGGAGAATGAAGGCTACAGCTACCGGCCAAAACGACAACGCGCCAAAGATCACCGCCAGAACGACGGGGATCGCAATAAAAGGAATGCCCTCTTTAACCATAAAAAGCAATGCTCAATACTACACAATTCGACCGGATTACCGAAATCAGAAAAGAAAAAGCCCGGTGTCGGCAAACACCGGGCGAAGAGGAGGATCGTATGAAGAAACTTTAGCTTCTTACGGGAAAATCCTTTGCGTAACTGTAGGCACACCAAGCGGCAAATAAGTGGATAACCCATCCAAATAAACCCGCCGAACCGATCCACGAAAAACCGGTCAGTACTAGCCAAATTATTCCAATAATAATTCTTCCGTTATAAATCTGGCCGAGTCCGGGAATCAGTAAACTAAGAATGCCTGCTAACAAAGGTTCTCGCATATCACCAAAGTGCCTCCGTTTGAATATACGCCCCAAATTGTCGTTTAGTTTCAAAAATGTACCAGAAAAGCCGGACTTAATGGGTACAGAAACACCAACGTGAAAAAGGGCCTAAGTAGAGGATGACCTTGGTTTGCTGCTGATCGTTCCAAAATAGCATTAGTTCCGTGGAATATGGCATACCGCCAACGGCTTAGCCAGAGACTTTCTCGATACTTCGGCGAATATTTGCCGGTCCGGTTAGGATAAGCTTTATGAGGGCCGATTGGCGATTAGTGTTGGTTTTTGAGAATACCCGTTTCAGGTGGGTTCGACCCGTGTTGCTGCTGATGGACATCTCCTCACACGCTTCCGCAAAAGACATTCCTTCGGCGAGCTTATGCGCTAGTTTTGCCTCGGCGGGAGTCAGGCCGTAAATCTCTATCAGCAGTTCTGCGACATCGACCGTTTTTGCTTCGGGATCGGTTACAAAGATGATCGCGAGGCGATCTGAGCCGATAGTGCGGAAACCTTCGTTGGTGAAAGGCGAGATCATTAATTCGAGTGCCCGCGATCCGCCCGGACGCTCAACCGTAACAACACCCCCGAAACGATCAAACTCATGAGTTTGACGGTCGAATATCTGGGCGATCAGCCTATGAAAGGTTCGGTCATTTGTCGATGCCTCGAGGACTCCTTTACCGTCGAGCTTGAGTCCATCTCCTTTCATCAGCATTTCTGAGGCTCGAGCGTTAACAAATACTGGTTTCCGATGACTGTCTACAACCAGAACGCCTTGCGGTATCCGGTCGAAAGCATCCGAAATTACCTGGTTGTGACGGTGAACCTCCAGCAGATTAAAGTACAACTTAAATGATCGGGCGAGGTGCGGCATCAGATACGTCATCGCAAGCAATTCGCTCTGCGAGAAATTGGATCTGCGGTCTGGCCGGGAAAATGATACGCCGGCGTATGATTCAGCATGATGAAGGAAAACCCGCGATTCCAAATGAAAAACACCCTGACGGCGATAGAAATCCTGATAGATCTGAAGTTTGCGAAAGGTCTTATCGTCGATAATTTCTTGCCGATTAAACCGTTCTCCCGGCCGAAGGGCAACGATGCCCGGACGAAGCGGACTCTGGTGCTGGTAGTAGTTTGAATACTCGTCAAGGAATGTCTGCTCTATCGTGCCTTCCAAGACCGAGAATGAATTATTTCTCTGATCGAACGCCGCGAATCCGCCAGGTCCTGAACCGAAAAGGTCTGCCATTTCGTTATAAACATCGATCCACGACCCTGGAGCGGTATGTTGAGCTATGTCATACATTAAGCCGACTATCTTGAAGATACTCTGTTCGGATATTTTGGGCATACAGCCACCACGAAACTCTCAAATCGATTTCGAGCTTCTGAGCAATATATACTAATGCGAAAATGAGTGTGGGAGAAACTTTGGAATCTCTATATTCCTCTACTTCCCCATTTGTGTCGTCACCCAAATGGGTGACGCTTTGTATTTGTTAGCGAATTGATGAATTTAGACGGCCGATCCTCTGAAAGACAAAAATCGAGAATTCTAGTGTCCAGCAAAGCTGTGGAGAAGGTACTGCGTCCCAAAAAAGATCGCGACGCCGGCAAAGACCGAGATCGAGACCAGCGGGTTTTTGCCGGCGTGGTGGTTTACTTCCGGGATGAGGTCGCTGGCGGCTACGTAGAGAGTTACTCCTCCTGCGAGTGGGAGAGCGTAGGCGACGGCGTTTTCGGCGTAGGATCCGACCAGGAAGAACAGCATAACGCCGCTCAGCGTGGTCAATCCCACGAGGCTCGTTGCGATCATGACTTGCTTAAATCCTTTGCCGGCCGCCATCACCATTGAACCAATAGTGAATCCTTCAGGAAATTTATGGAGAAAGACCGCGATGAAGACCAACAGCCCAACCTGCAGATCGATCTGTGAGGCGGCAGCGATCGAGACTCCGTCAAAAAAGGTGTGGATCAATAGGCCCGTGATGGCTGTGTAGGCGGTTTTTGGAGATATCAATTCGTGATTATGCTCGTCGCAATGCATCTCACCGCCGAGATGGAAATGCGGGGCTATCGTGTGTTCAAAAAACTGCGTGAGCATGTACCCCGCTAAAAGCAGCAGCATCGGCAGGTAGAGACTGCCGTCGCCCTTCTTTTGCCAAATATTTATTGTTTCCGGCACGATCTCGATGAACGTGACCGCCAGCATGAAGCCGGCTCCAAGAGCAAGGAGATATTTCAGGAACCTTTTATAAAATCCGTGAAGGCTTGATGGAAATAGGATCAGCCCCCCAAACACATTTGCGCACGCTGCGAGCAGCCCGAATATCAGGAGTTGGATGGCTAGTTGGCTCATTACAATTTTCTCAGGCCTCCAATATCCTATCCCACCCAAAAGCTTAAATACAAAAGGGACCGAGTTTCGTTCCGATCAATAGAAACCCGCTTAAATAGATGATTAAGAATGATTAAGAAATATTCTCTTGACAATGCCCGAAATATAGGCATAAAATGCTTGAGTATTTGCTTAAAGCCGGTTTAAAACCCGGAGCCAAAACGGAAAATCTAAAATACTTGTTTAAGGGCTTAAGCACTGGACATCGTCGCAGTGTAGGGGATTTCTACGCAAAAATTTTCGGACGCTACCGTCGGTCAGTAGTAGGTCGACCTCAGATCTTTGAATATGTCTCAGGCTGAAACGGAAAGCATTCACCAGTCAGTCCTGCTCGATGAGTGTGTCGCTATTCTCAACGCGGAGGAAGGTGGACTTTTTGTTGACGCTACGCTCGGGCTCGGGGGCCACAGCGAAGGCATCCTTAGTGTCTCGGAAACTTCGCGAGTAATTGGTATCGATCAGGACAAGGAAGCGTTAAGTCTTGCAGTTGAAAGGTTAACGCGATTCGGGACGAGATTTTTGCCGGTCCAGTCAAATTTCGCGTCAATCGCCAACGTGGTAAATACTTCCAAACTCGGCGAGCCTGACGGCATCCTCGCCGACCTTGGAGTTTCGTCACTACAGCTTGATAGCGACAGTCGTGGTTTTAGTTTTCGCTTCGACGCCCCGCTCGACATGCGGATGGATCAGGACTCGGATGATGAGACAGCGGCGGAATTGATCGATCGGTTGAGTCACGAGGAATTGGCGAACATTATTTACAACTTCGGCGAAGAACGGGCGTCGCGAAAGATCGCTCGCTGGATAATTGAAAAACGCGACGCAGGCACGCCGATAACGACGACATTTGAGCTAGCTGAACTTGTCAGAAGGGCAGTAAAGACAAACCCGAAAGACCGGACGCACCCGGCAACGCGAACATTCCAAGCTCTGAGGATCGCTGTAAACCACGAGCTTGATATTTTGAAACAGTTTATCTTCGACTCCGTCGAAGTATTGAAAACAAACGGCGTTCTCGCGATCATCACCTTTCACTCGCTTGAGGACAGGATAGTGAAACACGCGTTTCAGCTCTTGGCGGGGAAATGCCAGTGCCCACCGAGAATCCCGCAATGTATATGCGGTGCGGCGAAAAAGGTTGAGATCCTAACGAGGAAGCCGATCTTGCCGTCAGAGTTTGAAATGGAAAGAAATTCGCGCTCACGCAGTGCAAAACTTCGAGCGTGCCGTAAGTTAGAGAATTAGTAAGCCCGTGCCCCGGAGGATCCAATGATCAAGAGAAACGAAAAACAGCCACTTTCAGCCAAACGAACAAGTTCAACCAAGAGATTTACGACCTATGGACTCATATTGGTCAGTACGTTGACGCTCGCGAGCGGCTTTTTCTTTGCAGCAACGCAGCATTTTTCTTCGATGGATTACGGGATGAAGAACTCCCGGCTCCGAAAGCAGATAGATCAGCTTGAGGCCGAAAAACGCCGCCTGCTGTTGGCGAAAGAAGTGTCGATGTCGCCGAATGAGATCAAGAAAGCGGCAAAAAAGGCAGGGTTATTTGATCCAATGGCGGATCCTGCTCTCTCCCAGACTGCTGAGCCGGTACAGGCGAAAGCAGTTCCGGCTCCCTCCAAGAATGATCAGCCACTCATCGTTAAAACGGCGTCTGTAGCAGCTACTGCAAAACCCATTACAACCTCATTCAATAAGTCCGATAAAACGGGGAAGGAAGCCAAGAGAAATGTTTCCACCGAATAGGTGTCTTTCGTCCACTGAGTAATAGCGGCAAACGATTCCCAGGTTTTTGACGAAAATGAACAATACACGGCGTCCGAAAAAAAGAAATATGAAGCAGGTGGCCTACACGAGATTCATGCTCGTCGTGGCCTTTTTTGTCTTGTGGATAGGCGGCATCAGCGTAAGGCTTGTTCACTTGCAGGTCACCCAGCATTCATGGCTGCGGGAGAAAGCTCAGGACATGAGGCAAAACGTAAGCCAAACTCAAATGCTTCGCGGTACTATCTACGACCGAAACAGCCGCGCATTAGCTATGAGCCTTCGAGTGAAGACCCTTTACGCCGATCCAACGGAGATGGCTGATACAAGTGCTGCAGCGGAATCTATTGCTAAAGTCCTAAAATTGGACGCAGGACAACTTGCGGCCCAGCTTCAGCAGGCGAAAGAGTCTAAAAAACGATATGTTCCGATCGCCAAGAAACTTGATGAGGAAGTTTCACAGAAATTAAACAAATCTTTCGATTCCGCCGACATCAGAAAAGCTGATCTCCCCAAATTTGCTGGACTGCACTGGAGAGATGAGCAGAAACGCTCGTATCCGCTACAGTCGATCGCGGCCCATGTTGTTGGTTTTAGTAATGATCAGGACGATGGCGTTGCAGGGATCGAGCAATCTCAGGACGACATCCTACACGGTAAACTGATCAGAAGTCTCCAGGAACGTGACCGCCTTGGGCGTGTTTATGACGAGGAAGTTGCTGAGCGCGAAGCTCCGGGCGATGTCTATTTGACGATCGACTATGCCTTGCAGTACATGGTCGAGCAGGAACTGGAAAAAGGGGTACGCGAAGCTGACGCGAAATCGGGGATCGCGGTAGTTATTAACCCAAAGACCGGGGAGATACTTGCCCTCGCGAACTATCCAACATTCGATCCGAACACGATCACGCCGAAAACCTCAGGACATTTGGTTAATAACGCCGTTCAATCAGCGTACACGCTGGGATCTGTCTTCAAACTAGTTACTTATAGCTCGGGACTCGAGAAAAAGCTCTTTAATCCAAATGACATGATCAGTGCCGGTAACGGGACGATCGATGTCGCCAATCACATTTTTACTGATTCACACGGCGTCGGAACCGTTTCGTATTCGCAGGCTCTCGCTCACTCGAGTAATGTGTGTGCGATCAAAACTGCTCTGAGTGTCGGCAAAGAGGATTTCTTTGGAATGGTCCAAAAGATGGGTTTTGGAGCGAAGACCGGGATCGAACTTCCGGCGGAAACGGCAGGACTTTTGAAGCCAACCGACAAGTGGAATGGAGACTCACTTGCATCCATGGCGATAGGCTATGAAATTGGAGTGTCTCCGTTGCAAATGGCCAGTGCTTTTGCGACGATAGCAAACAACGGAATACGCGTTCAACCGCGGATCATAAAGGCGATCAAATCGCCTGGCGGTGAAGTGAGAGAGTTGCCGCAACCTCAACAAACGCAGGTAGTTACGCCGGAGACGTCGCGTAATATGCGGACGATGTTGAAGCAGGTCGTGCTGACGGGGACCGGAAAAAGGGCTCAATTAAACGGCTATACCGCCGCTGGCAAAACTGGAACAGCGTGGAAGGTAAACTCAAAGTCAAATAGGGTAGATTCGAGCCGTTATATGTCTACTTTTGTAGGCATGGCCCCGGCGGACGATCCGGAGATTGTCGTCGCGGTGATCATGGACGAACCAAAGAACGGTGCTCGCGATGGCGGAATGGTTTCGGCTCCCGTATTTCGAGAGATCGCTCAGCAGCTTTTGCACGAATTAAAAGTTCCAACTGATGCTCCGATCAAGCAGGAACAACTTATCGCATCGGATGATGTTTCTGAACTACCGGTTAAAGATACTGTCGCGAAGAAAACACCTGAAACGAAGAGTGACGCAGGCGTGCCGAAAAAGGCAGATCAGGCTCCCGCTGAAAAAGAAAAACCGAAGGACCTTAAAAAATCTAAAGATAAGAAAATACCCGAGAAGAGCAGATTAACGGCGAATCTATTTCGCAGGATCGAGTTCGCGGAATTGATCGGAAGGATAGAACTTGAAACTTGAGACCGCCATCGATTATATGAATGCCGCTGCGGCCGCACTCGACCCCGCTTTGCTGAACAGCGAAGTGGGTTCTTTTGCTATCGACTCTCGTGAGGTGCAGCCGGGCGATGTGTTCTTTGCACTATCCCAGCCAGAGTATCGCGACAATGGATTTAATGGCGATTTTGAGGATTCTACTAAATATGCTGCTTCGGCACTCGAAAAAGGAGCAGTGGCGTGTGTAGTTCGTCAGGACAGGTTTGAAGAGCACAGAGCCGAATTAGACTCGTTGCAGGACCGGTTGATATTCGTTGACGATGTGATCGCCGCGTTTCAATCGCTTGCTCATGGTATTTACCTCGAATGGGACAGGCCAGTGGTCGCCATTACCGGAAGTGCGGGAAAAACGACAGCAAAAGAGTTGACAGCTCATGTTCTGTCCTCAAGCGGCCGGAGAGTACTTAGGAATATTAAGAACTACAACAACGGTCTCGGGCATCCCTTGACTGTTGTAAAGCTTGCGGCAGACAAAAGCTATGATGTTGCTGTTCTCGAAATGGGTATGTCGACCCCACTGAACGAGATCGCACGGCTTTGTCGAATTACGCCGCCGGATATCGCCGTTGAATTGAATGTTTTGCCGGTTCACATCGAACATCTCGGAACGATCGAAAGAATTGCACAAGCCAAAGCCGAACTGGTCGAAGGCATGAAAGAAGGCGGTATAGCGGTTTTGAACGCGGATGATCCGCGTGTTGCAGCGATGAGTTCGCTTAGTAAGGGCAAGGTAGTTACTTACGGAATTGAAAACGTCGCGGATGTTCGGGCAGAGAATATAGCGTTTGAGCGTTTTGGTGAGACTAGATTCACGCTTGTCGTGAGAGGTGAGCAAGCGGATGTCGTGTTTCCGCTTAACGGCAAGCACAACATCCTGAATGCTTTAGCAGCATCAGCGGTTGCTCTCAGTTTAGGGATGAGCGTTAGCGAGATTGCCGACAGTTTGCAATCGGTCGAGGCTCCGCCGCAACGTGGCGAGGTTCTTCATTTTGCCGCTGGATTTACGGTCATCAATGACTCATACAATTCGAATCCGGATGCTCTGATGTCGATGGTTGAGACTTTGGTCGATGGAGCGGGAATGCGGCGAAAGATCGTGGTCGCCGGTGAAATGCTTGAACTCGGGCAGGACGCTCAACGTCTTCACTCCGAGACGGGGGAGAGGATCGCGAACAAAGGAGTTGAGATATTGATCGGAGTTCGCGGCCTCGCGAGCGAGATGATCGATGGGGCGACAGCTGCAGGGCTCGCTGACGTTAGGTTTGCGGTGGATTCGGAAACAGCCGGCGACCTGTTGGTCGAGATCGTAACTGCGGGCGATGTGATTTTGGTCAAGGGGTCGCGTGGGGTGCGGACTGAGAAAGTTATTGAGAAGCTGCTCACGAAATTTGAATTGGAGGATGTGGCCTCGGCGGCCGGGTAATGCTTTATTACTTCTTATATCAATTCATTTTCCAGCAGTACGGGAAAAATAGTGAGTCCTACATATTTAAAGGGCTCAACGTTATTCAATATGTGACTTTTCGCACCGCTCTGGCTGCGATCACCTCGCTATTGATCTCGCTCCTATTGGGTGGCAAGGTCATTCGCAAGCTCGCTGACCTGAAATTCGGCCAGGAGATCCGCGAAGAAGGGCCGGCGTCGCATCAGGAAAAGCGCGGAACGCCGACAATGGGCGGCGTTTTGATCATCGGCTCGGTCTTTTTGTCGACGATCCTATGGGCACGGCCGGACAGCCTTTATTTGTGGATCGCTTTGGGAGCTACGACGTTATTTGCTGCGGTTGGCTTTGCGGATGACTGGATAAAGATCGTCAAGAAACGAAGCCTCGGGCTGACTGGGCGGCAGAAGCTTGCGGGGCAATTGATAACCGCCTTGCTCGTTTGGGGCGTTTTGTGGGCTTGGGGAAATTACCCGTGGAATTTGAGTATCCCCTTTATTAAAGCGACGGCAGAAGCCAATCAGGCACTGAGCATAAGTTGGGTCGGGCCGATAATCTATTTCTTTTTTATCGCGTTCATCTTACTTGGCTCGTCAAATGCCGTTAATCTGACAGACGGCCTCGATGGCCTTGCGATCAGCGTTACCTTCATTGCGATGTCCGCGTTAACTGGACTGACCTATATTGCAAGCGATGCTCGTTGGGCTGAAAGGTTAGACATAACGCACAATCCCGCGTCCGCTGAATTAACCGTATTTTGCGGGGCAATGGTCGGGGCGAGTCTCGGATTTCTCTGGTACAACGCTCCGCCCGCTGAGGTCTTTATGGGAGACGTCGGGTCGCTTGCGATCGGCGGTGCTCTCGGAACAGTTGCAATCCTGACCAAACAGGAATTTCTCCTCCCGTTCATCGGCGGTGTTTTCATTATTGAGGCACTGTCTGTGATGCTGCAGGTTTCGGTGTTCAAGTTGACGAAACGCGGCGGTCAGCCCGGTCGGCGCATATTCAAAATGACGCCGCTGCACCACCATTTTGAGATGACCGGCTGGAAGGAGCCGAAGATCGTCTTTAGGTTTGTGATCGTGGCAATTTTGTTTGCTTTGTTGAGTCTTACGACTTTGAAGTTGAGGTAAGGAATTTCAACGCAAAGTCGCGAAGGGGCAAAGACGCGAAGGTTAGGAATTTGGATCGTGTCGCGAAAGTCATGAATGTTTCATAGCTATTGAGTTCTTCCTTTGCGTCTTTGCCTCTTAGCGACTTCGCGTTAAAAAATTTCTAAAAATGATCATCGAAGGCAAAAAAGCATTGGTTCTTGGAGCAGGGAAGTCGGGTATCGAGGCCGCGAAATTCCTGGCTGCCCGCGGTGCCGTAGTTGCTTTGCATGATCGAAAACCGGTCGAAGAATGGTCGGAAGCGGCGAGGTCTTTGAAAGATTCACACAATGTTGGGCTGATGGGCGGAGATATTCCTTCGTGGCTGCTTGATCAGATCGATCTCGTGGTTATCTCGCCCGGCGTGCCCACGAATACGATCCCAGCGAGATATGTCGATCGTAAAGACGGCGAAGTTATCGGCGAGGTCGAACTCGCATACCGCTTCCTGAAAGGCCGCGTCGTCGGTATCACCGGTTCCAACGGCAAAACAACGACAACGGCTCTTATCGGTGAACTTCTCGCCAATTCGGGTATTGAAACGCAGGTCGGCGGCAATATAGGAACACCGCTGCTGAGTTTGACGGCAACATCGAGCGAGGACGGATGGACGGTCGCGGAGCTCTCGAGCTTTCAGCTAGAGACTATAAAGGATTTTCGCCCGAACGTCGGCATCTGCCTTAACGTCACGCCGAATCACTTAGATCGCTACGAGTCGTTCCATGATTACGCATTGGCCAAGCATCGCCTGTTCATGAATCAAACCGCCGAGGATGTCGCGATCCTGAATGCAGACGATGAGATCACCGCGAGCTGGGTAAAAGGTTTGAATGCGAATGTTGTCTTGTTCAGCGTAAAAACCGCGCTTGAGGAAGGTTTGTTTCTACGCGGCGAAGATCTGATCTGCCGGGCGAATGGAAAGGAAAAGGTTTTGACCACGCGAGGCGAGATATTTCTTCGCGGACTGCACAATGTAGAGAATGTCCTGGCCGCATTTGCTGCGGGGCTTGCATGCGGTGCGTCGCCGGAATCGATGCGTGAGACGGTTGCCAATTTCAAAGGCGTTGAGCATCGGATCGAGTTTGTTGCTGAGATCAATGGCGTTAGATTCTACAACGATTCGAAAGCAACTTCGGTCGATGCTACGTCAAAAGCTCTTGAAGCACTGAGCGCTGGTGAAGGCAAAACAATTCTTATCCTCGGCGGACGAGGAAAGAACGCTCCATATGCACCGCTGATTCCGCTGATCGAATCGTCTGTTAGATCGCTGGTTTTGATCGGCGAGGACGCGGACAATATCGAATCGCAATTAAACGGCGTCGCACCGATTTTGAGGGCTGATTCGATGGATGACGCGGTAGCGAAAGGATTTGAGACAGCGGAAGCTGGAGATGCCGTTTTGCTCGCTCCGGCGTGTGCGAGTTTTGATATGTTCAAAAGCTATGAGGAACGCGGAAGTGTTTTTAAGGCGGCGGTGAGGCAGAAGCTTGAAGCCGGTAGCCGGTAGCCGGAAGGCAGAAAGAATGACCGAAGAGAAGCGTATAGATTGGTTCATGTTTGCCATTGCCGCGGCGCTCGCGTTGTTTGGCGCGATGATGGTTTATAGCGCTTCGGCGATGTTTGCTTTGAAGGAGACCGACAGTGTCAGCCAATATACTTATTTTCTAAAGCAGATCGGTTTCACACTTGGCGGGTTGGCAGCGATGTTCCTGGTAGCTAAGATCGACTATCACTTCTTACAGAAGCCGTGGGTCGTCTTTTCAATATGCGGCATCACTATCGTGTTGCTGCTGGCTGTTTTTGGCTTCCCGCCGATCAACGGTGCACGTAGATGGATAAGGATCTCAGGGTTTTCATTCCAACCATCGGAACTTACGAAGATCGCTTTGCCGCTTTTCCTTGCATATCTGCTGACAAAGAAAGAAGATGTCGTCGGCGATCTCAAAGAAACGGTTTTTCCATGTTTGGTTGGGCTCGCTTTACTTGCAGGCCTGGTATTTCTTGAAAAAGATCTTGGAACGACGATCGTCCTCTGTGCGATATTTTCGGCCGTTTATTTTGCGGCTGGAGCAAAGCTTGTTCACATCGCGTCCGTCGCTGGCGTTCTTGTTTTGATCGGGGCGGCGGCAATATTCTTTGCCCCCTGGCGTGTTGCCCGACTTATGGCGTTCATGGATCCGTATCAATATGCGGATGACCAAGGTTATCAGGTTGTGCAATCGCTTTATGCGATCGGGTCGGGAGGCATTTTCGGCGAGGGCTTTGCAAAAGGCCATCAGAAGCTTTTTTATTTGCCGTATCCATACTCTGATTTTATTTTCTCGGTCGTTGGCGAAGAACTCGGACTTATCGGAACGCTGGCCGTTGTAATTGCATTTGGCCTATTACTTTGGCGTGGAGCGAGAGCGGCGGTGTTGGCACCGGATCGGTTTGGCAATTTGCTGGGGATCGGGATCATCACCGGATTGATAGTTCAGGCGCTGTTTAATATCAGCGTGGTGACATCGATTCTTCCCGCAAAGGGGATTCCGCTTCCGTTCATTTCGTATGGTGGATCGTCGGTAGTTGTTTCATTGATCGGCGTTGGTATTTTGTTGAATATCTCGAAATACGCCGTGAGCGGCGAATACAAAGAGGCTGCGCCACGCAAGCGTGTGACACGAAGACGTGAGAGGATGGCGTAACTAATGAAAGTCTTGATCGCAGCCGGCGGAACCGGCGGACATATTTATCCCGGAATCGCTGTCGCGAAGGAGATCATGCGCCGCGACCCAGAGTCCGAGGTTCTTTTTGTCGGAACCGCGCGCGGTCTCGAGATCCGTATCGTTCCCGAGAATGGCTTTCAGCTTTCGTTGATCAACAGCACGGGGCTGAAAAATGTCGGGATGGTTGGAAAGCTTAAGGGGCTTTCTGTATTGCCGAAGAGCTTCGTCGAGGCTCGCAAGATCATTCGCCAATTCCGGCCGCACGTGGTCGTTGGAGCGGGAGGTTATGTTTCGGGGCCCGTGCTATTGATGGCAGCGATCATGGGTGTTCCAACACTCGTGATGGATTCGAACGCGTTGCCCGGCTTTACGAACAGGCAACTGGCGAGATTTGTCGAAAAGGCTGCCCTAACATTCGAAGAAGCCCTGCCCTTTTTCGGAAAGAAAGGTGTCGTAACAGGTAATCCAGTGCGAACCGAGTTTTTCGACGTTCCTCCAAAAGAACGAACCGACGAATTTCACGTTCTGATCTTTGGCGGATCGCAGGGGGCGAGAGCGATAAATACGGCGATGGTCGGGGCGTTACCGCACTTAGCGGAATTTGAAGACAAACTCACTGTCACACATCAAACAGGCGAATCGGATTTTGAAAATGTAAAAGGAGCGTATTCTGCGTCACAGTTTGCGATGGCAGACGTCAGGCCTTTTATTTCAGACATCTTTGTCGAATTTGGAAAGGCAGATCTGATCATTTGCCGGGCGGGAGCTACAACGTGCGCGGAAGTTTCAGCGGCGGGCAAAGCGGCGATCATGGTACCGCTTCCGACCGCTGCAGACGATCATCAGCGTAAGAATGCTGAGGCTTTAGTAAGGGCGGGAGCGGCGAAGATGATATTGCAGAGCGACCTGACGGGCGAGTCGCTGGCAAATTCGATAAAAGAACTGATCGAAGCACCTGAAATTATCACCGAAATGGAAAGCGCCGCCAGGAAATTGGGCCGTCCGGACGCGGCAATCGTGACGGTGGATATTATTGAGCAGTTGAAAAGCAGCGTTTAGGACTGGAAAATGTTTAGACACGTAAAACGGATACATTTCATCGGCATCGGCGGTATCGGTATGAGTGGTATCGCTGAGGTTCTGTGCAATCTTGGTTTTGTCGTAACCGGCTCTGATGTAAAGAAATCTAAGAACACCGATCGCCTGGAAACGCTTTTTGGGATCGATATTGCCGAAGGCCATCGGGCCGAGAATGTTGGACGGGCTCAGGTCGTGGTGTATTCGTCCGCCGTTAAAGAAGATAATCCTGAGGTGGTGATCGCGAAAGCGAACAGCATTCCCGTCATCCCGCGAGCCGAGATGCTGGCGGAGTTGATGACTCTGAAGCCTTACGCCGTAGCCGTTTCCGGTACACATGGTAAGACTTCGACAACCTCAATGATCGCCACGGTCCTTGGTTACGCCGGTATAGATCCGACGACCGTTGTTGGCGGCGTGGTAGATACTTTGGGATCGAATGCAAAGCTCGGAGCCTCGGATTGGTTCGTGACCGAGGCTGATGAGAGCGATCGGTCTTTCCTGATGCTCTACCCGACGATCGCCGTTGTCACGAATATAGACAAAGAGCATATGGAATCGTACAAAGGCATGGAAGACGTGATCCAATGCTTTACGGATTTTGTGAACAAAGTTCCGTTTTATGGCGCCGCCATAATCTGCCTCGATGATCCGAACGTTCAACTCCTGATCCCGCAGATCAAACGCCGCCGCGTCACTTATGGATTAACGGCTCAGGCTGATGTTTCGGCAAATGATATTCGTTACAACGACACATTTGGTTCGACTTTTACCGTTTCGAAGGGCGACAAGCTGCTTGGCGAGATCTACCTGCCGGTTCCGGGTAAACACAACGTTTATAACGCCTTAGCCGCGACTGCGGTGGCTCTCGAGATGGACGTGCCTTTCGAGAAAATTGTTGAGGCGTTCGCCGGATTTAAGAATGCCAATCGCCGATTCCAGTTCAAAGGAGAGGCCGCCGGAGTAATGGTTGTCGATGATTACGGCCATCACCCGACCGAGGTTGTGGCGACACTTTCCGCAGCGAAGAACAGCTCTGGCGGCAAGCGGACTGTCGTCGTTTTTCAGCCGCATCGATATTCGCGGACCAAGGAACTGATGAACGAGTTTGGCGTGGCGTTCAATAATGCCGATGTGCTCTATCTTCTGGACATTTACGCGGCGAGTGAACAGCCCATTGAGGGAATCACGGCAGAGGTTCTAGCTGAGAATATAAGGAAATTCGGTCACAAAAACGTCAATTACATAGGCGGTATCGAATCCGCCACAAACAAGGTCATTGGTTCTTTAATTCCTGGAGACCTCGTTATTACGCTCGGGGCGGGAAGCATTACCGGACTTTCGGACGAGATCCTTGCCGCATTGAAAGAAAAAGAGGCGGCCGGGCAGTAATTTCGACAAAAACATGCCGAAAAAGAAGAAAACAGTTTCAAGGTCTCGTGCCTCATCCGTAAGGGTGAAAGGCAGCCGTTCGCGTTCCGGTAACACGCCGCGGCTCGGTAAATACGTCCTGCCGTTGATACTTCTAAGTTTGCTGGCCGGCGGTCTTATATTCATGGGCTTTTCGGGTTTTCAATCGGCTACCGCATCGTCATTTTTTAGTTTGCGCAGCGTCGAGATCCGTGGCGTCGAACGTACTCCAAAAGATGACATAGCGAAACTCGTCACGTCCTCGGTCGAAAAGCCTGGCGTTTGGAATGCCGACCTTGCGGATCTCAAGGCCAAGATCGAGAAATTCCCGTTCGTTAAGTCGGCGTCGGTATCGAGAAATTTGCCGACGGGGATTCGCGTTAACGTGATCGAGCGTGTTCCGGCAGCGGTCGTGAAATTATCTTCAGGAAACTTTCTCGTCGATACAGAAGGCGTGGTACTTGTCCCGGTCAAAGCAAGTGAAAAGGATTTTCCTATAGTTTTACAGGGCTGGGACGAGGCAAAGACCGAAAAAGCCGGCCCCGACAATCTCGCCAGGCTGAAGATCTACAAAAAGATGCTCGACGAGAGCAAGCAGTTTGACGTGACCGCGAGGGTAAAGGAGTTTAACCTTGCGAATCTTCGCGAACCGGTCGCAGTAGTTGAAGATTCGGGCCGCACAATAAACGTGTCGCTCGCGAGAGACAGCTTGGGCAAGAGCCTGAAAACGGCGATCGAAGCTCTTACAGGAAAGGGAACGAGGATCAAATCGGTCGATTCCGGCGGCGTTCATCCGATCATTCAATATTTGGATTTCTAGCATATGAACAGCGAGATACACGCAATTGGACTAGATATCGGCACGAGCCGAGTGAGGTGTGTCGTCGGCGAACCTTCGCCCGATGGCCGAATGAACATCGTCGGCCTCGGAGAGACCGAATCCAAAGGACTGCGTCGGGGTGTCGTCACATCGACCGAATCCGTCGCGGAGGCGATTCGGAAAGCAATAGGCGAAGCAGAACGCGTGAGCGGGATCGATATCGGATCGGCGACGATCAACCTGTCTGGCGAGCATCTTCGCGGAGAGAACAAGAACGGGGTGGTAGCTGTCGCCGGGCCCGACAAAGAAATAACGGACGAAGACATCGACCGGGCGATCGATTCCGCTAGCGCGATGCCTCTGACGCCGGGTTGGGAGATTGTCAGCCGTTTGCCGCAGGAGTTTATTGTTGACGGCCAGGACGGAATTACCGAGCCGATCGGAATGAACGGTTCTCGGCTCGAAGCTTTGGTCCATGTGGTTACGAGCCCAAGTGCGGCACGCCAAAATTTGATCAAAGCCGTAACACGAGCTGGGGTCGATGTCGAAAATCTAGTTCTCGAACCGCTTGCGGCGGCCGCGAGTGTGTTAACCGACGATGACAAAGAATACGGCTGTGCTCTCGTGAATATGGGAGCGGAGATCACAAGCCTGATGATCTTTGGCCGAGGAGCGGTCCAGCATTCGGCGGTGTTTCCGTTCGGGAGTATGTTGTTCACAAAGGATATTGCAACGGGCTTGCGGGTTTCGATCCCGGAGGCGAATAAGATAAAACAGGCTTATGGCTGTGTCGCCGGATTCCTGCTCGACGAAGACGAAAGGCAGGAGATCATCGAGATCATTCCTTTTGGACGGACCGAGAAACGCGGGCTTTCGAAAGAGATACTCTGCGACATCATGCAGCCGCGTGCAGTCGAGCTCATTCAGCACGTTGCCCGCGAGGCGGCAAAGGCAAAGGCACAGATCTCGGGCGGTGTATTCTTGACAGGCGGCGGAGCAATGGTTCGCGGCATTGCGGAGATCGCTGAACAAATATTTGATGCTCCCACACGAGCGGGATATCTCGAGCCATCGTTCTTTGGCGGACTCGCGGAAGAGGTTCAGGGGCCGCAATGGGCGACGGCGTGCGGATTGGCTCTGAGGTCGATGCAAACGCAGATGCGCGGCAATTCACCGGGCGGAAAATCTTCAGCAAAGAAGGTTGCGGAATGGTTCGGCAGCTTTAGAGATAAATTTCGATAAATGTGCATTTGGCGATTGGATTTTTTATGCTAATCGTTGTATTCTTCTCTCCCGATAGCACAATATCTTGTTATTTTCTCGACTAGCCTCGATTCAAATTAAGTTGTAGAATTTGGCCTTTCCGGACCCGGGAATTTTATTGCAATGGATGATATTAAGATGACTACTAACGCCCTGAAAATGTTTATCGATGAGCCCCCGATCACCGGTGCTCGTATCAAAGTTATTGGCGTCGGAGGCGGCGGGAGCAATGCCGTAAACCGGATGATCGACGCCGGGATCAAGGGCGTTGAGTTCATCGTAGCGAACACTGACCTTCAGGCTCTAAACGCCTCGAAGGCTCCGATGAAGATCCAACTCGGCAGCGCTTCGACACGCGGCCTCGGAGCAGGATCGAATCCGGAGGTCGGACGCCAGGCAGCTCTGGAAGACACCGAAAAACTTCTCGACATACTCGAAGGTTCGGATATGGTTTTTGTGACCGCCGGACTTGGCGGCGGAACGGGAACCGGTGCCGCGCCAGTGGTCGCTTCGCTTGCGATAGAATTGGGTATTTTGACCGTTGCCGTGGTCACCAAACCGTTCACGGTCGAAGGCAAGAAACGCATGGCACAGGCTGAGAAAGGCCTTGCGGAGCTTCGCGGATGTGTCGATACACTGCTCACGATCCCGAATTCGAAGCTTCGCGAGGTCGAAGAGAAGATCACGATCATGGACGCCTTTAAGCGGGCCGATGACGTGCTGCTGCAGGCAGTTCGGGGTATTACCGATCTGATCATTACGCCGGGAATCATCAATCTCGATTTTGCCGACGTAACAACTGTCATGAAAGGCAAAGGCGTCGCGCTGATGGGAATCGGTGAGGGAACCGGGGAAGATGCAGCTTCAAAAGCTATGCGTGCTGCCCTCGATTACAAACTTCTCGAAGAAAATTCGATCAAAGGTGCGAAGGCCGCGCTTATCAATGTTACAGGCGGTCCGGACATGATCTTGAGCGAGGTCGAAGATGCGATCGGCCTGATCGAGTCTGAGGCTGACGACAACGCGGACATCATCTGGGGAAGCGTCATTAAGGAAGACATGGGTGACGAGATCCGCATCACGGTCATCGCCACCGGGTTTGACTCGATCCTGGCATCGCAATTGCCAAAACCGGGAATGCAGAATACTCACGCAGTTGCGGCGGGAGCATCGCCGAAACCGTCAGATATCATGCTGCCGCCGGATCTGCAGCCGGTTGAGAATTTGGATGTTCCGACGTTCATGCGTCGTCAGGCGGATTAACAAATACACGCGGGCCGTCATGCCTGCATTCCAATTAGATGATTTCAGAAGTGCCCATCGTCGGAATCACAATGGGCGATGCCGCCGGGATCGGACCGGAGATCGTTCTAAAGGCTCTCGAAGACAAAACTCTAAAAGAGGCATGCCGATGTGTGATCATCGGCGACGCCTCTTTTTTGCGTAAGACGGCGAATGAATTGGCGTCGACGTTCAAGCTAACCGTATTTGGTGATGAAAGTGCGAACAAGATCGAGGTATTCGATCTCAATAACTTGCCTGATAAATTCCCGATCGGTATCGACGCGGCCTTAACCGGAAAAGCCTCCGCCGAAAATATCGAAGCCGCCGTAAAACTTTGGCGTGATGGAAAGATCGACGCGATCTGTACGGCTCCGATCAGCAAGAAGGCGATCCATCTCGGCGGATACGATTTTCCCGGCCATACCGAGTTTCTGGCTGACTTAACTGATACGAAAGACTTCCGCATGAGTTTTTTTGCCGAAGGCTTGCGAACCGTCCTGCTTTCAACGCACCTGCCGATCCTGCGTGCGATCGATCTGATAAAAAAAGACAGTCTCATCGACCTTATAGCATTTACGGACCGAGAAATGTCCAAATTGCTTGGCCGTAAGGTGTCGATCGCGGTCGCCGGGCTCAATCCACATGCATCCGAAGGCGGAATGTTCGGCAGCGAAGAAGCTGCCGAGATCACGCCGGCGATCGAGCATTGCCGGAACATTTTGGGAATCGAGGCCAGTGGGCCGTATTCGCCCGATACGATATTTTTACGCGGATTCAAGGGGGATTTTGATGCTGTCATAGCTCTTTACCACGATCAGGCAACGATCGCGGTTAAGTCGCTTTCGTTTGGCACGGGCGTGAATGTTACGCTCGGATTGCAGGTGATCCGTACGTCGGTCGATCACGGTACTGCCTTCGATATTGCTGGAAAAGGCATCGCTGAGGCGTCTAGTATGATTTCAGCGATCAAGTTGGCGGGCGAACTCGTAAAGGGTTCGCAAAACGATAGTAAAGTCTGATAAAATCAACCCGATTACCGGGAGAATAAAAGCCAAGTGACCAAACCAAAGCTTCTGCTTGCTGATGATTCGGTGACGATCCGCAAGGTCGTCGAGTTGACGTTTGCTGATGAGGGCATTGATGTCTCAACGGTGGCCGATGCCGAGACGGCAATGCAGAGGTTTGTCGAGATCCAGCCGGACATTGTCCTCGTAGATGTCGGGCTCGACGGTACGAACGGCTATCAGATCTGTGAAATGATCAAGGCCGACGACGCGACGAAACACATTCCTGTCCTGCTGCTTGTTGGTTCGTTCGAACCTTTCGATCACGATGAAGCCGAACGGGTGAATGCCGACGGATTCCTGACAAAGCCTTTTCATTCAATTCGCGACCTTGTTGCGCGGGTTTGGGAAATGCTGGGTCGAGAAATCGAAGCAGCAAAGCCGGCAGTTGATGAAGAGATACCGCCCGTTCCGACCTTCGGAGATGAATTCAGTGAGGATGTACCCGTAACAGATCAACCGGAATCTGATGATATCGAAGACCTCTATCGCAGCAGCTTTGCGGAGACGGCAGAGATGGGTGAACTCGACACCGTTGATGACCTGCTTGGCGATACGGGAATGGACGACGAGATGATAGAAACCAATCACGTTTCGTCTTCGTCTGAGCCCGGCTTTGCAGATATCTCCAAAGATGATCAACCGAATGGAGAAATAAAGGAATTTGACTGGTCACCCGAATCGCTGGTCGCGTCTGACGAAGAAGAGGAAAAGCCTGCGTTTGAACCTAAGTTTTCGTTTGACGAATCTGAAAATAATGCTTCACAAATTGGAGCATCCGAACCTAATATCGCTGAGGCCGTTGCTGAAGACGAAGAGATGTTGTGGCTCGCCGAGACTGCTAGCGAATCTGAAACGGTGCCCAGCGATGTCGGCAGCATGGAAACGATCGAGATCGGTCATGATAGCGACCTTCTCGGTACTCTTAGTTTTGAGCCTCCGGAACGGCCGAAAACTCCGGCTGACGACGACGTACAGTTGTTCGAAGATATTGATTTCACAAAGCCCAGCCATCCAGCAGCCGAACTTGAGGCTAATGTCGACGATGAAACTAAAATAGTGGATGAGGTCGATCCCGCAATTCACGATACGATCCCGTACGAGCCGGGCGAACAGCCGCCAGTCGCCGCCGTCGAGCCGGAACCTGAGTATTTTTCACCTGAATTGATTGAGCGGGTCGCACAGCGTGTGATCGAACGGCTTTCTGACAGCGTCGTCAGGGAAGTTGCAAAAGAAGAAGTGCCGCGTATTGCTGAGAAGCTGATACGCGAAGCCCTCGAACACGAAAAGAAAAGTTGATCGGGCCTAAAATAGTTTTTCGCGGTTAGTTTTCGTCTCAAAAATGAAAGCTAACCGCTTTTGTTTTAGAATATAGTTTTGCTCACAAGAAATTTATGGAACTCGCAAAGGCCTACGATCCAAAATCGGCCGAAGAAAATCACTACAAACGCTGGGAAGAAAGCGGTTTTTTCAAACCTGAGATCAACCAGGATCCGAATGCGACGAAGTATTCGATCGTCATCCCGCCGCCAAACGTCACGGGCAGCCTGCACATGGGCCACGCCTTGCAGCACACGATCATGGACGTGCTGACGCGTTGGAAACGCATGCAGGGCTTTCGCACGCTTTGGCTACCGGGAACTGATCATGCCGGAATTTCCGTCCAGCGAAAGGTTGTCGAACAGCTCAAAAAAGACGAGCACAAAAAGCCAACCGACATCGGCCGCGAGGAATTCATCAAGCGAGCGTGGGCGTGGAAGGAACAGTACGGAAATACGATTACCGAACAAATGCGTCGCGAGGGAGCTTCGGTCGATTGGACGCGGCAGCGGTTCACGATGGACGAAGACCTGTCGCTTGCGGTGAGAAATGTTTTCTGCACGCTCTACGATGAAGGCTGGATCTATCGCGGCCTGCGTATCGTTAACTGGTGCCCGAAGGATAAGACGGTACTTTCGGATCTCGAAGTTAAGGAAGAGACGAAGAAAGACGGCAAACTAACGTATTTGAAATACCCGATCTCGGGAACCGATCAGACGATCACGGTGGCGACAACTCGCCCGGAAACGATGCTCGGCGACACAGCGGTTGCAGTTAACGGCAGCGATGAGCGTTACAAACATCTCGTCGGCCAGATGATCGATCTGCCGCTGACCGGCCGTCAGATACCGATAATCGCGGATGAATATGTCGAAGCTGAATTCGGGACCGGTGCGGTCAAGGTCACTCCGGCACATGATCCAAACGACTATCAGATCGGCCAACGTCACGATTTGCCGCAGTTGCTTGTAATGAACGACGCGGGCGAAATGAACGCGGCGGCGGGCGCGGAATTCGAAGGCCTCGATCGTTTCGTCGCTCGTGCAAAAGTTGTCGAGATGTTTGACGAACTTGGCCTGCTCGAAAAGGTCGACGATTACGAGATCACGCTTCCCGTTTGCGAACGCTGCAAAACCATTGTCGAACCGATCCTTTCAGAACAGTGGTTCGTGAAGATGGACGAGATGCGTGACATCGCTCTCGATCTGATGAAAACTGAAGGCGTGCCGCACTTCTCGCCGCAGGTCCCGCACGAAAAGGTTTACACCGCGTGGCTCGAAAATCTGAAAGACTGGACCATCTCGCGCCAACTCTGGTGGGGACATCAAATCCCGGCGTGGTATGACGGGGATGGAAACGTTTATGTAGGCCGTACTGAGGCTGAGGCCGTCGAAAAGTCGGGCGGAAAGGCTTTAAAGCAGGACAGCGATGTTCTCGACACCTGGTTTTCAAGCGGTTTGTGGGCATTTAGCACTTTCGGTTGGACCGGCGGCGGGAGTGCGGACACTCCTGTCCGCCCGTCTTCGGAAAGTAGCAAAGACACTCCAGACCAATTTGATATTGGACGTGCGGACAAGAGTGTCCGCGCTCCGTCGGATCTCGAAACTTTCCTCCCCACGGACGTGCTCGTCACCGGCCGCGACATTATCTTCCTCTGGGTTTCGAGGATGATAATGCTCACGAAGAAATTCACCGGGCAAAAGGCATTTGAGGATGTGATCGTGACGGGAACGGTTCTCGGCAAAGACGGCAAGCCGATGTCGAAATCGCGTAATAACGGCGTCGATCCGATCGAGATGTTCGATAAGTTCGGCGTTGACGCGACGCGAATCTATCTCGCCTCGATCGCAACCGGTGCGGATATTAAATGGAATGATATCGGCGTCGAGACCTATCGAAACTTCGCCAACAAGATCTGGAACGCCACGCGGTTTTGCCTGATGAATGCCGGCGATACCGCGAGCCTAGTGTCACAACCCCCTGCATTAGCGGGGGGAACAAACGTTGAGACAATGACAGCCACCGATCCGCCCGCTTACGCAGGCGGTTCTGACAAGATGGCACTTGCGGATCGCTGGATCATCTCGCGCTTGAATAAAACGTCGATCGACGTTAATAAATCTCTCGCAAAGTACGAATTCCACACCGCGGTTTCATTGCTTTATCACTTTTTCTGGGACGATTTCTGCGATTGGTACATTGAGCTGAAGAAGGATGAGATCACCGCGGGTGATCAGGTCTCGACGGATCGGATCGTCGCTATCATCGAGCAGTCGCTGCGGCTTTTGCATCCATTTATGCCTTATCTCACAGAGGAATTGTGGCAAAAGCTACCGATAACGTCGAGCAAGCTGCATCATCCCGCATATTCCGAGGCAGAATCGACCGTCATGCTCGCGAAATTTCCTCCCGGCGATGCGTCAGCGATCGATGATGCGGCGGAAAGGGAAATGAGTGCGGTCATCGACGTGATCAAAAAGGTGCGGAATATTCGCGCCGAGATGAATATCTCGACCGCGATCAAGTTCACGGTTCATATCGCGGCCGACGCGGCGATGCAGGAAGTCCTGAAAGCGAACGACGCTCAGATCCTGAAGCTCGCGAAGGCCGAAAAGCTTGTGATCGCTGCCGAACTAGACGTTCCGCGTGCCTCGGCAAAGGCCGTCACGTCCGACGCTCGCCTCGCCGTGCCGCTCGAAGGCCTCATCGACTTCGACGTCGAACGCACACGCCTTCAGAACCAGATCGCCAAGCTGACAGAAGAAAAAACACGCCTCGACGGCCAGCTCTCGAACGCCAATTTTGTCGAACGAGCCCCAGCGGAAAAAGTCGACGAATTGCGCGAACGCTCAGAAGAGCTAGAGCATCAAACTCACACATTGAAGAATAATTTAGAGGCACTTGATTAATATGAGGAAGGTTTTTGTTCTACATCTTGTACTACTTAGTTTAGTCTTAGCCGCGACTAGTTTCGCTCAGGAGAAAGAGATTTCTAAGGACGAATACTTCACTCCCTGGCGGACGGCTTTACAGAAAGCTCGTGGACTGACTCGACGAATTGATCAGACCGTGACAAAACATAATAAAGAGATGCCGGATACGGATGAATGGCAATATGAATATGTCCTACCTGACAAAGTTCATTACACCAATATCCGCACTGCTAATGGTAAGGTTCAGAGAGTTGAACAGATCGATATCGGAAAAATAAAATACTGCAAAAAAGATGATGGAGTGTGGAAAATTGTAGAAAGTTATTGTATTGGAGGCTCTGGTAGCGGCGGTCCTTCCAATATTGTTTCAGACAAGTATTACCTTGAAAAGAAAAAGGTTGATGGCAGGGAGATAAAAGTCTTTCGTCATTACACATCGTACAAAAATATATATTCCCCGAATAAAGATACAGAAGGCCTGTCATTTGACGAGTACATATTTTCGTTAGACAGCAGCGGGCTTATAATCAAGGAAGAAACTAAGAAGGGATTAATCAATTCGGGGAAGGTGATCGAGACCAATATCTCAATATACACTTATGATCCGAAAATAAAGATCCAAGAGCCTCTCAAGTAATGCACAAGGACTTTACGATCGCCCGTTGATAATCTTTTTACGATCGATGTCGCGTTTCATCGGACGATGGAGCAATTGCATCGTCCGATGTAGTAGTGGCAGCGTCCGATGGAGTGACTGCATCGTCCGATGGAGTAACGCCATCGGTCGATGGAATGACTACATCGTCCGATGGAGCAATCGCATCGTCCGATGGGGTGACTGCATCGCTTGTCTGAGCAGAAATTTCTTTACAAAATCTCCGGGAAATAATTAAAATACTTCGGTTTACTGTTGTCGGAAGCGTTTCGACGATGGTTTGACGGTATTTTTTCGTGGAGGAAAACTCTCATGACGGCACGGGAAGATTGGTTACCTTACGCGCTTGGCGAAAAGCAGGCGTTATTTGAAAATATGCGGGCGAAGATCGATTCGTACGAATCGGTTTTGCCCATTACGCCGGCACAAACTGCTCGGATAAAGGAGATCTGCGACACATTTATTTACGTGAACGGACTCGTTGAGCGGTCCAGAGCGACGATGAAGGCCTTGGTTAGCTGGCGAGATCTGATCCTTTCGAGCGAACGGTCGTCGGAGCCTTTGCCGCCGCGGCCGCTGTTTGATAACTCGATGCCGCCGGGCGGCGCGTCGGCGGGGATTTACGCCGAGTTTCGAGCTCTCATCGAGATCGTTAAATCAGCGCCGGGTTTTACAACGGCGATCGGTGCGGATCTGAGAATAATGAGCCCGAAACGTGTCGCTCCTATGCTCGCCGAGATCGCACCGCAGCCAAATGTGTCGGCGGTCGGAGCGAACAGCGTACGGATCACCGGCAGTCTCAACGGAACGGACGCGATGCGGGTCGAATACATGCGAAAGGGCGAAGATATTTGGAATCTGGCGGCGTTTCTTACGCGTTTGCCCGCGACGATCGTCATTCGACCCGCGACGGAAGGTGTTCCGGAAAGCGGTTTTATTCGCTGTATTCTGATGAAGAACAATCAGGACGTCGGACAGTATTCGCCAAACATGAGCGTGACGATCTCGGAAGATTAGAAAATGATCCCGCGACCGTTTGGGCAAAAAAATGAGCCGGCAAAAACCGGCTCATTCATGTATTTAGCGCACGCGGAGACTATTTGTCGTCTTTGTCGCCGTCGTGATCTTTGTCATCTGCCGCAGGAGCCGCAACTGGTGCTGGAGCACCTGCTTCGATGGTGATGGAAACGCTTTTGCTGTCTTTCTTTTCGCCTTTGTCATCGAGCATGTCGGCGACGATGGTGAATTTACCACCTGCGAAGCTCGCAGGAATCGGCAGGTTGTAGGCGGCCGTTCCGCTGCTAGCGAGTTCGACCTTAACATCGGAACCAGGCAGAAGTTTGCCCTTGTCGTCGTTGATGTAGATCTTGGTGGTTGTCTTGCCAGGTGCGTTTGCGATGACCGCGTTGGCGTAGATGGTTTCGCCGGCTTTGAACGTGGTCGATTTGGTTTTGCCGTCTTTGTCTTTTGAGGTCTCAAAGCTGCTCATGTTTGCCGTGCTAAAGCTGCAGGCGGCGGCAAATACAAATAGAGCGGTAATAATACTGAGTTTGATCTTCACTTAATGATCTCCTTGATGGTTTGATTACGAAATACGGAGAGTAGCGAGTTGTTTCAGTAAAGTCAAAGGCGGCAGCTATGGAGCCGCGATAGTTATGTCAGCATTTTTTGTATCTTTCTTCTCACCGTTTCCGTCATGCAGATCAGCGGTCAGGATATATTTACCGGGCGTGGCTTTTTCGGCGATCTGAACTTTGTAGGCGGTCGTGGAACTGTTGTTTACATCGACCTTGTATTCGGTCCCGGGCAGGATCGCACCTTTGTCGTTCTTGATGGTGAAGATAATTTTACCTTTGGCCGGTGCGTTTGCGAGGACGGCACTGGCAAATAAAGTCTCGCCGCCTTTGAAACTGACAGCCTCGGACTTGCCTTCGAAGTCTTTTGAAACCCGCAGGCTGGCGATTCCTGTCTTACCATCGCTGCACGCGGCGGTTAAAGCGAGAAACACTGAGAAAATGATCGCGGGGAACTTTATAAAACTGCTCATTATCAACACTTTACCAAAATGCCCGGCCCGCGAGCATTTTGGGAAGACTTAATAAGATTTTTCGAGACTAAACCAAGTCTGCGTGATATTCTATGTCTGCCCGAAAACTTCATTTGGATCCAGAGGAATCATTCATGAAAAAGATTTACATTTCAGCTGCTTTTTTTGCTGTATTCGCGACGGTCGCGTCTGTTCCCGCCTTCGGTCAAAAGGCTAAACAGACCAGTGACGAAGTCGGTACGATCACCGGTAAGGCTGAGCGAAAGCTCGACAACGCCTCGTTCCGCGTCGTTCTAACGACCGAATGGTTTACCGAGCGTGACGGAACGTCGTTCAATAAGATCACCGAGACTTTTGCCACGATCAACCCTGATAGATTTCAAATAATTTCCGAAACAGGCGGAACGCGTGTCGAGACCTTGGTGGTCGCTGATAAGACCTTTCGCCGCACGAACGAAGAAGACTGGGAATCGGTCGCAACCTCACCGGCTCGCAAAGCGGGAAGCGAGGCTTCGGTTGCCAGATTTGGCGAATTGGCCGGTGGTGCTGTTTATCCGATCGGTAACAGCAAATTTGTAAGTCGCGGAACCATCGACGGACAAGAGGTTTCGATGTATGAAGCGCGTGCTGTCCAGAGCGACAATTCGAAAGAAGGCATGACTCGAACCGAAACCACGCAATTCTGGATCAACAACGGGGGACAGATCGTTCGCAAGATCATTGAGCAGGATATCGCGGGCGACAAACGATTTATGCGGAGCGTAGCGAACTATTCGTACACCGACATCCGCATCGAAGAGCCTATCATGCCCATAAAGGCTGAAGATAAATAATGAATTGGTTAGAAAACGGAGATGTGCTGGCGAGCATTGGTGAATTTCTCGCCGAAGATATCGGGCGCGGTGATATTACGACCACCGCGACGGTTCCGCAGGATACGCGTGGATTCGGCAGGTTTTTGGCGAAAGAAGACCTCGTGCTTTGCGGGCTGGATGTCGCTGAGGCGGTGTTTTTTCATCTCGATCCGGACAGCTCTGAGATCGAGGCATCGTTTGGCGACGGTGATGAGATAACGGCTGGAACCGTTTTCGCTACGCTGAAAGGCTATGCAGACGTTCTGCTCGTTGGTGAGCGAACGGCGTTGAATCTGGTCCAGCGTTTGTCAGGCATCGCGACGCTGACGCGGCAGTTTGTTAAGGCGATAGAGGGAACTTCAGCTCAGATCGTTGATACGCGAAAGACAACGCCGGGCTTACGAATGCTCGAAAAATACGCCGTTACGATCGGCGGCGGCAAGAATCATCGCATGGGCCTCGACGACGGCGTCCTGATCAAAGACAACCACATCGCCCTCGCCGGTGGCATCACCGAGGCCGTCAAAGCTGCCAAAAACAAGGTCGGGCATCTTCATAAGATCGAGGTCGAGATCTCAAATTGGGCCCAGCTTCGCGAAGCCATAAACGCCGGTGCCGAGATCGTCATGCTCGACAATCAAACTCCGGAAGAGGCCGCCAAATTGGTCCAGATGGCCCGCTCGATCAATCCCGCCGTGCTTATCGAAGCATCAGGAAATATGGACCTCGACCGTGTGCGGTCTTATGCCGAAGCGGGTGTCGATCTGATCTCGGTTGGAAAACTCACTCACTCGGCACGAGCGGTAGATATTTCGTTCAAAATACAGATCGCGTAGCAGACTGGAGCACAAGCATCTTGCTTGCCAACGCCGGTTCCTCCGGCGTGAATTGTTTTAGTATTTAGCCACGTCGATCTCACCTCAGCTTTTTTCACACCGCCGAAGCGGCGGTGTTGGCAAGCGGGACGCTTGCGCTCCAATCATTTCGGCGTATTCATTCTCAGCGCTTCTTCATCCGGTTTTAGATTTGGCATGAAAAAAACGATCGCGATCGCGATGACGATCGAGATCGTGCAGAGAATGCCGCCCTCGATCCCGTAGGCTTGGCCAGTCAGCCATGTTGGTCCGAAGTCGATCTCCTTGAAAACGGGATACTTTGTTATCTCGGTCAATCCGCTGACTTCTATTCCAAAGAATGAGCCCTGCATCCAGTTCCACATTAGGTGCAGGCCCCAGACGAACCAAAGGTCCCGTGTTTTCAAATAAGCAACGCTGAACCAAACGCCGGCGAGTATCGTGTTTGCAGTCGAGATAATGCTGGGACCCGGATTACCTGCGTGAAGAGCCCCGAAAAATACTGACGTCAGAAGGATCGCGAGCCACGCCAAGCCAGATCGGGCGAATGTCTGCAAAAGGTAGCCACGAAATAGAGCTTCTTCAAATGCCGCTGCCACCGCGAAAACCGCAAAAGATAAGGCCGCAGAACCGATTACATTAGCTGCGGAGACGTCATTTAGCACGAACCTCAGGCTGCCGAAGGCAAAACCGACGCCAGCCGCGAGCGAAAGTGTGATGCCGCCGATCAGCAGGCCAAGAAGAAAGTGTTTTAGCCAGCCCTTAGTAAATGCCGCTCCGAGCGCCCGATAAGGCAATTTTTCAAGGAACTTTCCGCACAGCCACCCTAACAGAATTGCGGGAACGAGCGAGGAGAAAGCATTTGATACAAAGTAAGCTGTTGGCCCGGCATAGCCCGCGGCCTGAAGCACGAGCACGAATGACTGGCCGGCCAATCCGAAGAACGCGGCAGCAAAAACATAAGCGAATAGAAATATCGCTGCTCGCCAGCCGCTGCGAAGCAAGCCTGTGTTTTCGTTGAAAAGGATCGCGTTCATATTTCCAGCACTAGCGAAAGATTCTAACGGAAAGCAGCGGCCGTGTTAAACTTGCACACGTGGAAACAGAGTCTCCAAAGGTGAAGCGACGCAAGATGCCCTGGGTGATCGGCACCATTATGGCCGCGTCCTTCGTGATGCTGGTCATTCTGCAATCGACGAATCTTTGGAAAGATTTCACGATCGACTCATCCAGTGACCTCGTACTGCTCTACGCCCTTTCGGGGTTGAATTTTGCGGCACTCATTATTTTCGGCTTTATTTTCCTCCGAAGCATAATCAAGCTCGCACGCGAGCGGAGGACGTTTACCCTCGGTGCCCAGATAAAAACGCGGCTGCTGATCTATTTTTTCGCCCTCAGTCTGATGCCGATCATTGCGATGGCCGTGTTCTCGTACCTGTTTATGAATCGGGCGCTGGACCGATGGTTCACAAGCATTCCCGAAAACGTGCTGCGTGAAACAAAGGAAATGCAGCGGCAGTCACTGCTCGACCGGACCGCCAAACTCGACGAAACGGCGAGAATGCTTGCAAAAGCCTTCGAAAAGGCTGAGCCGAATTCCAGTGATCTGGCGAGCGTCGCGGTTGCCGGAAGCCTTGTCCATATCGGCCTTCTTGATAGGAATCAAGCAACTGTTGCATCCTACGATCGCGAATTAACGGCGGACGAGCGGGCCGAACTTGACCGTTTGCTCGCTGCCGCCAAAACGGGGAATGCCGCCGATCCATCTCTTCGCGATGGTAAAGGGTTTGATGTCGGGCTTGCGACGCTTTCCGGCGGGCGCACGCTTGTTGTTGTACCCGATCCTTTCGGTGAGAGGACTCTGAGTCAGGTCGTCGAGCGGTCTGTTGCTGAGTTCGAAGGTTTGAAGAATAAACAGCTCACCATTCGGCGCGTGGGACTCCTAACGCTCGGCGTGCTGACATTCCTGCTGATGTTTGCATCCAGCTGGATCGCGTTTCATGTGGCTCGCGGCTTGACCGCTCCGATCAAAGCCCTTGCTGAGGGAGCGAACGAGATCGCTCGCGGTAATCTTGGCCATCGCGTCGATGTACTTGCGGAAGATGAACTTGCTCTTCTTGTAACCACATTTAACGAGATGTCCGCGACGTTAGAGTCGAATTCGATCGAACTGAGTGACAGACGGAGGTACATTGAAACTGTGCTGGAAACGCTGCCCACCGGCGTGATCTCGTTCGACGCAAATGATCGGATCAGCACGATAAATCGGGCGGCAGCAGACATTCTTAAGCTCGATGGTAGAGATCTCTCGGCGGCGAAATTGGCGGATATTGTAAATGTCGAAAATAGGCTGGTTCTCGAGCGGCTCCTTGGCCGTGCCAGACGTGTCGGCCATGCATCGGATCAGACTGCTCTCGGAGGGCAGGGATCTAATGGAAACGGCTATAGCGAGACCGAGATAACGGTCGCTCTCACCGCGTCGAAACTGCCGACTGACGGAGGCGTAGTTCTGGTGATCGAAGACCTCTCTGAATTGATAGCAGCCCAGCGTGCGTCAGCCTGGCAGGAAGTTGCCCGCCGGATGGCACACGAGATCAAGAATCCACTAACACCGATCCAGCTTTCGGCTGAACGTATCGCCAAACGGTTCTCAAACAGCGGTCACGAAGAAATGGGCTCCGGGAATCGGATCACCGACCAAGGCCCGATCGCAAATGTGGTCAACGAAAGTACGGAGACCATTCTTCGCGAAGTGGCCTCACTGAAGACGATGGTGGATGAATTCTCGCGGTTCGCACGCCTTCCCGATACAAAACTCGAAGCCGGCGATCTCAACCGCGTGATCGAACAGGCGGAAACAGCATTTGACGGTAGATTCACGCGGCTCGTTATCGATCTGGGGTTAGCCGACTCGCTTCCGGAGGTTCTGATCGATCCTGAGCAGTTGAAACGCGTCTTTGTAAATCTGATCGAAAATTCTGTCGAGGCTTTTGACGGCAACGCCGAAGAGCCGCGGATCGTGGTCACAACCCGCCACGATGCCGCTCGCGACCTCGTTATCGCCGAAGTTTCAGATAACGGAAAGGGAATCGCTCCCGCGGACCTGCAAAAGTTGTTTCAGCCTTATTTTTCGACCAAAGGCCGCGGCACAGGCCTCGGACTTGCGATCGTCAATCGCATAATTGCTGAACATAATGGCAAAATAAAGGTGGTTGCGAACCAACCAAAAGGGGCGAAGTTTATAATTGAGCTGCCGGTGAATGGATAAATGCAGAATTTGATCTTGATCGTAGATGATGAACGCGGCATCCGCGACACGCTTCGCGGCGTGCTCGAGGACGAAGGCTTTGCTGTGGAAACGGCCGAATCCGGCGAAGCCTGTCTCGAACTCGTCAGGAAGCAGGATTTTAGCTGTATCCTTCTCGACATTTGGCTCGGCGACGGGATCGATGGACTTGAAACCCTGGGCAGACTGAAAGAAGAGGGAATTGACGCGGCCGTTGTGATGATCTCAGGCCACGGAAACATTGAAACTGCAGTCCGATCTACAAAGCTCGGGGCGTTCGATTTCATAGAAAAGCCGCTTAGCCTGGAACGCACGGTCGTGACGGTAAAGAACGCCGTTCGGCAGCGGCAGCTTGAGCTCGCTAATCAACAGCTGCAGAACGAACTGTCCGAGCAATACGTCATGGTCGGCGAATCGGTCGTTATGCGTGCTCTCAGAAAGCAGATATCAATCGTCGCTCCGACGGATGGGCGCGTTCTCATTTCGGGCGAAAGCGGCACGGGAAAAGAGCTTGTTGCAAGAGCGATCCACGCTCAATCCAAGCGCCGCAACGCTCCTTTCGTTGAGATAAATTCTGCCGCTATTCCTGAGGAACTCGTCGAATCCGAACTTTTCGGCCACGCAAAAGGTGCGTTTTCAGGGGCGATGAAGTCGAAGAAGGGAAAGTTCGAGGTTGCGGACGGAGCCACTCTGTTCCTCGACGAGATCGGCGACATGTCACCGCGGGTCCAGGCGAAGATGCTCCGGGTGCTGGAGGAGCAGCGGTTCGAACCGGTCGGCAGCAACACACCGATCACCGTTGATGTACGTGTGATCTCCGCGACCAATCAACCGCTAGACAGTCTTATCGACAACGGACGGTTTCGATCCGATCTATTTTATCGGCTAAACGTGATCCCGTTCCAGGTTCCGCCCCTTCGTGAACGGCGTGAGGATGTTCCCGTGCTCGTTGAGCATTTTAATCAGAAGTTCTCACGCGAGTATGGAAAAGCTCCAAAACTATTCAGCACTGACGCGATCGAGGCCTTGCAGGATTACGAATGGATCGGTAACGTGCGGGAGCTGAAAAACACTATAGAACGGATCGTCATCATGTCAGCCAAAGAATCGATCTCGGCCGACGATCTGCCTGATATGGAAGGCACCTATGAACCGGCCGCCGTCAGCTTTCGCTTTCCCAGCTTCAAAGAAGCGACCGATGCTTACCAACGGGAATTCATCCTCCACAAACTTTCAGAATTTGATGGAAATGTTGCCAAAGCCGCCGAAAATATGGGCGTCGACCGAACGCATCTGTATCGAAGAATGAAGAATCTTGGTATTCAGCCCAGATGATCTACCAATGCGAATTCCCGCGTTCGCCGCGAATTCTCGCAGTCTATAGCCCCTTTTTTGTTCATCATTGATCCATAGTGTCCATTTCTCTGGTCTTCGGACAGATTTCAGTCTGGCATAACTCTTGCCAACAAGAAGATGTTAGAGGTTGAAATGAATCCTTTGATCGATGATTCGATCCAAAGGTGGAGGTTGTTATGGTGACAAAGAAACACTATACGAACGAGACATTTACTAAACGAGTGGATCACGAGGGCGGTGAACATCGCAGTCACGACTCATCCATTGGAACCGCACATTGCATCGAATGCGGTGCGATCTACACGGATAAACGCTGGGTTGCGAGATCCGATTCGAAAGAAACGTCCGAACACGTACACTGGCGTCCCGGTAAAGAGACCACTTGCCCGGCGTGCAAGCAGTTAAAACAGGGCGTAGTTGGCGGTTATTTCGTACTAGACGGTGATTTTCTCACGAAGCACCGCGACGAGATCAATAGTTTGATCGACAACGAAACGCGGGATGCTCTTCAAGATAATCCTTTATCGCGGATCATGGACCGCCACGATGAGGATGGGAAACTCGTGATCGAAACTACGACCGAGCATCTTGCCCAACGACTCGGCCACGCAGTGGAAAAAGCATACGACGGCAAAACTGTGTATGACTTTTCGCATGAGAACAAAGTAGCTCGCGTCCACTGGACACGAAACTGACGCTGTCTGAAAGGCGGGAGGTCAGGTAAATGTTCAACCGGTTCCCGATGTACTCCTATTTTTTAGCTGGCCTGATCCTTGCCGGCGTACTCTTCGTCTTGTCATCCTGCGTCGGCGGCCGTTACGAGAGTGCTCCTGTTCACGGGAATACGGATCAATCGACGGTACCACCAACCGCTGATCGTTCGGCGACTTTCGTTGCCGTCGGGGATATCATGCTGTCTCGCGGGGTCGCGAGGGCGATCGATCGAGCAGGTTCCTCCGAATATCCTTTTACAAAGCTTGATGACATTCTCCTTAAGTCGGATTTTAATTTTGGTAATCTCGAATGCCCAATTTCCGGCAATGATCGCAGCCTGGGCAAAGGCCTGATATTCAATACCAGAACCGACAATATCGACGGCTTGGTGAATTACAAATTCAAGATAGTCAATCTAGCGAATAACCACGCTTTCGATCAAGGCCTGAAAGGCCTCAGATCCACGTTGGGTTTTCTGGAGAAACGAGGTATCAGGCACATCGGGGTTGGCCAGGATCAGGAAGAAGCATGGCAGCCTGCGGTGATCGAGGCGAATGGGATCCGGATCGCATTTATCGGAGCATCGTATGCGACGCTCAATGACGGCGGTACAGCCCGCAACGGTCATGTCGCCCGCGTCGAGGATCTTAGGCTCTTGGAGCGTTCGATCTTACAGGCAAAAGATGGATCTGACCTTGTCGTGGTTACAATGCACGCCGGCGATGAATATACTCGAAAGCCAAATCGCTCGCAGGTCACTTTTGCTCAAGCCGCCCTCGATGCCGGTGCCGATCTTGTGATCGGAGCACACCCGCATTGGGTACAGACAATGCAGGTCTATCGCGGGAAGCCTATCTTTTATTCGCTCGGCAATTTTGTGTTTGACCAGCCATGGAGTGAGACTCGAACGGGATTGATGCTGCGAGTGACAATTCGCGGATCCCGGATAGATCAGATCGAAATACTGCCTGTCGTCATCGAGCGAGGAGCTCCAAGACAGGCAACCGCGATCGAAACAAAAGAGATATTGCGGAAGATCGGCGTTAACGATCCGATCTTTCGCCCAGGCGCTATCAAATAAAAAAGCCCCGCAGTTGTCCCGAGGCTTCTTGTTTCTGCCGATCCGATTAGATCATTTCTTATTCACCGGAAATCCGCGTTTGATCATCAATGCATCGACATTTGGGTCGCGTCCGCGGAAATTTCGGTACGCTTCCGCCGGGTCGATCGTGTTGCCGACTGAGAAGATAAACTTCTTCAAACGCTCACCGACCTTCTTGTCATACGGTCCGCCGGCTTCGGCAAAGGCCCCGTACGCATCCGCGGTCAGGACATCCGACCAAAGATAGCTGTAATATCCGGCGGAATAACCATCGTTCGCAAACACGTGTCCAAATTGCGGCGTTCGGTGACGCATAACCAATTCGCCCGGCATTCCAAGAGCAGCGAGCGTGTCTTTCTCAAACTTATCCGCGTCGATCGTCGCTCCGCCCGCGAGGTGGAGTTTCATGTCGACAAGGGCACTCGAGAGGTATTCGGTCGTTGCGAAACCTTGATTGAACGTATCAGCCTTCTTTATCTTCGCAACGAGTTCGGCCGGGATCGGCTTTCCGGTCTGGTAATGCAGTGCAAATTTGCCTAGAACCTCGGGTGTCGAGACCCAATGCTCAAGGATCTGCGAAGGGAACTCGACATAATCTCTTGCCACATTCGTTCCCGACAGACTCGGATACGTCACGTTTGACGAAAGCCCGTGCAAGGCGTGGCCAAATTCGTGGAACATCGTCTCGGCATCATCCCACGATATCAGTACCGGTTCGCCCGGATTTCCTTTTACAAAGTTCGCGTTGTTCGAAACGATCGTCATGACGTCGCCGTTGATGCGGTATTGATTACGGTAGGCATTCATCCACGCTCCCGAACGCTTGCCATCGCGGGCGTATGGGTCGAAGTACCATACGCCAACATGCTTGCCGGTCGTCTTGTCCTTGACCTCATAGACCGTCACGTCTGGATGGAATACCGCTACGCCGGACATAGGCGTGAACGTAAAATTGAACAGCTCGCCTGCCATCCAGAACATCGCTTCACGGATCTTGTCGAGCTGCAGGTATTTTGAGACTTCGTTCTGATCCAAATCGTAACGGTCCTTTCGGACCTTTTCCATATAGAATCGGTAATCCCACGGTTCGACCTTGATCTTAGCACCTTCTTTATCCGCGAGCGTCTGCATGTCGGCGACCTCTTCCTTGACGCGAGCGATTGCGGCGGGCCAGACGCCTTCCATTAGCTTCATGGCGTTTTCGGGCGTTTTCGCCATCGCATTTTCGAGCCGCCATTGGGCGTGGGTTTTGTAACCGAGCAGTTGGGCACGTTCGAATCTTAGTTTCAGGATCTCAGGAATAATGCCGTTGTTGTCGCGGGCGTCGCCGTTGTCGCCGCGATTTACGTACATCTTCCACGCCTTTTCACGCAGGTCGCGGCGGCTCGAATACGTCAAAAACGGATCGATCGACGAGCGCGTGTTTCTGATCACCCATTTGCCCGGAACTTTTTTCGAAACTGCCGCCGAAGCCGCCGCATCTTTCAAAGCCTGCGGCAATCCGGCAAGGTCGGCTTCGGAATCGAGCGTCATATAAACCTGCGTCTCATCGCCCAAAAGATTCTGGCTGAACTTGGTAAAGTGCCCGGCGAGGGCCTGATTTATCTCGGAAAGTCGCGCCTTTTTGGCCGCGTCAAGTTTCGCACCTGCCCTAACAAAGTTCGTGTAATAGAGCCACGAGAGCCGCTGCTGTTCGGCGGTCAATTTTGACCTGTTTTTGTCGTTGTAAACCGCCTCGATGCGTTTGAAGAGCTTTTCGTTCTGCGTGATCTTGTCGTAATGCCCCGCGAGTTTTGGGTCCATTTCGGTCTCGACCTTGCTAAACTCATCATTACTCATGCTGGTTGTCCAGATCCCGTAAATGGTGCTTACCCGATCCAGCGTTTGCCCGGTTTTCTCCAGCGCGACGATCGTGTTTTCAAATGTCGGCGGTTCAGACTGATTTGCGATCGCTGCGACCTCAAAAAGGTTCTCTTCCATCGCGGTTTCAAGCGCCGGTTTGAGATCCGATATCTTTACCTTGTCAAAAGGCGGAAGCCCGCCAAACGGCCCGGTCCATTTCTCGGTCAAAGGGTTAGCGGCAGCAGCAGCGGCTGTGACAGTACGTTCTTTGTTAGTTCCCATAAAAACAACGCCGGCAGCGATGGCTGCGATCGCGGCAAAATACAAGGTCTTCTTCATCTAGGTGATCTCCTGAATAAACGTCCACGCCTTTGAATATACCGCTCCGCGGCACGCCGGACAAATTGCTTCGTTTTGACGCCCAGCCATCGTAAAAGGTTGACTGTCCCATGTCCCGCTACCTCGACGCTCGCACTTTCAGACAAAATAAGACGGCCACCGCAGCTAGAAACGGTGGCCGTCTTTGCTCCTATCGTGCCGATAGTCCTGATCGGATGACTTCCAATCAGGAAAAGCTTAACTAAACTCGGATCCAGACTCTGTGCGATGGGTTACAAAGCGTGCTGACTTTTTGCTCGCCAAGACCGAAAAGCCGCATTGTTTCCTCGTCCGACATCGTCGCCGACACGGCCGGCGGTTCGCGTACGGCGGCTAGTACACGCCAGGCACGTTCGAGTATCGCTTCGTCCTCAGGTGTCAATTCCGGCAGCTCCGCCGCCGAATCATCATCCTGAACCCGAGCGTCAAGATGCAAAATGATCTTTCCGATCTCCTCCAATGATAGCTCCATGACGAGCATTCTAAACCCAAACCGTTTTTGTGCAAAACGAGACAAAGGGTGAACTTCGCCTTAGATCTAAATAGTTCGCATTTAAACAAAAAAGCCGGCGAGCCAATGCGCGACGCACCGCCATGCGGGTGAATCAAAGAGGAGGTTTTCCGCTAGATTCTCGATAAATAGAGCCGTGCCCGCGAAAAGGTAAACCGGGCTGATACGTCCGACGGTAAGTTTCTCCCAGCACATTACAATTAGCGTCATGCTGTTGGGCAGCAATACTCCGAAAATTAGCTCCGGGTTCGAGACACCGGGAAAATAATGTCTAAATCTGAAAAACGCAGGCCACATGATGGTGATCATGGCGAGCAGCATAAGCCGTTTGTGAATCTCCGGTTTCCGACGATAGTAAATTCCCGCAGCAACGAATATTAGAAATACGATCGGCGTCGTAAAGGTCCCGACCAGAGATGAAGTTGCGATCTCGCCAAGACCAAGAGCCAGATCGCGTTTCATGACGTAAACCCCGACAGCCATTGTCGAGAAAGCGACTCCTGAAACGAGAACAACGCTTCCTAAACCGAGCAACCGATGATATTTGAGCTTTCTCTTACGGATCAAAAAGGCCTGTACGACAAAAAATGCCGCCCACAGAAAAAGCAATCCGCCGTGAATATAGATAACCGGCGGAGCCTCGAACACGCCGTACATCTTAGGAATAAAAAAGGTCTTAAGGAATCCGATCAACGCGAACGCCAGAGCTATCAGCGATGCTGCAAAAAAGTACCGGTTTCTCTTAGCCGGAGTGGAAACTGCCGTTATTTCACTCATCAATTTAAGGCACCAAAAGCCATCGTCTGGATGCAGGATAATAGTTAAATAGCTTACCATCGCTGTCAATCGTAAACATGATTGAACTTGAGTCACGGTGAGGCAATAGATACACTTTTGTTCCAATCAGTTTGGTCGAATTTCAGGACGCCTAAAAACGTTCGACCTATCTCGTATTTACCTCTACCAATGAGGCTGTTTTTCGTTGATAGACTGGGCGGTTCCTGTGACCAATCGGGGTGTTTATGCGTTTGTCGGCCAGTAAACATGGCTGTTTCACAAAAAGTGTGAAACGATTCACATTATTAGTGTGCTAATTTTAGTGACCGTTGTTTTTACACGAAATGATCTTTGTGAAAAGACCGTTCATTGAGGAACAATTGCAAAAAGGACAGCCCTCGCGAGCTGTCCTTTTTGAGTTTTATCTACGTTCCGAAACTACGGTTTGATGATGTAGTCAGGGAAGCAGCTATCAGAGTCTTTAAGGAAGAGTTCCAGAACCTCCATCGCCGAACGTGACTGCGTGCCTGCTGAGGCACCGACGCCGGAGTAGTTGGGGTTGAGGATCTTCGAGATCTGATCGCGGACCGCATCGAGATGGGCACGCGTTGCTTTGTCTTTCGACTTGGCGTACGCAGCACCGGCCATCGCGCTGATGGTTTTCAGCTCGGCACGGTAGAACGCCTTTTCGTCACCGCTCGTCATGAACATTCCTGCAAACGAAGCAGGTAATCCCTGTGGAACGGTTGCCGCCGGAGCGTTCAGCTTGTTGTTGGCGATGTCGAGATATGCACGCTGCAGATTGCGGCGATAGGCATCGATCACCGGCGACGCGGAATTCATTTCGCTGAACACACCGTTGCGAAGGTCAGCCAGGAATTCCGGAGCACTGTAGGCATCCGCTCCGTCCAGAGCCTGCTGTTCGATCAGGCGTGCGAAACGCGTGCTCGACATAAGGTTGTTGAGGACGCTGTTTTGAGCATTTCGAACACGGTTCAGAGCACCGATCGGCTCGATCTTACGCAGGATGTCCTTGTCGATCGCCCACATCGGGGTTGCGAGAGCATTGTCGTTAAGGAATTTAACTGCTTCAGCCTGTTTTGCCTTGGGAACCAGTGTGAACTTCGGCCCAGGCTGTCCGATATGTTTCTGCTGCGAATTGAATCCGCCGACGATCGCGGCGACGTGGTTCATCTCGAGCGTCCACTGGCCAAGCATACGGCCGTAGAGTTCGGCAAGGTCATTGTAAGGCTCGCCGTTCTGCGTTGCGGTCGTGGTGTTTACCAGCATTTTTGAAATGCGCTGCAGATTCTTGAGGCCTAGGCCCGAAGACTTGACCGCATCGGCATCACCGACGGCTTCGGTAAGTTCGCCCGGGTCGCTGCCGCTGGCTCCATCGGTCGAGAAACGCAGCCACGGGGTCGCATCCTGCAGTTTTGCCCACTGATTAAGCGTTGGCTTCTCAGCATCCGGGGTTTTTGCTCCCGGAATTGGCTTGTAGCCCCACATGGTCGCAAATTCATCGTACGGCCCGATGCCGGGGACGAGATCGTCAATAGCGATGCCGTCTTCAGGTTGTGCGACGTAATTGAAACGCGAATAGTCCATCAGGGTCGGCGTGTGGCCCATTTTCTTGACCCAAGCCGGATCGCGGACCTTGTCCTGTGGATAGGTCGAGCTGGCTTTCATATTGTGCTGGAAGCCAAGCGTGTGGCCGACCTCATGAGCCGCAACGTATTCGAGCAGAACGCCCATGAGTTCGTCCGGCATAGGGAATGTCTGGGCACGTTTGTCCAGGGCTCCGGCTTGCAGGAAATACCATGAACGCTGGAGGTTCATGATGTTGTGATAGAACTGGATGTCTGATTCGAGGATCTCACCGGTTCTCGGGTCAGCGACGTGCGGGCCCGAAGCATTTTCAGTAGTCGAAGGCAGCCAGCGGATGACCGAGTATCGGGCGTCTTCGGGGCTGAAATCAGGATTTTCCTTTTTGGTCGGGGCGATCTTGGCAATAATGGCGTTCTTGAAGCCGGCAGCCTCAAAAGCTTTCTGCCATTTTTCCACGCCGCGGATCATGTAAGGACGCCATTTTACCGGCGTCGCCGAGTCGATGTAGTAAACGATCTGTTTCACCGGCTCGGACATTTCGGCATTGGGGTCTTTCTTTTCGAGACGCCAGCGGCGGATGTACGTAGTTTCCGGAGCTTTATGCTCGTCGCGGCCATAGTCATATTGCGACTGTGAAAAGTAGCCGACGCGCTCATCAAATAGACGCGGCATCATAGGATTTTCCGGTAGTTTGACCATGCTGTAATGCAGTACTACGGTTGCGCTTCCCGGATTCATTCCGCCCGCCTGTGCACCACCCGGAGCTCCGCCGCCGGCACCTGCCGGAGGAGCCGCCCGTGTGTAGGTCATGGACGATTCGGCTTCGATATTTGTAGGGAAGGGAGTTACGCGTTCGATGTAGGAACGCGTGGCGTCGAGTGCCGTGGCATTCAGCCTCTGTCTCGCACTGAACTCAAATACGTCGGTGCTGAACAGCCGCGTGACATCGATCACGGCCGCTTCATCCGGTCCCCATGCCGCTACGTTGAACGACATTATGATCGGGCTGTTATTCGAATCTGCCACAGCCTGAGCGACCGGGTTGCTCGGATCGGCAACGACCGAGAAGTTGACGCCGCGAAGAAAGATCTTGTTGTCCAAACGCTCCCACCGAACCACGCGGCTGCCGAGAGCCTGGCCGCCATAGCCAACACCGAGCGTCGTTTTGGCGATCTGCGTGACCCAGAGAAGGTCTTTGCCGAGTTCCGTTTTAGGGATCTCGTAAAAGTACTTATCCTTGATCTGATGTACAGCAAAAAGGCCCTTTTTGGTCTTGGCATCCTTGGTAATAACCTTCTCGTAAGGCTGTGGGTCTTGGGAAGCTCCGCCCGCACCGGGCCGGGCTCCACCGGGAACCGCAGGCGTATCAGGCGGCGGATCCTGGGCAAAAATAAACATAGCCGACGAGCCCAGGATCAGGGCCATCAGCAAAATTCGTATCGAGGTTCCTCTCATCGTGATAGATCTCCTAGTTTTTTGTACAGAAAGATTACTAAAGGTCGTTCCGTCAGATCCGGGAGCCACATCGGAAATGGAGCTCACGGCGTGACATCTCGGGATATTGGTTTTTGACCATCGACATTCATCCGCACGCCGGAAGGCGCTTGCGAATTCAAAATGCGAAATCCCAGGAAGTTGGTACAGATTATTCTTAAGTATGTGATATTCGAAATCGTAGTATGCACGAAAAAGTTAAACTTCTCAAACGGGGAGATAGATCCGGACAAGCGTTATGAGCGGAGCAACCCGATCCTGGGTATTCTCGGTCCAACGGAACGCTGGGAATCTGATTTTTTCGATGGCTCGGATGGCCCGGCCCGGACTAGTAAATGAGCGGTTTATTGACGCCCTTTTTGAAGATCTTTCTACGCACTGCAAACCAAAGGCAGGAGGGCACTCAAGCTTGACATAGCATGAAAAAGTTATATACTCAACCAAAATCGTCTAGCAATTTTTAGTCACTATTTTGTCCAGTCCGGAGCCGTTTAATTAAATTGAGAAGCGGGCGGATTTACATCTTGAATCTATTTGGGGGATCGAACAACAATGTCAAAAAATAAAATGTCGAAAAGGAAGGTTACAACGCGGTCTTTGGTGACTGCGGTTGTCGCCGTCCTCATAACTGCGGCGCTAGCGTCATTTCCGCTTTTTAGAAATGTCCAGGCTGAAACTCAGGCGGTATTCCCCGGTACGAACACCGGATCAATTCCTGATAATGATTGCACGGGGGCAGGCAGACAGATATCCTTTGCAGTTACCGGCATTTCAGGAGCTCCGACGGATGTTCGAGTCAATTTCACCGGCACTCATACATGGGTGGGTGACATCGATGCCTTGCTGATCGCCCCGAATGGGACGACTCAGGCATTCATCTTTACCTTCACCGGCAATGATCTCGACCCGGATTTCGGTGACAGCTCAGATCTGGGCGGGCCTTACAACTTTTACGATACGGCCCCGAATAACTGGTGGGCTGCTGCTGCGGCAGCACTTTCGGCCCAGGCAGTTCCAGCAGGCGATTACCGAACGGCTAATGACACCGGTGCGAATACCTTACTTACACCTGCATTTGCTGGAGTTACCAACGCGAACGGAACATGGATCCTAAAGTTCAACGATTGTGCTCAAGGCGATACTGGCTCGATCTCATCAGCCAATTTAACAATCACTGGTGGAGTTGCACCAACGCCAACGCCAACGCCGGCACCAACAGCGACGCCAACTCCGGTACCAACCCCGGTGCCAACAGCGACGCCGACTCCGGCACCGACTGCGACGCCGACCCCGGCTCCGACAGCGACGCCTACTCCGGCTCCGACGGCGACCCCAACTCCGGCACCGACGGCGACGCCGACTCCGGCTCCGACAGCAACACCGACGCCGGCTCCGACGGCAACGCCGACGCCAGCACCGACTCCGGCCCCGACGGCAACCCCGACTCCGGCTCCGACGGCGACGCCTACGCCGGTTCCAAGTCCAACTCCGACTCCGGGTCCGAGTACCCCGATAAACGAGGATTTTGCGAATCTGGCAACGCTTCTTTCGACGGGCGGATGGTCAACCTTCAACAGAAGCGTGCCGCTTGGTGCGTCCCTTTGGTCGCAAGGATCTGTTGGCACGGCGTTCCCGACAGGAGCCCATCAGGGTGCCCCGACGTCCTTCGTTTTGGTCAACTTTAACAGCACGACCGGCACAGGAACTATCAGTAACTGGCTGCTTGGTCCGAATAGGACATTCAGAAACGGTGATACGATATCGTTCTTCACCAGAAGTCCTAGTACAACGTTCCCGGATAGGTTGCAGTTGCGTCTGTCGCAGAACGGCAACAGTTCCGATGTTGGTTCTACAGCAACGAGCGTAGGTGATTTCACAACGCTTCTTCTGGATATTAATCCAACGTACGGAGCGAACTATCCGACCGTTTGGACGCAGTTCACCGTGACGATCTCGGGGCTTTCCGGCCCGACCAGTGGCCGCTTTGCGTTCCGTTATTTCGTAGAGAATGGCGGACCGTCAGGAGCTAACTCAAATATTATTGGTGTGGACACTTTAGTTTACACTCCATTTGGTTCACCGACGCCAACACCGACGCCGGTCGTAACACCAACACCGACGCCGACACCGGGAACCGGGAACATCATCAGTTACACGGGACCTTCCGTAACGATCCCTGATGCCTCAGCAGCAGGTGTCAATGTGCCTCTGGCAGTAGGAACGGCATGTACGATAACTGACCTGAATTTCCGGTTTGACGGTACGCCGAGTGCGACGGCTGGTGATACGGGAGTAGGCGTGACCCACTCGTGGGTCGGCGACCTTATCTTCAAGCTGACGTCACCGACGGGAACGGCGGTAACGTTCTATGATCGTCCGGGAGTTCCGGCATCGACATTCGGATGCAGCAATAACAATCTTGCTCAGGTGATCCTGGATGACGACGGCGGATTCCCGGCACTTGAGACGACATGTAATTCAGCGGGTAGTGCGGCAGCATTCCCGTCGGGATCGTTCACGCCGAACAATCCGCTGTCGGCTTTTGACGGCCAGGCTGCGGCTGGAACGTGGACGCTGAATGTCAGCGACAACGGAGCGGGCGACACTGGAACGGTGAACCGCTTCTCACTGGTCTTCACTTGTGCCGGTGGCGTAACACCAACTCCGACCCCAACGCCTGCACCAACAGCAACGCCGACGCCGACACCTACGCCGGTGCCGACAACATTTCTCGCCTTTGGCTCAACGACTTACAAGCAGGACGAGTCTCAGGCAATTGATATTACGATCAACAGAACCGGTGTGACGACAGGTGGGACGACTGCGTTCCTGACGATGACGTCCACCCGAGCGGTTATCGGAACGGCGGGTTGCGGAACCGGAGCTGATGTGATCAATATGACCGGGGGCCCAATTAACTTTAACGCCGGAGAAACGTCGAAGACAGTCACGCTAGGATTGTGCCGCGATAACAGTGCGGACACCGACGAGACCGTCAATCTGACACTCACAGGACTGTTACCATCGAGTACCGCTGCCACGAACAGTGCAGTACTGACGATCAACGACACGGCTAATCAGTTCAAGAATTCGGCTGCGATCTCGATCATTCAGGGCACGGCCGCAGGGCTGTATCCGTCGCCGATCGAGGTCACGGGAGCAACGACGAACGCGTTCCGTATCAGAGTGACGCTGTACGATTTCTACTCGACGAAGCCGGATAATTTGGACGTGCTGCTGGTTGGCCCGAACGGAGCGAAATATGCTCTGGTCGGCGATGTCGGCGGGCCTGTCGCGATCACGGAAGCCGGAGCGGTCACACTGACGCTGGCCGACTACCCGAACGCAGTGCTGCCTGACTCAGGTCCGCTTGCAACGGGTATCTTCAAGCCGACGACGTGCGAGACGCCTGTCTCGAACTTCCCGGCACCGGCACCAGCTGGGCCGTATGTCGAACCGGGATGCGTGGTTGCGAGAACGAATGCACAGACATTG
>Ga0138256_10000284_pt1 | contig 58423 bp, 46 predicted proteins | sample KNB2016incub_MG_FD_105486 | JGI IMG/M metagenome (GOLD analysis project Ga0138256, IMG submission 105486) | Active sludge microbial communities from wastewater in Klosterneuburg, Austria - KNB2014incub_MG | ecosystem: Engineered > WWTP > Activated sludge > Unclassified | place: Austria...
CATGGTGTTCTGGAAGGTGCGGATGGCCATGTCCAGGTCGTCGTACTCCTGCTCCACGGCCATCATGAAGATCATGCCCACGTTGGCGCCCGCGCTGAAGAGCGCGCCGTCGTTGTAGACCACGAGGCCTTTGTAGCCTTGCTCGGCGAGGTCGATCGCCTTGTTCAGCGCCTGGATCACTTCCGCGCCGATCACGTTCATCTTGCCGCCCCAGCTCACGCAGAGGATGCTGTCGCCGAGGTCGCGCACTTGGGCGAGCTTGTTCTTCCAGATGATGCTGCTCTCCGGCAGTTCACTGAGGACGATGGTGCCTTCCGCGCGCGGCACGGGCTTGTAGCTCTTGCTCGCTGCGTCGTAATAGAGCCGCTGGCCGCCTTCCACTTTGTAGAAGCTGCTGTTGCCGGCGGCGAGCATCTCGTTCACCCACGGCGCGACTTTCACACCGGCAGCGGACATTGCATCGACCGCGGTCTTCACGCCAACCGCATCCCACAGCTCGAACGGCCCCAGCTCCCAGCCGAAGCCGGCGCGCATGGCATCATCGATCTTGTACAGCGCATCAGTGATCTCGGGGATCCGGTGGCTCACGTAGGCGAACAGCCCGTGGAAGCTCTTGCGGTAGAACTCGCCGGCCTTGTCGGATCCTGTGTAGAGGATCGTCATCCGCTTCTTCAGGTCATCCTCTTTCCGCGCGGCATCGAGTGTGGCGAACTTGGGCTTCACCTGTGGCTTGTACTCGAGCGTTTTCAGATCCAGTTGCAGGATGTCGCCCTTCGGTGTGCTGCGGTCCTTGAAGAAGAAGCCTTTGCCGGTCTTGCTGCCGAGCATGTTCTTCTCCACCATCTGCTGCAGGTAGGCGGGCAGCGCGAACGTGGCGTTCTGCTCGTCGTTCGGGCAGTTCGCTTGCACGCCCTTCGCCACGTGCACGAGCGTATCGAGGCCCACCACATCCGCCGTGCGGAACGTGGCGCTCTTCGGGCGGCCCAGCACGGGACCGGTCAGGCGATCCACTTCTTCCACGGTGAGGCCCATCTCCTCGATCAAATGGAACAGGCCCATGATCCCATACACGCCGATCCGGTTCGCGATGAACGCGGGCGTGTCCTTGCACAGCACCGTGACTTTCCCCAGCACGCGCGAGCCGTACTCTTCCAGGAAGCTGAGCACTGCCGGATCCGTGTCCGGACCGGGGATCAGCTCCAGCAGCGGTAGGTAACGCGGCGGGTTGAAGAAGTGCGTGCCGCAGAAGTGTTTCTTGAAGTCATCGCTGCGGCCCTCGGCGATCGCGTGGATCGGAATGCCGCTCGTGTTCGTGGTGATCAGGGTGCCCGGCGTGCGGTACTTCTCCACGTTCGCCAGCACCTGCTGCTTGATGTCCAACCGCTCCACCACCACTTCGATCACCCAATCACAGTCCTTGATCTTCCCGAGGTCGTCCTCGAAGTTGCCGGTGCTGATGCGCTTCGCGAAGCGCTTGTCGTAGATGGGCGAGGGGTTGCTCTTCAGCGCGGCGGCCAGTGCGTCGTTGACGATCTTGTTGCGCTCGGCCGGCTTGGTGCTTTCGGCTGCTTCCTTCGGCACGATGTCCAGCAGCAGCACTTCAGCGCCCACGTTCGCGAAATGGCAGGCGATGCGGCTGCCCATCACGCCGCTGCCCAGCACGGCGACTTTCTTGATACTTCTCTTAGCCATCAGTCGAAGAGTTGTTCTTGTTCGAGTATGCGATCCAACTCGGTCATCACGAGCCGAAAGCTCTCCAATTGTTTTTGCGTGAAGCGGCTCTGGACCGCTTGATTGAAACGGACGACCGTATCGCGGCTCACGTCGCGCATCGATTTGCCCTTTGCGGTGAGATGGATCCGGACCACGCGGCCATCACTGGCATCGGCGGCTCGACGGATCAAGCCAGCGTCCTCCATCGTTTGCAAGGTGCGCACAAGACTGCGGCTTTCCATCCCCATCTTCGGTCCGAGCTTCGTGCTGGGCGTACCGTCGGGGTCGATGCTCAACAGGATCTGCCCGATGGCCATGGTGCCTCCGTACTTGGCGGCTTCGGTGTTGTAGATCCGCGCAATACGGCTCCACACGCGGCGGATGGGGAACTCGATGGTCTCGTTGGGGGTCATCGGCACGGGCTCGGCTGCCAAGGTAAGCGCGAGAACGTATGCGTGCATACTATTCGCCATGCGGCGCGCGTTCTTGGTCCATGGGCCGTGATACGCGTAGTTTCGTGCCCGGAACCGGATACCCATGCGCTTCATTCCCGCGACCTTCACCACCGCCATTGTCCTTGCCCTGATCTCCTGCAAGAAGGATGATGGTGGGGAGGATAATGATACCCCCCCGCCAGGCCAGTCCGGGCCTTCCACGGCCTTCGCGTGCGACGACAACGTGCCGCACCTTGTGCTGAAGTTCAAGTTCGACAGCACGCAGGTGCGGCTGAACAATCTTGGGCTGCCCGCCGGCATCCCCGCAGGCCATGCGGCCCAGCATCCGCGCTTCAACACCATGAGCGCCCACTACGTGGAGTTCGCGCCCACCATGTGGACGGCCCTCGGCGCGGGCGATGTGCTCTACCACGCGGCGGAGACCTCGGCGGGCGGTGCCAATGCGATCGACTTCGCGCAAGGCGTGCGCGTGGGTGACGGGGAGACCTTCCTGTGCCTCCCGCTCTCGGATCTCGCGCCCGGTAGCTACGAGTGGCTCCGCGTATCGCTCGCCTACCAGAATTACGACATTGATTTCCGCTATACCTACCTGGGCACGCCGTACGATATGCAGGGTACATTGGCCTCGTTCATCGGCTTCAATACGTACATCGCCAGCTTCAACGTGGGTGTGCAACCGGTGGCCGTGAACGATGACAAGCTCCAGGGCTTCTGGGCCTTCGAGGTGATCGATCCGATGATCCCGACCGCCCCCATCACCGGCCAGGCCCCGGGAACCACGGTGGTGAACCCGCTCTTCGACAGCTCGCCCATCCCGGCCGGTTCGTGCGTGGTCACGGGCCAGTTCGCACAGCCCCTCACGATCACTGGCAACGAAACGGAGGACGTGGTGATCACCGTGTCGCTCAGCACCAACAACAGTTTCGAGTGGAACGATACGGCAACGCCGGACGGCCGCTACGAGCCTGCGGCGGGCGACTTCGTCGTTGACATGGGCGTGCGGGGCATGATCCCCATCGTTGAGTAGGATCAGGCGGGTCTCGTTGCCTCGCGCTCCTCGCCATCGATGACGAGGCGCCAATGGCCGTCATCGTAGCGGTACAGCACGCGGGCTGCCGGGAACATCACCTCCGATCCCCCGCGAAGGTCGTCGTACACCTGCACGCTGTCGCCGGTGAAGGTGAACGTGAATGCGCCGTCGCCACCATGCACGGCCGTGCGTGGCGCGATGCTCGTGCGGAACTGGAACGTACTATCGTCCACTGTCTTCCACCCGCGCACGGCCACGTCCAGGAAGCCCAGGCTCTGGATCGTATCACCCCGGAGCCAGAACACCTCCTGGCCCCAACTCTGCCGTTCGCCCATGTTGGCCAGGATCACCAGGCCGCCCGCGTGGTTCCCCGTGCTGAAGAAGGTAGGCAGCATCGTTTCGCTGTCGTAGCCCGGCCGTGACCAGGCGATGATCGCGGCGCTGCTGTCCGGCTGCGGCCGGTACAGATAGAGGCGGATCCCATCCCTGTTGTAGTCGTTGTTCTGCGCGGCCATCAGGAAACGGCCATTGCCGAGGTCGTGGGTGGTGTGGACCAGCAGCGTGTCGTGCCGCACGTTGTCTGGCAGCACCGGCAGGTCCAGCGGCCGCCAGGATGTTCCTAGCGTGGCGGTATCGATCGTCGGCGGAACTGGACGATCAGCGGGCGCCGGAGCGTCCCCGCATGCGAACCAGATCGCTGCCAGGGCGAGGATCGGAAGCTGTCTCATTCCATGATCCGGTCAAGTGTGCCTGAACCGGTGATCGATCGCTCCGCGACGAAGGCGTTCCCGCGGTAGCGGAGGTTCCCGCTGCCGCTTATCCGAACCCGGAGCGTGTCCAATGCGTCCACCGTCATTTCACCGGACCCGGAGAGATCGGCAGTAGTATTCGTTGCGCAGAGATCCCGGCCTTCCAGGTCGCCGCTTCCCGTTAAACGGGCATCCAGCATGGCGCATTCGCCCCGGAGAACGATGTCGCCGCTGCCCGTGATCCATGCTTCGGCCAGCGTTTCGTAGAGCGTGTCGACGCGGATGCTGCCACTGCCGTTCACCTCCAGTCGGGTTTTCCCGCTGTTGAATACCGGCTCGCTCGTCACGTCTCCGGAGCCGTCAACGATGATCGCGTTCAAGTTCGGTACCGTGAGGTGAACCGTGAATTCCTTGCTGCTGCTGAATGGGCGGCTGGTAGTGACATTCCATAGTCCGTTGTCCACTCTCAACCGCACCAGGTCGATAAGCTCCGGTTGGGCGGTCACTTCCACGTGCTGCGTGTCACCCGCCGTTACCACCACGTCCATGGGACCGCTCACGTGGATCCCGTTCAACCGGCTCACGGGGATCGTTCGCGTCACCGGTTCGCCCGATCCCCGTATCGTGGCGGTCTTCCCGTTGCATCCCATCGCCACCACGATGATCAGCGCGACGATGACCGGGCGCATCGCTCAGCGGTTCAGGTACACCGATCCGCTCATGGCCATGTCCTTCACCGTGATCGTCCAGAAATAGGTCCCGGTCACGCACTCTTCGCCCGCGAAGTTGCGGCCGCTCCATTCAACGTTGCCACCATCGCTCTCGAACACCTTCTGGCCCCAGCGGTTGAACACCTTCATGTCCATGCACGCGCCGAGGATCACCTCGGTGTTCATCTTGAACACGTCGTTCTTGCCGTCCCCGTTGGGGGTGAAGATGTTGGGTACTTCGTAGCTCACCAGGTCGCTGAACGTTGTGGCGGGGAAGGTCTGCGTCACGCTGCCCGCGCATCCGGAGCCGTCCGTCACGGTCAGTGTCACCGTGATGTCCTGGCCGTAAGCGAAATAGTGCTGCGGGAATTGTTCCATGCTCGTGGCGCCATCACCGAAGTCCCAGAGCCATTGCGATGCACCGTCGCTCAGGTCGGTGAAGAAGGCGCGGATGTTATCGCAATTGGGCTCCAGGCGCATGTTGAAGCCGGCCTCGGCCCCTTCCTGGATGCTCACCGTGACCATGTCCTGGCCCGTGCAGGTATCACTTGTCACCGTCACCGTGTAGGTCGTTGTGGTCTGCGGTGCGGCATTCGGGTTGAAGGCGGTGGGGTCATCGATACCGGTGGACGGGGACCACACCACGGTGGCGCCTGGAACCGTCGTCGTGGGGGAGCCGCCGATCGTGACGGGTTGCCCCGCACAATCGCTTTGGTCCACGCCCGCGTCCACGGGAGGGTCGTCGCTCACGGTCACCGTCGTCTCGTCGCTGGCGGCGCAGCCGTTACCGTCGGTGATGGTCAACGTGTACGTGGTGTTGGTCAATGGCGAAGCTTCGGGGTCGAAGGTGCCGGGATCGTTCACCGTGCCCGCTGGCGACCAGCTCGGGGTGCCGCTGCCGTTGCCCTGAAGCTGCACGCCGAAGCCGGGACAGAGGTAGAGGTCCGGACCAGCGTCCACCGTGGGGAGCCCCGCTATGGACACCGATACCTGGTCACTGGCCGAGCAGCCGTTGCCATCGGTCACCGTTACCGTGTAGATAGTAGCAACCGAAGGGCTTGCCACCGGGTCGGGGATATCCGTGGCGCTCAGGCCATCGGGCGGCGACCAGTTGAAGGTGCCGGTTCCGGTGGCGTTCAGTTGCACACTGCCGCCGTTGCAGGCCGTAACGTCGGGACCCGCGTCCACCGTGGGCGGCGGAAGTACCGTGACGGCGACGTTATCGATGGCGGCGCAGCCGTTGGCATCGGTCACGAGCACCGTGTAGGTGATATCCGCCTGCGGCGAAGCCGTCGGGTTCGCGGCCGTGGCGTCGTCCAGGCCCGCGTCGGGCGACCATTGGAAGGTGCTGCCCGCAGGGCCCGTTGGCGCGCCGCCGATGGGCACAGCGCTGTTGGCGCAAACGACCGCGTCGGGGCCCGCATCGGCGATGGGAGGCGCGTTCACGGTCACTTCCACCGTGCCCGTGGCCGTGCAGCCGTTGGCGTCCGTCACCGTGAGCGTATATACCGTGGTGCTCTCTGGGTAGAAATACGGGTCGGGGACCGAGGTGTCCGAGATCCCCGTGCCCGGCGACCAGGTCCACGCCACGTTGCCAGTGTTCACGAGTTGCGTCGTATCGCCAACGCAGATGGTGTTGTCGCCTGCGGCCTGTGCGCTGGGAACCATCACCGTGACCTGGAGCGTAGCCGAGGCGTCGGGACAGGCGCCGGTACCTGGAAGCGTGTAGGTCCACGTTCCGCCCTGGTCGGTCGCCGGGTCGAAGAGCGGCCCGTGCGAGCTGGTGTCCGGAGCGGTCCAGACCCCGCCGGGCTGCGGCGTTCCGCCGAGCGAATCGGTCAACGTGAATGGTACGCCATTGCCGCAGAGCGCAACAGAGCCGTCAGTGCCTGGGTCGGGGGGCGTGGTTACGAAGACCGTAACCTCGTCCACCGCGCTGCATGCGGTGCTATCACTGAGCGTGAGCGTGTACGTCGTGGTCACGGTGGGGATGGCCCAGGGCTGCGGTGCGTGCGCATCGCTCAGGGTGCTTTCCGGTGTCCAGTTGTATGTGCCCGGGCCACTGGACTGCAGTTGTACCGAATCCCCGAGACATACCTCCAGATCGGGACCGGCGTTCGCGTTGGGGAGCACGTTCACCGTCACGGTCACCTGGTCGGTGTTCACGCACAGGTTGCCCCCCGTCACGGTCAGGATGTAGGTCTGGGTCAATTCGGGGTTGGCGATGGGGTCCGGGATGTTCGGGTCGCTCAGTCCAGCGATCGGCGACCATTGCAGGGTGCCGTTGCCTGTGCCGTTCAACTGCACGCTTTCGCCCGAGCAGATCGTTGTATCGGGCCCCGCGTCCACATCCGGCACTTCCAGCGTGGTGAACGGCGTAGCGATGGTCACGGCGCATCCGTTCGGATCGGTGGCCGTCAAGGTGAGTGAACCGGGGCCGGCCGTGGTCCAGGTCACCAGCACGCTGTTGCCAACGATGTCCGAGATGCTGATGCCCCCGCTTGCGCTCCAGTCGTAAGTGAAGCCCGCGCTGTCCGGGAGTGCGGTGAAGGTGACGGCCTCATTCTGGCAGCCGTTGGTGGTGGCGGGGGAGAGGGTGAGGCTCAGCCCGAAGCTGTTCACGGTCACGGTCACCGAATCGGTCGCGGTGCAGCCGATGCTGTCGGTGAGCGTCACGTGATAGGTCGTGGTGGCTTCCGGAGCGGCCAGCGGATCCGGGATGTCCGTGGCGCTCAACCCGGCGGCGGGCGACCAGCTGAACTGGCCGTTGCCCGTGGCGATCAATTGTGCGGTGTCCCCGTCGCATGCGCTGGCGCTGGCCCCGGCATCAACAAGGGGAATGGAAACCATGACGAGCACGGAATCGGTGGCCACGCAGCCGGAATCGGTCACCTGTACCACATACAGGGTAGTGCTGCCCGGGGTGGCTGCGGGGTTGGCGGTGTTGGGGTCATCAAGCCCGGCCGCGGGGCTCCACACGAAGCTGCTGCCGTCGGGGCCCGTGGGGTTGCCGCCGAGCGTGGCGATCGCGCCGGGGCAGATCGTTGTGCCGACGCCGGCCTCGGCATCGGGCGGGGTGATCACACTCACGGCAAGGCTGGCGGGCGGCGCTGTGCAGCCCAGGTTGTTCGTCGCCGTTACCGCCACGGTTCCCGGGCCGGGTTGGTCCCAATGGACCGTGATGCTGGAACCACCCTGGCCGCTGACGATGGTGCCGCCATCAACCTGCCAGACATAGGTGGCGCCGGCCAAGCTGTCCGTGGTATACACCGCCGTGGCATTCCCCAGGCACACCTGGCCGGGTCCGTTGATGGCCGTTGGTCCTTCGAACGGGTACACCTGTACCTGGAACACCATGTCCAGGGTCTTCGGTGGGCAGCCGTCGTCTGTAACGCTAACGCTGAAAAGGTATGGTTGATCCTGTCCGGCGTCGCACGGCGGGTTCCAGCAGAAGTCGGCTTTCAGCAGGCCGGGGAGGGGCGGCTCGGTGGTGATCGTCGCGGGCGTGGACACGACGGCGGTGTCGAAGATGCTCCCGCTCCAGTTGATCGACAACGAATCGCTGTCGATGTCCAGGAATTCCATGCTGAAGCACATCTCGTCACCGGCGTCCATCGAATACAAGGTGGGGATGGGGGGGCTGACGAACGGGGTGTTGTTAGCCGGGCAAGGGATGGCCTGCAGTTGCAGGTCGCGGCGCGTGCGGCCGATGAGCAGCCCGTTGCGGAATTCCTTCACCTCAACAGCGACGATGTAGTTGCCCTGCAACACCGGCTGGTATTCGGTGAGCCCCGTGGCCCCGTTGATGAACGAGTAGCCGCCCGAGCCGAAGGGCTGCGCGGTGCTGAACCCGGCGGCATGCGTCACCTCCGGTACCGGCCACGGCAACTCGGCGGGCGGTGGTTGCACACCGCCCTGCTGAGAGATGCTGTTGTACGGCGTCTCGAAACTGAAGATCAGCAGGTCGCCGTCCGCGTCGCTGGCCGCGTTCACGAAGGTGGCCGTTTCGCCCGTGCACAGGAAGGGTGTGGGCAGACCCAGGAAAACGGGCGAATCGTTCGGCACCGGCGTGGCGGGGATGTAGGCATAGTAGCCGATGCCCGTGCCGTTCGGGTCCAGCAGGTTGGTGATGTCCAGGTTGCGGCAGCACATCTGGAAGTAGAGGTGGTACCCGGCGAAGCTCAACGGCAGGTCCACCAACCCCTCGAACCGGCCACGCCGTGCACACAATCCTTCACCAACGGTACAGTTGTCCGGCAATTCCGGCTCGATGACCTCCTCGTTCACCAATTCCAGCCCCACGGTGGTCAGGATCTCCTTGTCCGCTCCGGGGGCCTGCGGGTCCTCGTTGTAAACGCCCACCGGGAGCTGGCCGCCCGGCGCCAGGTCCAATAGCTGCTGAAAGGTCTCGAAATTGGAGTTCGCTCCGCAATTCATGTAGAAATCCATGGTCACGCGGTAGCGGTAGATCCCGCTGCCGGGCGCGGTCTCGCCCAGCCACACGTAGCCCAGATTGCCGCCTACCAGGTGGGTGGCCTGGGCGGCCATACAGGCGATCAGGAAGATGAACAGGGAGCAGGCTCGCAGGGTCCGTTCCATTCGCATCATCGGGTTCTTCAGGTCTTGTTCGGTGTGTTCAGCGGATGATCAGGGTGCGGTTCCAACGGCCTCGCGGCGTTTCCACACCCAGCACGTAGGCGCCAGGTGCCAGGCCGTCCGTGCCCACCACGCGCTCCCGCAGGCCGCCGTCCAGGTCCGTTGTGCGCACCAGGGCGCCGAGCGCGTCACGCAGGGTCATGCGCCAGTCGTTGCCCGTTGGTTCGGTGAACGCCACCGTAAAGCGGTCGTGCGCGGGCTGCGGATACACGTTGCCGATCGGCCCCGGGGCGCTCTCGTTGATGCCTACCGGAGAACAGGTCCAGTTCAGCAGGAAGCCTTCCCAGGTGATCTGCCCCATGCTCGCGTCCTGCCGCAGGGTGATCGATGGGCCGCTGCTGGTGATCACGCCGTTGCCCGGCAGTTCATCCACGCCGCTGCCGGTGAAGCCGTCGCCGATCTCCGGACTGTTCTGGTCCGGGCCGTCGTAGATGCGCAGGTAGTCGAAGTCGGTCTCGAATTCGAACTGGGCGAAGACCAGCGTCACCAATTGGTCCTCCGGTACGGTGATGGTGAAGGGCGCACTGGGTCCGGGCAGGTAGTCGCCGTTCGGGCCGCCGTTGTCGGCCAGCACGCCCTCACAACCTTCGGCCTGGCCGCCCGGCGGGTTCTGGGGCATGGCCAGCGTGTCGCACAGCGCCTCCGGTACTATCGTTATCAGGTCTGTAGCGGTTTCAGTGTCGCTGCCGTTCGCGTTCGTCGCCGTGAGGGACACCGTATAGGTACCGTCCGCAGCGTACGTGTGAAGGGGTGACTGCTCCGTGCTCGTCCCACCATCACCGAAGTCCCACGCCCAACTGTCCGGCGCGTTCAGGCTCTGGTCGGTGAACTGGACAACGCCCGTGCAGGTGTGCGTGGGCGTGGCGGTGAAGGCGGTCGCCGGCGGGTCGGGGTTGGGGCTGATGATGGCGCTGAAATCCTCGGCCTGGCCGTACAGCGGATCCTCGCACGGGCCGGTGGTCTCGCCGTTCACGTCCGCGGTCACACGCACCCGCACCGGTATGCCGAAGGCGCTGGCGGAGGGGATGATCACCGTGCCGCCCGGATCCTGCTGGCCCAAGGCACTCCATACCAGTTCGTTCGCTTCGAACGAGCCGGAGTTGTCCAGGTCGATCCATACCAGCACATCGTGATCCACCTCCCCGCCCGTGCCGGCGGAGATCGGGTACGCCGCGCCCTCGTTCAGCAGGGCCGTGTTGCCACAGGTGCGGTCCACGTAACCTTCGCTGCCGTCCGAGCTCGTGCTGCTGATGCCGGCGAGATCGAAGCTCGTGAGGCCGAACCCGCAGCAATAGGCGGTGGTGTTCGGCACGCAGGACGCGGGCACAGGCGTTCCGGTGAGGTCCACCGTAACAGCGTTCTCCACCGTGAGGGTGTCGCCGCCTGCCGCGTTCATAACGATCAGCGTCACCGTATAGGTTCCCGCCATCGCATACGTGTGCTGGGGCGATTGCCCATCGCTGGTGCCGCTGTCACCGAAGTCCCAGGCCCAGGACACGGGAACGTTCTGGCTCTGGTCGGTGAATTGGACCGTGCCATCGCATGTGATCGCCGGGGCCACCGTGAACGCGGCTACCGGCGGGGCGTCGTTCTCCGTGACCAACAGTCCATAGTCCTCGGCCTGCCCGTATTGCAGCGGCCCACAGGGCTGTGGGAGCGGGCTGAAGTTGTAATCCGCCGCGACACGGATCCGCAATGGAGTGCCTATCGGTGCGGTCACCGGCACCGTCATGCTCGCCTCCACCGAGGTCTGGTTGTCCGCGATGAGCACCAGTTCATCCCCCGTGAACTCCCCATCGCCGTTCCAGTCGATCCAGCCCCGGATGTTGTGCTGCGCCACCGTGCCGGTCGCCACGGCCATGTCGAGTTGTGCTCCGGTGGCCACCGTGGTGAGGACGCAACTCCGGTCCGCGTACCCCTCGCTCTGCGCGTCGCCGCTGGGGTAGGTGGTGCCGTTCAGCGTCACGTTCAGGATGCCGACGCCCGCGAGCGTGCCATCGATGGCAGGGGTGCACGCGTCCACGGGACGCGGACCGGACACGTTCACGTTCACCGGTGCCCCGGCCATGGTATCCGCTCCCGCGTCATTGGTAACGATGAGCACCGGTATGAATGTCCCGTCGGACATGTATTGATGCACGGGGTTCGGTACCGTGTCCGTGGTGCCGTCGCCGAAGTCCCAAAGCCGGTCCGTGGGCATGCCTGTGGACATGTCCTGGAAGGTCACCAGGCCGGTGCAAGTGGCCGTAGCGCTCTGGGTGAAGGCCGCCACCGGGGGCACTGGCGCCCAGGTGAACCGCATGTTGGGCCGCTGGCCGTACGCGTCCAGCTGGCCCATGTTGGACGAACAGACGTTGGCGTTGTTCGTGCTCCGCACCAGGGTGCTCGTGTACGGGGTCGGTGATTGCCGGTGGAAGGCGTTCTGCCCGTTGGCGTCGTTGCTGAAGCACGTTTGTACCACCAGGTTCGATTGGCCGTCCCAATACCAGGGCACATCGAAGGCGTGGGTGTTCCAGCCTGTGGCGTCGTTCACGAAGTCCGTAGGCCCGAAGGCGGTGCTCAAACCGGCCACCCACCCGCCGGTGAGTTCCTGCTGAGCGGTGACCCCCATGGCTACGGTGAACCCGTTGAAGGTGGTGAACGCCGCCTGCGACACGTCGAAGGCCACGCTGAAGATGTCGCCGGCGCCCATGCCTGCGGCCTGTAGCTCATCGGCCCTGATCAGCATCTGGTGGCGCGCCCCGTTGGCCATGTTGCCGTAGGGTGCCGGGAACGAGAAGAAGTCGTTCTCAAGCGCGCCCGTGCCGATCGTGATCGTGTCCTGGGCATGCGCGCCTGCCGCCAGCACGACGGCCACGAAGGCCGCGAAGGCCGCGAAGGCCGCGAAGGCCGGGGCTTTGTGGCCGTTGTTCACAATGAGGGGCCGGGCGTAAGCGTCCATGTAGGGGCGGGGGTAGGGAGGCTCCGAATGTAGCCCGCCGCCCCTGACGCTCGACGCCCATTGCCGGAACATTGGAACCATCGGCGGTGGATACCCGTATATCGGCCCCATTCGGCTTTCCGTCGAGCTGGCTCACTGCTCTGCCGGATACCGGAACAAGCATGCCCAACAAGCCGCTCACCGCCCTGCTGGCAACCGGCCGGATCTGGCTGGAGGACAGCCTGTCGCGTTGCTTGGACGAACCGTCCGCCGCGGTGGTCTTCGCCTGCCACGGACCCATGGACGCGGTACAGGTGGACGGCCTGATGGCCGAGGCCGAGCGGCACAGTCTGGCGCACGAGGACGGCATGGTGCCCCGCAAGCGGATGCTCAACGTGCTCATCGAAGGGCTGGAGAACATCCGTCATCACGCCCATGACGGCCACAAGGAGGTGTCCTTTGCCGCCTTGGTACGCGATGCGCGCGGCTACCGGATGCTTTTCGGCAACGCCGTTCCCTTGGCCACGGCCGCGCTCGTCACCCACCGCGTGGGCATCCTCAACGAAATGGACGAGGCCGATCTGAAGGAGCACTACCTCAAGCTGCTCGGCAACAGCGCGCGCTCAGAGCACGGCGGCGCGGGGCTCGGCCTGCTCACCATGGCGCGCAAGAGCATGCGCCCCATCACGGTCCGCGCTTCCAAGCTCAACGATGAGGCCGCCGTGCTGGTGGTGGAGTTGCGCGTTGGGAGCTGATCTCACGCTGGACCCGCCGCGTAGTCCGCCAGGTATGAATACCGATCCGTCAATTTCCCGTCGCGTGCGATCGTGGCGCGGGCGATCATGCCCCCGGCGTCCTCTCCAATGAGGTTGGGTAGCACCCGGTCCATCAGGTCGCGTCCGAAGCTCTTGCTGGCGTCGCGCGGCAACTCGCACGGCAGATTGTCCACGCTCATCACCGTGATGCTGCCGGGGGTTCCCACAGCGCATTCCTTGCCAGTGGCCGGGTCGTAGCCGAAGAAGGGCTCCGCGATGGTGCTGGCCTTCAACGTGCTGTCGATGGGCCCGCCGATGTCGCAGCTCACGTCCGCCACCACGTTCAGGCCCAGGCCCTGTTCCCGCAGCAGAGCGGCCGGCAGGATCTTCGGGCCGCGCGGGTCCCAGAAGTGGCAGGCGATGTAGATGTGCGCGGCCTTGGCGTACGGCCCGAAGTCCGCCGTGTGCCCGCGCGGGTCGGCATGGAAGGCCGCCCGGTCGAAGGGGTTCCCGTCGTCGCGCTTGTAAAGATCCCCGCTGCCCAGCACTGTGTACACCGGCGCGGTGTTGTCTTTGCGCAGGAACTCCTCCGGGGCCGTGCGCTTCACGCCGATGCGGTCCAGCACCTCCATGGCGCCACCGCCCACGCGGCCACCGCCGGTGAGCACGATGCGCAGGTCCTGCGGCAGCGCGTATTTCAGCAGGTGCAGTTCCATCTCCGCGCGGTCGTGGCACTGGTGCGCGGGCCGCAGGGTGCTTCCGCCATGCGCCGTTTCCCACGCGCGGAAGGCGTTGTACGCGCCCACTACGCCCGCCCAGCGCCCGAAGGCCAGCACGCGCTCGCCCTTCATGTCCGTCAGCAGCTCATGGTCGATAAGGGTGATGCGCCGGTCCAGCACCGTCCGCAGCAGCTTCCTGTTGTGCGGCTGCTTCTTGATCGTGTGCGAGAAGATCAGATAGCTTTTCTCGGTCATCAGCATGTCCAGGGGAACCTCCTTCACGCCGATGATCAGGTCGCGATCCGTGAGGTCCTCCGTCATCCGCACGCCCTGGGCGGTGTACTCCGCGTCGGTGTACGCCCGCACCGGGCTGCGCTGCACGGTGATGTCGATGCCCTTCAGCAGCGTCTCCTTGCACTGTTTTGGGGTGAGCGGTACGCGCCGGTCCGGTGGTTCCTTGCCCTCGCGGATGATGCCGATCTTCTTGTACATGGTCTTTGCGGGGCGCGAATCTATCGCGGGGTCCGGTTGAGAGTTACGTGTTGCGTGTTGCGTGTTCGGCGGGCCAACACGCAACACGTAACCCGCCCGCGCAGGCTCCGGCGCCCGCCACCGTATCTTCGCGCTCCGTTCTTTGGAACATCCTGGGGCCGACCTGGTTTCGACAGCGGCTTCGTGATGCTGGTAAGCATGCCGAGCGATGGGGACAGGCTCTTCAAAACGATCCCCGCGCCATAACCGGCGACTACAGCTACGCTCTCGCTGCCTAATAGCCTCAGGCTATGAAGCTTTATCCGCGCGAACAACAGTAACGCGGACGAGTACCCCTCGGAACGACACGTCGTCCACGTTCCGGACCAGGGGTATCAGCTTGGAAGACTGGTCAACACGGTGATCCGGAGTGTTGATGAGACAACAGGATCTAAGTCCGCGTTAGGGTGCCGCTTCCCGGGCACGGATTGAAAACCAACAAGACGGCTAAGCATGTAGAAAGCCCGCGTTGCGGTCGTTTGGACGAGGGTTCGAATCCCTCCGGCTCCACTTTCGCCCGCCTTCGCGGCTATCAGCGCGCCTGCGCTGATAGCCGCGAAGGCGGGCTTCGCCCTGTTTCTCCGTCCTGCTCATTTTTCGGCTCGGTAATGGCGTATCGCCGTTTTTCGGGGTGCGCATGAAAAGGCACGGATGTTGCTCATGCGCCTACTTTCGCAACGGAATCTCCAACACCAAACGCATGATACGAACACTAGCGATCGGCGCGCTCATCGCCGTTACCTCATCGGCCACGGCCCAGTTCAATACCGGATACTCCGGAGCGGCCATGCGCACGATCCTGAAGAAGGGCGACTTCTCCGCCCTGAAGGACGAATCCTCCGTTCTGCTCGTGTTCGATTACTCGGACATGACGGTCGGCAAGTTCACCGAGGAGATGTACGTGGACAAGAAGCGGGATGAGTACAACAAGAAGGAGAGTGGCCGGGGGGACACCTGGGCCGGTAAGTGGGTGACGGACCGTGGCGAAAGGTTCGAACCGAAATTCGAGGAGTTGCTGAACGACCGTCTTGCGGCCGGGAAATCCGCCCTGAAAGCCGGCAAGGACAAGTCCGATGCGCGTTATGTGATCAAGGTACATACCACGGAGACGGAGCCTGGCCACAACGTGGGCGTGTCACGGGTTCCCGGCTATATCACGGCCGTGATGACCCTGTATGAGGCGGCTGCACCGGACAACGTACTTGGCGAGGTGGAGATCGAGCGTGCCCCCGCCCAAGGCGCCACCGGCTTCGATTTCGATACCGGCGGCCGGCTCGCCGAGGGCTATGCCAAGATGGGCAAGGAGTTCGGGACCTGGCTCACCAAGAAGGACTGGGGCCGTAAGCACTGAGCGGCCATCAGTAGCATATCGGAACGCCCCGGCCGCCATGAGCGCCGGGGCGTCCTGCTTTCGTGCCTTCACGCGCAGCAGGCGGATCACCGGTCAAGACACCAGGAAGCCCGTCAGGCCAGCCTCCACGCGTCGCGATGACCCAGCACCGCACGGATCGGTGCGGATCAGTCGTTGATCTTCACTTTGATCAGCACATCCTCCTTCTGCTTCTTGTACACCTCCACCACGAACTCGTTCTCGTCGACCACCTGGATGCGGCTGGTCATGAATTGGAACACCTCGGTCCCCTTCACGTCGCGCATGTCGAAGACCGAGTGGCGGGTCACCTCACCGGTGGCGTCATCGATCTTGTAGGCGGTGAAGAAGCCCCCGGCGCCGTCCATGTGACGCGCGGGCGCTTTGTCCGGCGTGAGGGCCATGTTCTTCAGGTTGTCCAGGAAGAAGAAGTAATGGCTCTTCCCGCTGGCGATGTGTTCCATGCCCATGCCCCCGCGCCCGTTGGTGCCGATCTGGTACTTGGGCAGTTTGCGCATCCACGCCAGGGAGCCGTCGGCGTTCACTTTCGTTACCAGGATGTCGCGGTAGAAGTAACGGGTGGTGGTGGTGGTCCGGCCATTGCTATAGGTGGTGGTGGTGACCTCATAATACTGCTCGCCCGAGATCACCGCGCTGCCGTCCTGGGCCACGTACAGCTTGCGCATCTCCAGGCTGCGGAATCCGGCCTCATCCTCCTCCTCCGCCTTGTCATTCTTCTTCTTTTCGCCCTTGCTGGCGTATTGGTTGAGGATGTCCACGGGTATCTCGTGGAACACGAGGTTGCTCACCCCGCCGTCCTTGCCTAGGCGGAAGTAGAAGATCCCGTCCGCGATGTACCACTTCTTGCCGCCGGTGTTGTAGCTGCCCGCGCAGAGCATGTCGCCGCCATCGCCCGCCTCGTACAAGCTGATGCTGCTGATGAACTTGTCGCCGATGGCCACGGGGGTGGTGCTGACCTCGCTGGTGTTGGACTTCACACGCAGCAGTTCGATGCGGTAGTTGGCCTCGTCCTCGCCACGTTTCTTGTCCCGGTCGCTGCCGTCTTTGCGCACCTTGGCCAGGATGTAGCTGTTCCCGTCGCGGTCCACCGAGTAGTCCTCGATGTCCATCTCCTCCTCGGTGTACGGCATGCGGAACTCCTGCTCCCACAGCTTCTCCAACCCGGGGCCGAAGCATACCAGGCCGATCAGGTCGTGGCTTTTGGAGTCGTCCTTCACTTCGGGCTTCTTGCGGTACTGGACCATCACCTTGTTCCCATCGTGCGAGTAGTGGTAGTTGAACTGGTCGGTGACCCCGAAACGGTAGAAGCCGGTCATGGACAGGGTGCCCGAGACCTTGCCGCTCACACGCAGAAGCTCGGAGGCCTTTTCCGTGAAGTTGCCGGCCTCCACGTCGATCTCCCGCTCGTAGAGGGTCATGATCCCCTTCGCCTTGTCCCATTCCGAGTACGTGAGGAAAAAGCGGTCGCCGAGCTCGATCACGCCCTCGAACACCCGGTCCTTCAATTCGCCCTCTTGGAGGCGCGTTGTCCGCAGCTTCAATGTTCCAGCGTCGTGGGTCATCAGGGTGATGTCCTTGCCCTCGATCTTCACGCTGATCAGCGTATTGCCCTTGGTGAAGTAGAGTTTAGTGGGGGCATCCACCACGGGGTACGGAGGACCCAGTTCAACGGTGAAGTCCTTGCTCGTGTGCACAATGTCGTCCTGCGCCGATGCGGGGGACACGAGCGCGACGAGGAGGAACAGGACAGTGGCCCCATGCACAAGTTGTCGTTTCATCAGGTGATGTTCAGGTGGGTGTGGAATGACCGCGAATATAGAAGCGCGTGCATACCCCGGAGCTGATCCCTCAAGGCAAGTAGCCAGGCACTTGGCCCACCAAGAAGGATCACCGCTTGCGCAACAAGCGGATCGCCGGCCAGGACACCAGGACGCCCGCGATGCCCGCCGCCGCCGCCAGCACCACCGCACCGATGGCATATTGCACCACGTTCGCGTGGATGCTCGCCAGTGTGAGTTCCCTGAAACTCGTGGGCAGGTAGGCCTCTCCCGGCGTGAAGGGCGCACCGATGAGGTAACTCGCATACAGGATCAATGGGATCATGGGCGGTATGCTGATGTTCGCCGCCGCCACGAAGAGCACACGGTTCAGCCGGAAGAGATAGGCCAGCGGTATGCCCACGAGCAATTGGAAGCCCCAGATGGGCACGATGCCCATGAACAGGCCGAAGCCGATGGCCAGCGCCTTGCGCAGTGAACTCTCGTCCGGCCGCACCGCCTCGGCCCGCAGGCCCGCGCGCCAGCCGCCCTCAAAAAATATCTTCTTCGGCCAGTACCACAGCAGGGCGATGGCCACCAGTCGCGTGTTCAGCAGGCTGATGCGCGTGAAATCCAGGAAGGGCCTGAAGTGCGATACGCGTTCGGGGAAGTCATAGCGCACGCTCACTGGCACGGTGCGGAAGGGCGTACCCCGCCAGGCCAGTTCCACGATGCTCTCCACCTCATAGCCGAAGCGGTCACTGGTGGTGCGGAACGCGCGCACGGCCTTCAGCGGCCAGCCCCGGTAGCCCGTCTGGGTGTCCGGCAGGGTGATCCCCGTTTCCACCTTGAACCAGAAGTTGCTGAAGCGGTTGCCGAAGGAACTCTTGCCCGGTACCTCAAGTTTGTCCATGTCGCGCGCGCCCATCACCATCGCATCGGGATCCTCTTGGATGGCGCGCGCCATCGCGGGCAGGTCGGCCGGGTCGTGCTGGCCGTCGCTGTCGATGGTGATGGCGTTGCGGAAACCGAGCTTCAAGGCCTCGTCGAAGCCCGTGCGCAGCGCGTGGCCTTTGCCCCTGTTCACGGGCACACGCACCACATGGATCTCCTTCACCCCGTGCAGCACTTCCGCCGTCGCGTCCGTTGAGCCGTCGTCCACCACGATCACGCTCGGGCCGTCCGGCGCCGGCCCGGCCATGCCCTGGCCAGAACCCGCTCCGCCCGTTGAGCGCAGCACTTCCTTCACCCCTTCCAGCACGCCCGCCAATGTGCGCGCATTGTTGTAGGTGGGCACCACCACGCAGATGCCCGCGAACAGGTCCGTGCTACCGTTCATCGCGGATCACCGATGCCGTGAGCTTCATCACCACGGCGTTACCGGCGGTCACCCGCACGTCGGTGCTCCGGCCGTCCTCCGCATCGCGCAGAACCGTGTGGTACGTGAGTTCGGGCGTCAGGTGCGGGTCCACAGGGCTAAGGAACTTGATGGCGCGCGCCGAAACGATCCGCATCGGGGCCCCGACCATCGTGCTGATGAGGCATACAGCGATGTGCGCCATCACCACGCCCGGCAGCACGGACCGCTCGGGGAAATGTCCCCGGAAGAGGGGATGGTCGGCATCGATGCGCACGCGCGTCACCGCGTTGTCCGATCCCACTGTCGGCGGATCGATCAGGGTGAAGAGGCTGTCGAGACCGTCGCTCATCAGGGCAGTTGGAAGGTGTTGGCGGGCAGGTCCGCCCCGGCCCGTGCCCCGGTGAAGCGCGTCACCGTGTGGTCGCCGTTGGCCTGTTCCATCCGCAATTCGCGCAGCAGCATGTCCTTGGTGTCGAAGAGCAGGCGGATCCCCTTCATGCGCTTCGCGATGCGCCCGTCGACAGGTACCAGGTCCACCAGCAGGCCCGTGGACGTGCGGTAGTATTCGGTGCGCATGCCCTGGCCGCTCATCAGCCGCCCGCTCACGATGCCGTCGATCATCTCCGTGATGGCCCCGTACACCTCGCGGTCGCGCATGTCCGCCGGGCGCTCTTTGCCGCTTTCCAGGATGCGCACGTTCTTCTTGTCGGCCACGGCCACCATGGGCGCGGGGCTGTCCACCTGCCAGCGCATGCGCGCGGGGCGCTGGAAGCTGAACTTCCCGGTGGATGTGAGCGGCTGTTGCAGCGCGTTCAGGTGTTTTTCCTGCGTGAAGGCGGCCTGCAACGTGGTAATGGACCGGCCTTTCTCCAGCAGGGCCAGCACGAGCGGATCGTCGGCCCCGATGGGCTTCCGGTCATCCTGCGCTCGGGCAGGAACCATCACGCCCATGACCAGTAGCAGGGCCAACGTGACGAAGGTGCGTCCCTTCGCCTTGGCGGCCTTGATGATGGCGCGTGTGTGCTCCACGGCCGAGGGCATCGTGTCGTGCATCACGACGATGGTGCCGGTATCGAGCTTGGCGAGCGTGCGTTGGATCAAGGCCCGGGGGTTTCTTGAAGCGGTGTCAAAGGTGCGAAGATCCCACGCCACCGACCGCAGTCCCGCCTTGGCGATGGCCCGTGCGGTGTTCGGGCTGGTGACGCCGAAGGGCGGGCGGAACAGGGTGCTGCGCGTGCCCGTGGCGCGTTCGATGGCCGTGGCGCAATCGCCGATCTCGGCGGCGGCTTTCCGTTCGCTCATGAATCCCCAGCTCCAATGATGGTTCATCGTGTGCATGCCGATCGCGTGCCCTTCTTGTGTGATGCGCTTCGCTGTGGCCGGATCGCGCTCCACGGCCGCGCCGATACAGAAGAAGGTGGCGCGCACGCCCTCTTCGCGCAGCAGGTCGAGCAGCCGGGGCGTGTGTTCCGGATGCGGACCGTCGTCGTAGGTGAGTGCCAGGGTGCCGGGCGCGCCATAGGAGCGGTGCGCGATGTAGAAGCCCATGCGCGGGGCGAAGCTGCCCAGCGCCAGCAGTGCTGTGTGGATCGCGGCCAGCACGAGCAGCGGCAGTGCGTTCCACTGGCCCAGCAGCAGGCCCGTGAGCGCTGCGGCGTACGCGATGGCGAAGAGCGGCCAGGTGCGGCGGTGCGTCAGCATGGCGATATGAGGAGCGCGGTGGAGGGATCCCCGCCAGAAAGGACCACCGGGGCGCGCAGCCCTTCCCCCAGCAGGGACCCGAGCCCTTCGGCCACCACGGAACCGTGGACGGGTCTTTCCGCGAGCGGCAGGAGCAGCCTGGCCGTGGCCCCGTTCTGCCAACCCATCCGCGCGATGCACGGCACGTCCTCGGTGTCGCCCGCGAGCACGAAGGCCTCGCCCCCCTGGCCCACGGTGGTGGTGACGTCCAGCGTGGCGGCCACGCTGGCCAGCAGGTCCGTGCGCTCGTCGATGGCGAGCACCAATACCTTCATTTTGGGATGTTCGTGCAACATCAGTTCCGCTTCCGCCAGTGCGGCGTGGAAGCCGTTCAAGCCCTGCGAATGCGTGATGTTGGGCCCGTGGCAGCCGAGCATCAGCGCGAGCTGGCCCGCCATGGTGTTGTGCGTGGAGCGCATGAAGGGCAGGGGCGAGAGCAGCGCGCCCTTCGCGTCACGCATGTCGGCGAGGAAGCGCTCCGTGTCGTCCAAACAGCCCAGCGCTGTGTTGGCGATGATGGCGTCGGGGCGTTCGACGCCCGCGCGGTACAGGGCGGCAAGGGCGAGCGTGGCGGCCCTGTACTGGATGGCCGAGAGGCGCCGCGCGGCCTGTGCGGGCAGCGGGGGGGGATCGCCTGTGACAGGCCCAGTGCGGGAGGTGCTCAACAGGCGGCTCATGCGGCGTTCATGAGGACCAGCGCGGCGCAGTTGCCGCCGAAACCGAAGGAACTGCTCAGCACGGCGCGCAAGGGGCGGCGCTGCGGCGTTGTTACCGGCATGGCGGTATGGCCCGGCATGGGGCCTTCCACGGGGAAGCCCATGGGCACCAGGCCGTTGCGCAGGCATTGTACGGCGATCACGGCTTCCAGCGCGCCCGCCGCCGCCAGCGTGTGGCCGGTGAGCGCCTTGGTGCTGGTGAAGGGCGGCACCGTGCCGAAGAGCCGCTCCATGGCGCGCAGCTCGGTGGCGTCGTTGTTGTCGGTACCCGTGCCGTGCGCGTTGATGTGGTCGATGTCTTCCGGGGCCAGGCCCGCGCGCCCGATGGCTTCCCGCATGGCGGCGTAGGGGCCGTTGCCCTCGGGCGAGGTGGCCGTGGCGTGGTGCGCGTCGTTGCTGTTGCTCCAGCCGCCCAGCAGCGCCAGCGGCACGCGCCCATCGCGCAGTGCGTCCTCGGCGCGCTCCAGCACCACATAGGCCGCAGCCTCGCCGAGGTTCATGCCCTTGCGGTCGGCGCTGAAGGGGCGGCAGGGGCCCGCGTCCATGGCACTCAATGCGCGGAAACCCTCGACGGTGAAGCGGCACAGCGCGTCGCTGCCGCCGGCGAGCACGCGGCGCGCGCGACCCTGCTGCAACAGCCGTGCGCCCAGCGCGATCGCGTTGGCCGACGAACTGCATGCCGTGCTGATGGTGGTTGTGAAGCCCTGCGCGCCCACGGCATCAGCCACCGCGCGCGTGTGCGCGTACACCGGATGCTCCAGCGCCATCGCGGCCCGCTCCATCCGGCCGTTGCGCCAATCGTCGAAAAGATCCTCGCTCAGGTCCATGCCACCAACGGTGCTGGCGCTGATCACGGCCGTGTCGCGCGGATCGGCGGTCCCGGCCATAGCTTCCTTCGCCGCTAAGAGGGCCAGCAGGGCGGTGCGTGAGCGGGGCAGGGGCGAAAATCTCCCTTCAATCAGGGATTCCAGCACGGCGTTGTCCGCGCCCACTTCGCCGAAGGGCTGCTCGCCGTAGGGCAGGCGCACGGAAGGCCGCAGGCCGGTCCTTCCCGCGACCAGGACGGCGGTGATGTCCGCGATGCCCGTGCCCAGCGCGCACACGGCGCCCATGCCGGTGATCGCGATGCGCGGCGGGTTCACTTGCTGGTGTTGGCCGTGATGAAGTCGGCCATGGTGGTCACATTGCGGAACACCTCGCGGCCCTGCTGCGGATCGCTGATGCGCACGCCGTACTTGCGGTCCAGCAGCACGATCAGTTCCAGCACGTCGATCGAGTCGAGGCCGAGGCCCTCGCCGAACAGCGGCATGTCGTCGGCGATGGATTCCGGCGTGGTGCCCTGCAGGTTGAGGTGCTGGATGATCTCCTTCTTCAGTTCCTGGCGCAGTTCGTTCATGTCCTCGGGTTCACTTATCGGTGCAATGTGTCCACTTCGTCGTTGTTCCAGGGCCGTCCGCCATCGCCTGTCAGCATGAAGGTGGCCGAAACTTCGCCAGCGAATATATCGGCGCGGCCACAGATGGCGCGGTGCATGCCTTCCCCATCCAGCATCCACGCGCAAAGGTCGCGCAGGCGGCCAGTGTCGGGGCCTTCGTCCAGCAGGCACAGCCCGGGGCCGAACAGCCGGTGGCGGATGGTCAGTTCGCCCAGTGCGATGTTGGGCAACGTGTACACGAAGACCGCCGGACTCACTTGGCCCTGTCGCAGCGCCTCGTAATGGCGCAGGTCACTGTCCATGGAACCGTGGCGGCCTGTGAGAACAGTGCCCGTGCGTTCGTGCAGGTCGTCGTCGTCCGGCAGCCCGGCCAGCAGCGCTTCGGCGCACAGCAATACCAGGCGCGCCAAACGGTCGGTGCGGTGGAAGCGGTCGTAATTCGTGCCCAGCGTGGCCCAGGCGGCGGTGAGGTCCGTGTCCACATCGCCGGTGCCAGTGGCACGCACCGCGCCGTCAACCTCGAAGCGGCCGTTGCGGTAGCGCGCGGTGCGAAGGATGCTCAGGCGTTCCATGCGCGGATGAGGAGGGCGGCGTTGCAGCCACCGAACCCCGAGGATGTTTTCAACAGCAGGCCACCGGCGACAGGCGTGTCGCGTTCCAGCACGCGTACCTGCAGGGCGGGATCCGCCGCGCGGTGGCCCTCGTTGCGCAGCGCCCAGCCCTGTTGCAGCGCGTGCGCGGCGATCGCCGTTTCCAGCACGCCCGCCGCACCTAGCGTATGGCCGAACCAGCCCTTGTAGCCGCTGAGGGGTACGTGATCCAGGCCGCAGCGTTCGAACGCGATGGCTTCCATCGCGTCGTTGTAAGCCGTGCCCGTGGCATGCGCGTTGATCGCGCCGATCTCCGTGATGGCCGTGCCGCTGTTGCGTACGGCCTGTTGGATCGCCCGCAACAGGCCCTCGCCCGTGCGCGAGGGGCCGCTGATGTGGTTGGCGTCGTGCGCGATGCCCGCCCCCAGCAGATGGCCCAGCGGCGCGCGCAGCAGCGTCACGTCGTTGGTGAGCACCACGGTGGCGCAGGCCTCGCCGAGGCTCGTGCCGTCGCGGCCGGTATCAAAAGGACGGCAGGGCCCGGCGCTCAGGGCGTACAGCGCGCGGAAACCGTCCAGCACGAAGCGCGAGAGCACGTCGATACCGGCGATCACCACGTGGTCGGCCTGTCCGGAGCGGATCAATTGCGCGCCCAGCACGATGGCCGATGCGCCCGATGCGCAGGCGTTGGAGACGACCCAGGGTTCGGCGGCCGTGTTCCAGCGCCGCCGCAGGTGCGCGGCCAGCATCGGCAGCGCGGCCTCTGCGGGCCGGTCCCGGTCCAATGCGCCGATGTCGCCCTTGGTGCTGGATATGATCCACTGCGTGCGTCGCGGATCCGGCGTGCCCGCCAGTTGTGCGAGGCTCGCGTCGATGCACTGGTCCAGCAGCCGGTACACCCGGTCCTCGCTGTGCGGCACGCCGCTGATGAGGCCCACGTGCGCCACGGAACCGTAAAGATCCTCTTCACGCGTGATGGCCGTGCCGCCCGTGCGCATCCGCTGGAAGGAGGCGTCCACCCCTTCGCCGAGGGCGGAAAGGCTGTGCGCGGCGCCGAGGAGGATGTCCATCGCCGCCGTGTCAGCTATCGTGCGCCGCTTTCCAGGCGCGGTAGAATTCGGGCAGGTCCAGCACCAGCTTGCGGTCCAGGTCCAGGAAGACCTGCACCGTGCTGCCCGTGGCCACCACGTGGCCCTTGGCGGCGTGGCGCATCTCGTAGTGCAGGATCACCTTGGCGGCGGGCGAAGGCTCCAGCCAGGTGCGCACGGCCACCGTGTCGCCGTATGCCAGCGGCGCCTTGTGCTCGATCACGGACCGCACGATGGGGGTGAAATACCCTTTGGCGTGGATCTCCATGGCATCCAGCCCGTACGCCCGCCCGAAGGTCTCGCGTCCCGCCTCCATGAAGCGGAAGTAGTTGCCGTGCCACACGATGCCCATCGGGTCCAGGTCGCCGAAGGTGATGGCGCATTCCGTCACGGCCTCGATCATGCCTGCGGCGGGGTATCAATGAGGAAGACCTTCAGTTCCAGTGTGGCCACGGGGCGCCCCGCGCACATGGACACGGCCTCCAGCACGCGGGCGTTCATCACCTCGTGCTTCACCTCCACAGTGGTCTCCAGTGTTTCGCCCGCCAGCGCACGGCCCGTAATGGACAGCCTGGCGATGGCACCGATGAAGCCCAGTGGCGGCGCAGCGCCCGCTTGGGCGGCCTGGTGGCCCATGCCCAGGGCGGCGGTCTGCGCGGCGTTCTCCATCACGCCCGCGTCCAGCAGCGCGCCACCCGCCACCAGCAGGTGGCCGGCTGGCACGGTGAAGGCCGAGCGGAACAGCGTGGGGCTGGCGCTCAGCAGCGTGTCCACCAAGGTGAATGGCGGTTTCTGCGGAATAAGTGCGATGGCGGCCTCTCCGGTGGCCAGGGGGCTGGACATGGCGCCAAAGGTATCGGTCTGCGGTTGGGCTTCGGTTTGGTGAACAACAAGGTGTCAGCAGGTGGTGGGAGGCGTACCGCTCGTTGGCCTTTCATCGCCGCTGCTCGTTCGGGCCGTACGGCAAGGGTCCGGCATGGATAGGTTTCGGCAGCGTTGCACACCTGAACCCATCACACCATGAAACACTCCACACTCTTCCTCTCTGTGGCCGTGGTTCTTTCCATCGGGAAAGCGACCGCTCAATCATCCGCTGAACTCGGCATCAATGATGTGCGCGCGCGCTTCTGGTCGCATGGCCTCACCGGCTGTGATCCGTCGTCGTCCACTCCGATGTTCCAGGTACCCCAGGATGGTGATGCGCACGCGCTCTTCGCGGCAGGCCTGTGGATGGGCGGGTTGTCGCCGGACAACCAACTGAAGCTCGCGGCCATGATGTACGAGGACGCGTCGGGATCCGACTACTCCCCAGGTCCCCTGACCGTCGACGGCGACGCCAGCACCACGCCCGCAATGATGGCCCAGTACGATCATGTGTGGTCCGTTACCCGCGAGGAGATCGCCCTCCACCTCGCCTACCATGAGTGCCTCGGCGATCCGGATTGCGATGCGAACGCGGTCTTCCCCGATGGCTATACCATTCCCCAGAGTATTCTGGAATGGCCGGCCATCAACACGGAACCCGGCTTCGCCACTTACCAGGCCCCTTTTTTCGACTTCGATGGCGACGGGGACTACACACCGGCATCGGGCGATGCGCCGTGCATTCTCGGCGACCAGGCCCTGTACTTCGTGTTCAACGACAAGGGCGGACCACACGTCGCGAGCGGTGGCGCGCCCATCGGTGTGGAGATACAGGCCATGGCCTTCGCGTACACGGGGAATGACCCTGCCTTGGAGCAGACCGTTTTTGTCCACTACCACGTCATCAACCGCGGGACACAAACGCTGACGGGAACACGCATGGGGTTGTTCAACGACTTCGACCTCGGTTGTGCGGATGATGACCTGGTTGGGACCGACCCCGCCCGCAACCTCGCCTACGTGTACAATGGCGATGATGAGGATGGCGGTTGCAACGGGGCTACCGGCTACGGCGCACAACCTCCGGCCTTCGGTATGGCCCTGCTGAAAGGCCCGTACCTGGACTACGATGCCATGGACAACCCGGTGGAGAACACGCTTCCCGGGTGGAACGGCAATGCCTTTGGCGACCAGACGGTGGACAACGAACTGTTCGGCATCACCGGATCGATCCACATGTACCGCGAGGGCGATGCATGCTGCACGGGGCCCGCAGAGGGAATGGGGATGCATTTTTACAACTACCTGCGGGGGATCTGGAAGGATGGAACACCGCTCTCTTATGGCGGCACCGGATACAACCCGGGGGATCCCGATGCGCTTGATTGCGCGTTCAGCCTTCCGGGCGACAGCGATCCCTTGGGCGTGGGAACGGAAGGCGTTCCGCAACCGGCCTGGACGGACGCGCCGTCCGCTTCAGCCGACCGTCGCATGCTCACCAGCAGCGGCCCATTCACCCTGGAGCCGGGCATGCACAACGACCTGCTCGTGGCCTATGTGTACGCCCGTGCGGCATCGGGCGGGGCACTCGCGAGCTTGACCGCGTTGCGGGCGCGCGTGGACTCAGTGACCGCCTTCGCGCATACGCTTCCCTTGTATGAAATTTCCCGGGATGAATTCCAGGGCGGTTGCGAAGGGACGCTGCCGGACGGGGTGGGTGATGGGATGGACATCGGTACCCTTGAGGTCTTCCCCGTTCCGGCGACGGACGAAGTGACGTTGATCGCCCCGGCCACGCTGCGGTCCGGCACCATCATGCTGCGCGATGCGACCGGCCGGGCCCTGGCCATGCAGCGGCTGGTCCCTGGCCGGAACAGCATCCGCATCGCGGGGCTTGCGAACGGTGTGTATTTCTGTGACGTGATCGGTACCCGTACGCGCGGTACCGCGCGCCTGCTGAAACAATAGCCCCTCAGCCGCGCCAAAAGTCATAATAATTGAACCACTGCAGCGGGTGCTTCTTCACGGCGCGCTCCAGTTCGGCCACGAAGCGTTGGAAGATGGCATCGGCCGTGGCCCCGGCGGGGATGGGTTCGGCCACGGTGAAGGAGTAGCGCTGCGGCCCGGTGCTCACCACGAAGGCGATGCATACCGGCACGCGCTGGGCGGCGGCCAGCGCGAAGGGCCCGGCGGGGAACACGGCCTCCTCGCCGAGGAAGAGGGCCTTGCGGGTGCGCGAGCCGGGCAGATAGCGGTCGCCGTGCATGCACAGTACCTGGCCTTCGCGCAGGGCGTCCGTCATCTTGAAGAGGTGCTCGATGCCGTTGCCCAGGGCGATGATGCCGAAGCGTGCCGAGGCCGTGGAGCCTTCAATGGCCTCGCGGATGCGCGCGTCCTCGCCGTCCTGCAGCACCACGCTGATCCTGCCCGGGTAGTCGGGCAGGAGGTGGCTGGCCAGTTCCCAATTGCCGAGGTGCGCGCTGAGCAGCAGGCCGCCCTTGCCACTGGCGATCATGGTGGCCAGGGCCTCGCGCCCCTGACGTTCCCACGTGTAGCCCTTCTCCAGCCCGGCGCGCAGGGCCACCTTGTCGATGATGGTGCGGCCGAAGGCCCGGTACGACCCGGCCAGCGACAATCCCTTGATCCCGGGATCGCTCGCGCGCAGCCGGGCGAAGTAGCCGCGCAGGGCGGCGTTGCTGGCGCGGCCGGTGAGCACGTACCAGGGCACCACGAGGTACAGCAGACCGTAGGCCGCGCGCACCCCGAAGACACGCATGACGAGGATGAAGATGCGGTAGCCGAGCGGGGTGCCTTTGCTCTGGCCCGTCCACGAAGCGGCCATCGGGGTCGGTGTTGCGGGCCGGATGCCCGGCCGGGGGTCAGACCTGGGCGGTCGTCCTCGCCTCGATGTGGTCGTAGAAGTCCTTGAAGGTCACCAGGCGCATGAAGTCCTCGGCGTTCACCTTGAAGCCGAAGTTCTCCTCGATCACTACGACGAGGTCCACGTAATCAAGGCTGTCCAGGGCCAGCGTTTCCTTCAGCGGGGCATCCGGGGTGATGGCGGCCGGGTCCACCTCGAATTCCTCGCTGAGGAACTTGATGGTCCTGGCCTCGATCTCTTGGCGGGTAGCGTTGTTCATGCGGTTACTTGTCCTGGAAGCGTTGTATGATAAGCGTGGAGTTCGTTCCGCCGAAGCCGAACGAGTTGGAGAGGAAGGTGTCGAACTTCTCGTTGCGCGTTTCGCGGAGGAGGTTCAGTTTGGCGCTGTCCGCGTCCGGCGCCTGCAAGTTAAGATTCGGCGCCATGAAATCGTTCTGGAGCATCAGCAAGGAGTAGACCACTTCGCTGGCGCCCGCCATCCAGCATTCGTGGCCGGTCATGCTCTTGGTGGAACTGACGAAGGGCCTGCGCTGGCCGAAGACCGTGTGCAGGGCCTGCGCCTCGATGCGGTCGCCGATGGGCGTGCCGGTCGCGTGGGCGTTTATGTAGTCCACCCGCTCGGCCGGGATGCCCGCCATGCGCAGGGCCATGTTGAGCGCGCGTACCTGGCCGTCCAGGTCGGGATCGGAGATGTGCGCGCCATTGCTCGAGAAGCCGTAGCCGGTGATCTCCGCCAGGATCGTGGCGCCCCGCGCACGGGCGCTCTCCAGGCTCTCGATCACCAGCGTCGCCGCGCCGCCACTGGGCACCAGCCCGTCACGGTCCTTGTCGAAGGGCCGTGAGGCGCCGGCCGGGTCACTCTCGCGCGTACTGAAGGCGCTGATGCCGTCGAAGCTGCCGAAGGCGAAGGGGTTCACTTCCTGCGCGCCCCCGCAGATCACCCGCTCTTGCAAGCCCTGCTTGATGAGCAGGTAACCAATGCCTATGGCGTGCGAACCGCTGGCACAGGCCCCGCTGATGGTGAAGTTGATCCCCTTCAGCTTGAACACGGTGCTCAGGTTCATCGTTACCGTGCAGTTCATCCCTTGGAAGATGGCGCCCGACCCCAGCAGGGTGGTGTCCTTCTTCGCGCGGATGGTGTCCACCGATTCCATCACGGCCAGCGCGGAACTGTCATTGCCGAAAATGATGCCCGTCTCGTTGCGCTCGCACCAGGCGGTATCGATACCGGCCTGCCTCATCGCCTGCTCGGTGGCCTCGTAGGCGTAATGTACCTGCTGGGCCATGCCGATGCGCTGGCGGCGGTTCAGCCGGTCCTTCAGTTCGGGCATGGGCACATGGCCCGTAAGGGCGCTGCGGAAGCCCATGTCCTTGCGCTCCTGGTCGAATACGATGCCCGAACGGCCCTTGCGCAGGGCGTCCGCTACCTCGGCCAGGTCGCGGCCCAGGCAGCTCCAGATGCCCGTGCCGGTGATGACGACGCGTTGCCCGTTCATGCGTGCAGTCCCCCGTTCACGTGGATCGTTTCGCCGGTGATGTACGCGGCGCCCGGCGAGGCGAGAAAAGATACCACGGCCGCCACTTCCTCCGGCGTGCCGAAGCGCGCCATGGGGACCAACGCCTTCAACTGGTCCACAGGCAGGTCCTTGGTCATGTCGCTCTCGATGAAGCCGGGCGCCACGGCGTTCACCGTGATGCCGCGCTTGGCCACTTCCTGCGCCAGCGAGCGCGTGGCACCGATGACGCCGGCCTTGGCCGCCGAGTAGTTCGTTTGCCCCGGCACGCCCTTGGCGCCGCTGAGCGATACGATGTTGATGATGCGCCCGGACCGCTGCCGCACCAGCCCCTGCAGCACCGCCGTGGTGACGTTGAAGAAGCCGTTGAGGTGGACGTCGATCACCGCGTGCCAGTCCTCAGGCTTCATGTAGACCAGGAGGTTGTCACGCGTTACGCCGGCGTTGTTCACCAGGACCTCGATGCGGGCGCCGGGGTGCGCGGCGCGCCAGCCTTCCAGCCCGGCGGCCACGGCCTGGGCGTCGCGAACATCGAAGGGGGTCAGGTATGTTTTCACGCCCAACGTGGCCAGTTGTTCGGCAACGGCGCGGGCGGCGCCCTCGTTGCTGGCGTAGTTCACGATGACGTGCAGCCGGTGCGCGCGCGCCAGTTCGAGCGCCACCGCACGGCCGATGCCCCGCGAGGCACCGGTGACCAGGGCCCATTTCTCCACACTTACTTCCGCCATGACGTTGCGGGGCTGAAGAGCGCGTTCTCCACGGCGCCGATGCTCACCGTGGGCACGCTGGTGGAATCGATCGCCGGGCACACCGCGCGGACGCCGTCGAAGAAGCGCGCGCCGGCCGCGGAAAGGGCATCGCGACAGCCAGCGATGTCCACGGCCTGCGCCAGGGCGATGGCCTGGATCGCCATCACCTTGGCGGTGTTGGACAGCACGCGCTCCGTGGCCGAGGCGGCGTTGGTGCCCATACTCACGATATCCTGGTTGTCGTGATTGTTCGGTATGCTGTGGATGTAGAGCGAGGTGGCCAACGCCTGGTTCTCGGCCGTGGTGCTGGTGGCGGTGAACTGCATGCCCTGCATGCCCAGGGTGAGCCCGGGGATCTCTTTGTTCAAGAAGGGCGGGAAGCGCTGGTTCAGCCGGTCGTTCAGCAGGAAGTTCAGCTGCCGCTCCAGCAGCATGGAGAGCTTCACGAGGGCCAGGCGCAGCTTGTCCATCTCCAAGGATACCTGATCGCCGTGGAAATTGCCGCCATGGTACACGCCTTCGCCGGGCACGGTGAAGGGGTTGTCGTCCACCGAATGCAGTTCGCGCAGCAGCACGGTCTCGGCTTGCTGCACGGTCTCGATGATGGGCCCCAGCACTTGCGGTACGCAACGGATGCTGTAGTGCTCCTGCACCAGGTCGTTGAAGGTGCCATTGGAACTGTGGTCCGTCGCGCGGTACAGGTGCTCGGCACGTTCGCGCATGCGGCCCGAGCCTTCGAGCGCCCGGCGGATGCGGGCCGCGGCCTCACGCTGGCCGGGATGCAGTTTGGCCTCGTTCAGCGGGGCGCTCAGGTGGTCGTTCCAGGTGTCCAGCACCTCCATCAGCAGTGCGCACATGCCGATGGCGTGCTCCACCAGTCCTTTGGCGCGGTGCACGTTCAGCAGACCAAGGCCGGTCATGCAGGCCGTGCCGTTCAGGATGGCCAGGCCGTCGCGCAGGTCCAGCCTCACGGGCTTCACGCCGGCGCGCTCCAGGATGTCCTTCATCGGCATGCGCGCGCCTCGCCAGGTGCCTTCGCCCTCGCCGATGAGGCCCAGGCCGAGGTGGGCCTGCTGAACCAGGTCGCCGCTGGCGCCAACGCCGCCCTTCTCGGGCACGATAGGGCAGATGCCTTTTTCCAGGTAGGTGCCGAGCTGCGCGATCACCGGCCCGCTCACCGCCGAGCCGCCCTTGAGGAAGGTGACCATGCGAACGAGCATCATGGCGCGCACCACCTCGTCGGGGAAGGCGTCGCCCGCCCCGGCCGAGTGGCTGCGCACCAGGTTGTACTGCAGGGCCTCCTGGTCGGCCGCCGCCACCGCGCGCTGCGCCATGGGGCCGAAGCCGGTGTTGATGCCGTAGATGACCTTGCCCGCCGCGAAATCCTTCAGGTACGCGAAGGCGCGGGCGGCGCGGTCCTGCTCCTCGGGGGCCGGGAGGAAGGGTGCGCCGGCCAGCACGTGCGCGACGAAGGCGTCCAGGTCCATGCTGGTCGTGATGGTGTGTGTGCGTGAAGGCGTTTCCATCAAAAGGGCCGCGAATTTAAGAGGAAGTTCAAGGCAGCCGCTATGTTTACCCGCGCTGCCCGGCGGGCGGCGCTGATGGGCCATCTGATCGCCTGGATATATGAGCGGACCCGGCGCGCGCGCTGGGTGTGGCCGTTGTTGCTGGCTATGCCGGTGGGCTTGGCCCTGTGGTCCGTTTCCCGCGCGCGGTACGGCCAGGACCTTTTTGATGCGCTGCCCCGCGAGCCCGAACTGGAGCGCTATGGCGCCCTGCTGCGCAGCACCGGCCAGGGGCGGGTGATCGCGGGCTTCAGCGGCGAAGGCGTGTCCTTGGACAGCCTTTCGGCCAGCGCCGATCGCTTCACCGAAGCCGTACTGCGCGATCGCGTGGACCTGGTCAGCGGCGCGTTCACCCGGCCGGACCCTGCCGTGTTTGAGCAGGCCGCCGCTGCCATCAATGCGCGCCTGCCCCTGTATGCCGACCCGCAGGTGCTGGGGCGCGTGGCCCGCATGGACAGCTTGGCCGTGGACAGCTCCATCGGCGCGGTGCGCGACCGCCTGGCCTCCTTCAGCGGAGAGCTGGATCTCGAGAGCACGTTGGCCGATCCCTTCGGTTTGGCCGCGCCATTGATGGACCGCGTGATGGCCTCGGGCCGCATGGCCGGGGTTACCCTGCTGAACGGGCAGCTCTTCACGCCGGACAGTTCCACGGCCATCGTGGTGATCACCTTGCGCGGGGAGGACCATCGCGTGCTGGACACGCTGAACGCGGCCATGGCGCGGGCCGCCGCTCCCGGCGTTTCCGGGGCGGTGTTCGGTGCGGTGCCCATGGCGGCGGTGAACGCGCGCCGCATCACGGCCGACGCCTCCTCCACCAGCCTGATCGCGTTGGTGCTCATCGTGGCCATCCTCATCTGGCGGTACCGCAGCTGGCGCGTACCGCTGCTCTTCACCTTGCCGCCCGCCGTGGGCTTCGTGCTGGGCTGGGGCGCGCTGGCCTGGGCCCGACCCGTGGTCTCGTCGCTCTCGTTGGGCGCGGGCGCGGCGCTGCTCGGCATCGCCTTCGACTATTGTTTCCACTTCTTCACACACCTGCGCCACAGGCGTGACGTGGCCGCCACCTTGCGTGAGATCGCCGCGCCCATGCTGCTGGGCTGTGCCACCACCGTGCTCGCTTTCGCCGCGTTGTCCTTTACCGGCAGCCGTATTCTGGCCGATCTCGGCATAGTAGCCGTGTTCATGCTCACCGGGGCGGCCCTTACCGTGCTGCTGGTCCTGCCCCATTTCATTGCCGTGCCGCCTGCCGTGGAAGAGGCCACGCTACCGTCAGGTCAACCAAAGAAACGGATCCTCTGGGGCCTGGTCCTGGTGGCCGTGATCACGGCTGTGCTGGTGCCCTTCGCCTCGCGGGTGGAATACGATGGCGATCCCGAGCACATGAGCTGGATCCCGGACGACATGCGTGCCCTGCGGGACGAGTTGGAAGGGGAGAAGGACCGTCTGGTACCCGTGCTCTTGGAAGGCCACGCGAACACCGAGGACGGAGCGCGAAGGATGCTGGAGCAGGCCGGTGATCGCGCACGGGCCACGGGGCTGGACACGTTGATGCCGTTGCTGCCCACTGACCTGCGGCCCTCGGAGATGGGGACGACCGAGCGGCTGGCACGCTGGAACGCCGCGTTCGGCGGGGAGAACGGCGCGCGGTTCCAACGGTGGGTGCAAGGCGCGGCGGCGCATCATGGCTTCGTGCCCGGTGCCTTCGCATCCTTCAGCGATCAACTGGGCCAGGCACGGCCCGCCGGTGTGGACACCGCGATCACGGCCCTCGCCGGTGAGGTGCTCGCGCGCACGGGCAGCGAGGTGGCCGTGGCCGGGCGCCTGATGCTGCCACCCGGCCGCATACCCGACCTGGAGGAGGCACTGGCCGGGGAACCCGGAACCGGGGTGCTGCACCGCCACAAGTTGGGACAGCGCCTGCAACGCTTGGTGGGCGATGACCTCGCGGGCATTCTCTGGCGCACGTCGCTCATTGTTTTCCTCGCCCTGCTCATCACCTACGGCCGCATCGAGTTGGCGCTCATCACGTTCATCCCCATGGCCCTCGGCTGGGTGTGGATACTCGGCCTTTGTGGGCTTTTCGGCATCCACTTCAACGCGGTGAACATCCTGGTCTGCACCTTCGTCTTCGGCCTGGGCGACGACTACTGCATCTTCACCTCCGAAGGGTTGCTCGCGCGTTTCCGCACCGGCGCGGACAATACCCGCTCCTTCCGCGACGCGGTGGTGCTCTCGGCCATCACCACTATCATCGGCACCGGCGCGCTGGTCTTCGCGCAGCACCCCGCATTGCGCTCCATCGCGTTCCTGTCGGTGGCGGGCATGGGCGCGTTGCTCGTTATCTCGCTCACTCTGCAGCCCGCCCTCTTCCACCTGCTCATCGGCGGCCGCGCGGAAAAAGGCAAGCAGCCCTTCACGCTGGCCTCACTGGGCATCTCGCTCTTCGCTTTCCTCTACTTCCTGGCGGGTTGCCTGTTGCTCTCGGCCCTGTGGATGTTCTTCCTGCTGTTGCCCGTACCCAAGCACATGAAACAGCACTGGACACGGTGTGCCGTGCGCCTGTTCACAGGCTCGCTCGTGTACGTGATGGTGAACGTGCGCAAGGACATCCAGGGCTTCCGTGCGGTGGTGAAGGACCGGCCCGCCATCGTGATCGCCAACCACGCGTCGTTCATCGATATCCTCGCCATGCTGATGATCACGCCCAAGGCGGTGATGGTGACCAACCGCTGGGTGTGGAACAGCCCCTTCTTCGGCCGGGTGGTGCGTTATGCCGGCTTCCTCTGCACGGACGAAGGCCATGAGGTCAACGTGGAGAAGGCGCGCGGCTTGATGGCGCAGGGCCTTTCGATCATCGTGTTTCCCGAGGGAACCCGCTCGAAGGACGGTACCATCGGCCGTTTCCACAAGGGCGCGTTCCAGTTGGCCGAGGCGCTGAACGCTCCCATCGTGCCCGTCGTGCTGCACGGCTTCGGCGAGGCCATGGGCAAGAGCGATGCCCTGTTGAAGAACACTACCATCAGCATGCGTACGCTGTCCCCGATCATGCCGGATGACCCGCGCTTCGGCCGGGGTTATCGCGAACGCACGAAGGCCATCAGCAAATGGTTCAAGGAGGAGTATGAAAGGATCCGGGCCGCCCGCGAAACGCCGCGCTGGTTCCATGAGCGGCTCGTGCGCAACTTCACCTACAAGGGCCCGGTGATCGAATGGTACACGCGCGTGAAGGCCCGGATGGACACAGCTCTCCACGAACTGCTGCACGCACGCATCGCACGGGACGCCACCGTGGCGGACCTCGGAGCGGGCCATGGCATGGTTGGCCGCCTGCTGCATTGGAGCGCGCCGGGGCGGCGGGTGCTGGCGTTCGAACGCGATGAGGAAAAGGTGCTGATGGCGCGGCATTGCTACAGCCGGGACGCGGGCATCTCCTTCAACCAGGCCGACCTGTCCGACCTCGAGCCGCCGCCCGCCGATGCGTACGTGATCAAGGACGTGCTGCATTATCTCGAACCTATGGAGCAGCGTGCTCTCCTCCTGGCGTGCGCCCGGCGGATGCGTCCCGGTGGGGCCATCTTCGTGCGCGACGGCTTCGCTGAGCCCGGCGCCCGGCACGAGCGTACGCGTCGGACCGAGCGTCTCTCCACCGGCATCGGCTTCAACAAGACCAAGGGCGAGCTCCGGTTCATGACCCGTGATACGCTGCTCGCCATCGCCGCTGAGGCTGGCCTCCGCACGGAATGGGCCCTGGCCGAGGCCCGCACCTCCAACCAACTGGCCATACTTTCCGCGACCGATGAGTGACCGTGACTTCGACGTTGTGATCGTGGGTGCGGGCTTGGGCGGCCTGCAATGCGCCATTACGCTGGCCCGCGAGGGTATGAGCGTGTGCGTGCTGGAGATGAACCAGCAGCTCGGCGGCAGTCTCCAGGTCTTCAGCCGGGACAAGGTCGTTTTCGATACCGGTGTGCATTATATCGGCGGTCTGGAGCCCGGCCAGAACCTGCATCGCTACTTCAGTTATTTCGGGATCATGGACAAGCTGAAGCTGCGGCGCATGGACATGGATGCCTTCGACACCGTGGAACTGCTCGGCGACCCGGAAAGCTACCCGCACGCCCAGGGCTGGGACAACTTCGTCAACCGCTTGGCGGCCTTCTTTCCTGGTGAGCGCGGCGCCCTGGAGCGCTACGCCAAACTGGTGCAGGACACCTGCGACCGGTTCCCCCTCTACCGCTTGCGCGACGCCGATGAGCGCGAGTGGATGGACGACCGCCTCACCCACAACGCCGAGCAGGTGATCGCCTCGCTCATCTCCAACACCACCCTGCGCTCGGTGCTCGCGGGCAACAGCGCGCTCTACGCCGGTGATCACGGTTCGCCCTTCTACATGCACGCGCTGGTGGTGAATACCTTCGTGGAGAGCGCATGGCGCTGCGTGGACGGCGGTTCGCAGATCGCCAAGCACCTGGCCCACAATGCCCGCGCCGCCGGGGCGGTGATCCACGCCCGCAAGCGCGTCACCGGCCTGGACATGGACGGGGGCGGTGTGCGGGCCGTGCGCACGGCCGACGGTGACGTGTTCACGTGCAAGCGCTGCATCGCCAATATCCACCCGGTCAAGCTGCTGGAAATGATCCCGCCCGGCCACATACGCCCGGCCTATCGCACGCGCATCCGGTCGCTTGACAATACGGTTTCCTCCTTCGCCCTGCACCTGGCCATGAAGCCGGGCGCCTTCCCCTACCTGGGCCGGAACATCTATAAAGTCCTGGTGCCCGATGTGTGGGGTGCCGTGAACTACGCCGCCGATGGCTGGCCCTCGGCTTACATGTTCTCCACCCCGGCCACTTCGCGCGGCATCGACCATGCGGAGGCGATCACGGTAATGACCTACATGCGCTACGAGCCGTGGACCCAGTGGGCGGGCACGCACCGCACCATCGCCGAGCCCGGTGAACGCGGCGAGGAGTACGAGGACTTCAAGCGCGGCCACGAGGAGTTGTTGCTGCGCATCCTGGAGGAGCGCTTCCCCGGCCTGCGTTCGGGCATCCGTTCCGTACACAGTACCACGCCGCTGACCTTCCGCGATTTCATCGGCACGCCCGACGGCAACATGTACGGTATCCGCAAGGACAGCGCGTCGCCCCTGCGCACCTTCCTATCGCCCCGCACCAAGGTCCCCAATCTGCTGCTCACTGGCCAGAACCTCAACCTTCACGGGCTGCTCGGTGTTACTGTCGGGTCGGTATCCACCTGCGCGGAGCTGGTGGGCAAGAGCCATCTGTTGGGAAGGATACACGCGGCGGGATGATGATGAGCCAATGGACCATGGGCAACGGGATATCCGCGGATGGACCCCTCCGCCCCGAACTTCGCCCGCGCCCAACAGCCTCAGACCTGTACTGATCGGACATGCCCCATATCACCATCATCTCCGCCAGCGTGCGCGACGGCCGCAAGAGCCATAACGCGGCGCTGCATCTGCAAAGAATGCTTCAGGCCACGGGAAGCACCGTGGATATGTTGGACCTGCGCGAGTTCGGATTCCCGTTGTTCCATGAGCGGTTGAAGTTCATGAAGGAGCCGGCCGCGAATGTCCTCGACTTCGCTGCGCGCATCCGCAAGGCGGAAGGCGTGATCATCGTAACGCCGGAGTACAATGGCAGCTTCCCGGCCAGCCTGAAGAACGTGATCGACCTGCTCACCGACGATTGGAAAGGCAAACCGGTGGCCATCTGCACGGCCTCGGGTGGTGCGTTCGCGGGCACGCAGGTGATGGTGGAATTGCTGTTCCCCCTGTGGAAGATCAAGGCCTGGGTGGTGCCATCGAGCATGCAGATACCGAAGGTACAGGAGCAGTTCGGCGCGGACGGGAGCGTGCTGATGGACCCGGAGGGCTGGGAGCGGCGCACGAACGTGTTCCTCAATGACCTGGGCTGGGCGATCGAGGCCCGGCGCCGGATGGCGACATGAGCTCTTCCTCACGAAAGCACGGTTCGCCGGGCTTCAGTTCATCCTCCGCCCCTCTCATGTGGATCCGCGTAGGGCCCCCTCACCCCGGCACGCAGCGCAGAAGGCTGTGACCCAGCCCCAGGTCGTCGATGCGCTCGGTGATGCGCAGCCCGGCCTTCTCCACCAGCGGCTCGAAGTGCTCGGCGCGGTACATGCGGCTGTTGCCGTTGGCCATCGCCGTGAAGTAGAGCGAGGTGGCCGCCAGCGAGAAGGCGCCAGCCTCGAAACGCTGCCGGTCGATGAAGGTCTCCATGATGTACAGCACGCTGTGGGGCGCCATGGCCGCGCGGGCCTTGCGCAGGATGGATACGACCTCATCCTCCCCGAAGCAGTCCAGGAACTGGCTCATCCAGATCACATCCGCGCCGTTGGGCAGGGTGCTGGCGGGGTCCAGCATATCGGTGGGCCGTGGGTCCACACGGTGGGCCAGGCCCTCCCGTGCGATGTTGCGTTCCAGGTCGCGCAGCTGGCCGGGCAGGTCCACGGCGATCATGCGCACGGTTGGGTCGTGGCGCAGGCAGGCCAGGCTCCACTTTCCGTTGTTCGCGCCCACGTCCATGATGGTGCTGGGCCGCTCGCGGAACACGATGGGCAGCACTTCGGGGTAGGAGCGGTCCGAGTAGTGGTTGTCGAATTCGAACCAGCTCTTGCGCACGGTCACGGGCAGTTCGGCCAGCCCCTCATATACCGTTTTCCATGGACCCAGTTCGCGCAGGCCGGCGGGTTTGCCCTCGCGGATGGCCTCCTCCAGGTGGCGCAGGCCGACGTAGCACACGTCGTCCACGAAATCCAGGTTCACCCGTGTGAGTTCATCCGATGCGAGCATGTGCCCGGTCTTGGTGAGCCCGTACCGGCCACCCTGTCGCGATACCACGTCCGAGGTAAGGGCCATGTCCAGCAGCACGCGCAGGCCGTATGGCGAAAGGGATGTGGCCGCGATGAGCTCCGTTTCCGTGCATCCTTCCTGCCGCCCGCGCCGGAGCGCGTCCAGCAGGCCGGTGCGGCGCATGGTCTGGCAGGCCTGGAAGAGCACGGGGCCGAACGCGATGCGTTGGGCGGCGGCGCGCGCTTCGGAGGCCGTCAGATCGGACATGGTCCCGGGGGTGGTCTTTTGTTCGGTCGCCGTCATGTGTTCGCCTGTGCTATGCTTGGTGCTCGGTTGTTCTGGGGCGCGCCGCCCGCTGCGCGTCTATCAAACGGATCGACTCGGCCAGCGCCCGCACGGCGCGGTCGTGCTTGCTGACGAATGGGTTGGTGCGGTCCCAAACATAACCGGCCAGCACGGAGACGATCCGCTCCTTGTACGTCCGCTCCACGTCGTCCGCGAAGAAGATATCCTGCAGGTCGCCGTCGTACCACGTCTCCACGTAAGTCCGGAAGACCTCCGCTCCCTGCTTGACGTGAGCCTCGTATTCGCGCTGCCAGTCGATCGTCTCTCCGCGCAACTGCCGGTCCAGCAGCTTCGCCGCAAGCAGCCCGCTCTCCGTGGCGAAGGCTACGCCGCTGCTGAACACGGGGTCCAGGAAGCCGGCGCAGTTGCCCGTGAGCACATAACGCTCGCCGGTGAGGGCCTGGTTGTAGTGCGTGTACTCGCGGATGTGCTGGGGGCCGTGGATGAACTCGACACCGGTGTACCGGTCGCCGAAGGCCCGTGAGCGCTCCAGCATCTTCCGCATCGCTTCGGCTTCTGATCCCGAACTCATGGGATCATCGAAATGCCGGTGGTGCCCTACGTAGCCGATGGAGGTGCGCCCGTCGCTGAACGGGATGCTCCACAACCAGAGGTCCTGGGCCACCACTTCGAAGCTGATCTGCATCGCGTCGGTGTAGCGGGCGCGATGCTCATCCGTCTCGCGCACGTGGGCGAAGAGCGCCATGCGGCCATTGCCGGCCGGGGCGTCGTGCAGGCCCAGCAGCCGCACCAATGTGCCGCCGTAGCCACTGCTGTCGATGAGGAAGCGCCCTGTGAAGCGGTGCTCCTGGCCGCCGTGCCGCGTCACCAGTTCCACACCGGCCGGGTGCTGAAGATCAACACGCAGGGCCTCATGGCCGAAGTGGATATCCGCTCCGAGGCGCCGGGCCTCCTGGGCAAGCACATTGTCGAAGTGGTCACGCGGCACCTGCCACGTCCATGTCCAACCTTGAGTATAGTTTTCCCCGAAGGCCAGGTCGAACACCTTGCCGTCACGGAAGAAGCGCGCGCCCCGCTTGATAGCGTAGTTCTGCGCCTGGAGCGCGGGCAGCATACCGGTCTCATCCCAATGCCCCATGCTCAGGGGCAGCAGGCTCTCCCCGATGACGAAACGCGGGAACACCGCACGCTCCACCACGGTGACAGTGTGGCCCTGTTGGGCCAGCCAGGATGCGGCTGCGGTACCGGACGGGCCGGCACCGATGATGAGCACGTCCGAATGATGCATGTTATTGGGCGAAGCGCACGCGCCAGGCCGGCGCATAGGTGGTCTCTATCTGTTTGAGGACATTGACCAGCGCACCCGCCCAGAAGTTCTGCAGCCCGAAGCCACCGGGTTTCCCCTGCAGCCGCTCCGTATGCAGCACCCTGCGTGTGCCCATGTCGAAGAACACCATGGTGAACTGTGCCTGTTCCGCGGTCTTGTTGAAGCTGTTGACGAAGAAGACCACGCCGGCCCCGGCAACGCCTTTGGTGGGATACTTGGAAACGATACCGGCGATGTCCTTGTCACTGAGCGGCCCTGTGGCGGCCTGGAAAGCCTTGGCGGGCTGGAAGTTCCCGTTGGAACTCAGGACGTATGAGGTCACGTTGCCCACATAGTCGAGCCCTAGCGGTTTGCCCAGGTCATACTTCGCCGGCTCGGCCTCGATCAGGTTGTTCCATTCATTGAGGAACACCGATCCCCTTTTCTCGAGCTTCTCGAACTCGAAGCGGGGCGTGAAATGCGCTTCGGAGAAATCCATGCCCACACATGTGAGCGGTGCCTTCTTCTGGAGGATGTCCGCCATGGTGACCTGCGCAGTGCAGGGAATGGCCGCCAGGAGGGCGATGGAGAGCGGAAGGGCATACAGGCGTCCGGCGAAAGAGGGGGTCATCATCGTTCGGGGGTGTTCGTTCGTTGCGAAAGTGGGGGTTTTCCGTGTTCCGGCCAAGGACATTCAAACATCTCGCCGATCGATGAAGAGGAGCGGCTTGCGCGCGCCGGGCGGCCACTTCAGGGTGTGGATGGCCGACAGCGGCAGGGAGGTGAGGCGCGGGGCCACGCGCAGGGCGCCGCGCAGGTGCTCGCGAAGGTGGGCCAAGGCGGGGCCCTCGGCGTCCACCAGGATCTCCAGGTCGTCGCTGCCCAGTTCATCCTTTACGCACACCATCACGAATTCCGGGGGATCGGGCAGCGCGTTCATCGCGTCCGTCACCTGCGCGGGGAAGAGGGTGGTGCCTTTCAGCTTGAGGCGCTGCTCCTTGCGGCCCAGTACGGGGCCCAGCAGCATGGCGGGCGAACCGTCCGCGCCGGTGCCCGTGCGCCAGGTGCAGATGTCACCCGTGCGGAAACGCAGCAGCGGCATGGCCTCGGCGCCGAAGGGCGTGGCTACCACTTCCCCGGTACCTCCCTCGGGCACTTGGCGGCCCTCGGTGTCCACCACTTCCACGTGCATCAGACCGGCGGGTACCGTATGGCCGCCGAAGGGCAGGTGCTCGGTGCAGGCCGTGGCCATCTCGGTGCTGGCATAGGTGCCGTGCAAGCCCCAGCCGCAATGGTCCGCGATACGCCGGGCGAGCAGGTTCGGTTCGCCGAAAGTGGTGGCGATGGGCTCGCCTATGCACACCACGCGTGTGACGGCCGTCTGGTCCGCACGCAGCCCGTGTTTCTCCCATTCGCGCAGCATGGCCAGCAGGAAGGAGGGCACGGCGATGAGCGTGGTGACGCCGCAGTCCATGGCCGTCTCCCACTTACCGCGCGGGTCACCCGGTCCGCTGCGCACCACCCCGGCTCCGATGGCCCGCAGCCCCAACCAGTACGCCAGGCCAGCCATGAACCGCTTGTCCAGGGTGGTGGTGATCATTACCGTGTCCGCCGCGGTGATGCCCGCCAGCCCCAACGCGTACCGTTCGTTGCGCCCCAGGCGCTCCACGTCGGCGGTGCTCATGGCGAAGTTGACGGGCCGGCCCGTGGTGCCGCTGGTGCTCACGTGCTCGGCGATGGCGGAGCGCGGTGCACTGAGGAAGTGCGCGGTGTGCTCCGACAGCTCCTGCTTCGTGGTGAAGGGCAGCCGCTGGAAGTCGTCCCAGGACCCGATGGGACCGGTGCCGGCGAGTTTCTCGCGGTACCACGGCGAGCGTTCGCGCAGATCGGCCACGTGGGCCCGCAGGCGTTCGAGGGCCTGTGCCTGGAAAGCGGTATCGATGGTGCTCATCTGCTGGCGGCGGCCAAATTGCATTCCCGCAGGCGTTCTTCCAAGCGCGTGCGCTCCTGCGCGGAGGCCACGGGCAGCGCGAGCGCCGCTGTATAGTGCGCGGCCGCGGCGGCGTTCTCTTCGCGCAGGCGGTGCAGGTCGCCCAGGGCCATGCGCGTTATGTAGCTGTCGGGCGCGGCGGCCTGGAAACGCGCCTCGTCGGCTGGCGTGAATGTGATGGCCTGGCCGGTCATGGCCGCCAGTGCGATGCGCGTGCGCTGCTCCTGCCACCATTGTTGTTCGGTGAACGCGGGCGCGGCCAGGAAGGGGTCGGCCGCTATGGTGAGCGCGGGATCATTGATCGGGCCTCCGGGGCTGTCCGAAGCACAACGGGCGAACACGTCGCGCAGGTCGTAGCCCACGAATGCGCCCATTTGGTATGGCCAGGCACTCACCCAGAACAACCGGTCGGCAGGACGCATGATCACACCGTGGTGCGCGATCATCTGGTTGATGGCCATGGGGTTGCCCAGACCGATGGGGGCGTCGTCCATGCCGTTCCTGTCGCGCAGGATCGCGGCGGCCTTCACCGGGTCCAGCGCACCTGCGGAATCCACGAGCTGTTCCATGCGGCGGAAGCGCGCCATGCTGTCGCTCTCCTTGATATTGGCCTGGTTGGCCTCGCTGTTCAGGAAGCGTTCGCTCTGGTAATGGTTGGCGCAGGTGAGCAGGTCGCCGCCGGGATCATATACGCCCATGCCGTCCGGCGCCTTCTCGATGATCGCCGCACGGCCGTCGCGCGCGCTGGCCACCAGGATGCTCTCGCTCACGAACACGTCGTGCTTCTCCGCGATGGCGACGGCCTCGGTGATGGTGGCCGCGTGCTGAAGGATGTCGCGCGTGACGATGGAGATGGGCGTGCGCGCCCCCAGCGGCAGTTCGCTGCGCGCGGCGTTGATGGTGACGGTGAGGCCTTCGAGGTTCATGCCGCTTACCGCGCCCATGAAGCCGCCCCAGCCCACCAGCACGTGCGGTATGCCCTCCTTCGGCCGGATGAAGGTGATCAGTTTTTCGCGGGAGAAATCGTCGCCCATCCAGAAATCGAAGTTGCGTGCCACCAGCAACTGGCCGTCACCGGTGCGCACGCCCTTGGCGGCGAAGGACGTGCAACCCACCATGGCCAGGTCCTGCAGTGCGTGGCCGATATCGTGCGCGGCGTGGTAGTTGAGCGAGCGCATGTACTTGGGGCCGATGCCGTCGTAGGCGTCGCTCATGGAGCGGCTGACGCCGTAGATCTCGCGCAGGTATTCGCGGGGCACGTGCTCGTCCAGGTCGCGGTCGTACCACGCGGTGAAGTACTTCAGCCAGCTCAACCGGGCGTTGGGGATCATTCCACGCAGGCGGTCCGTGAAGATGCGCTCCTGCTCCTCTATCTGGTCCTTGGCGATCGCCCCGTAGGCCAGCCCGCGCTCCAGGTCCGCACCCTCTATGTACGCCTCGTAGAGCCCCAGGCTATCGCGCCCGAGCCAGTTGCGCCCTGCGTGCCAGCGCCCGTCGGTGCCCATAACGCGGGCGGGGACCGTGGCGGTCTCTCCCTCTTCCAGGGGATCTTCCAAACGCACGGTCCACGCGAACCAGGCCGCCAGTAGCCCGAGCACGACGGCCGTGCCGATGAGTATGTTGCGGATGCGCCGGAGCGTTCGTCCCTTCGCCATGCTCGTTCAGAAGCCGAGGCCCACGCCCCCGCTGATGATGGGGCCCTGGCCGTAGTACACGCTGTTGGGGTTCTGCAGCACCTCCCACAACACCTGCAGGTAGATGGCGTTGCGGCCCCCGAGCGGCTGCGCGTAACCCGCGCCCGCCAGCAGGTGCGGTACCCAGATGCGTTGCACGCCCACGTCCGCGCCCAGCCAGCGCTGCGCGTTCATGTGCAGGAACTCGGTATGGACATATGCCTGGGGGATCACCCGGTAACGCGCGAAAAGACGGTAGCCGTAAGCGTTGAACTCGTAGCGCGGAGTGTAGCGGCCGTCGTTCAGGTACCACCAAGTGATCCCCGGCCCCACAGAGAATTTGCCTTTGTGGTCCACCTTGTAGCCCACCATCGGCTCCAGTTGCACGGAGGTGACGGTACCGAAATTCAGACCGATGCCGCCGCCGTACCAGATGCGGTCCTTGAAGGGGCGCTTTTCCGTGCTCTCCTTCGGCGGGGCGGGGGGCGCGTAATCCGTGGTGTCCTGCGCGCGAAGACCGGGTGCAGCCAACAGAAGGAACAGGAGCAGGGACCAGAGCAGTTTCATCCGCCGGGCGAAGGTAGGGTCCACGTGGGCCGTTACCGGCCGGTGTGCGCCGCCGGGAGCATCGCATCGCGCGTATACAGCACGTACGGCGGCGGCCGGTCGGTGTTGTACAGCCACAGCAAGGGCGTGGCCCACGTTGGCTCACTGCTTGTGATGGGCCGGTAGCCTGCGGATCCGATGGCTGTCTGGTTGGAACGGGCAGGATCCGGTCCGGGAGCGATCACAAGGTCCGGTACACCGCTGTTGCCCGGCTGCCACGTGCCGATGTCCTTCACATCGACAGGCAGGTAGAAGGATGGGATGCGGACCTTCCAGATGGCCTCCCGGTCCAGTGCGTATCCGATGGTGACAGGCCCGTTGGTGGGTATCGCCACGAGGGTCCGCGCCAGGCGTGTGCGCCCGCTGCCCGCGTCCGTTGTTCCCGCCACAAGCAGCGCGCACAGGTTGATGGCGACCAGCGGAATGAGCAGCGCGCTATGTGCCAAGGCCCGCCGCGCGGCGCCTTCGGACAACGTCTGCCAGGCCAGGATGAGGATGATGGGCGCCAGGTCCGCCAGGGAGAAGAGGAAACGCAGTTCCTTGTGGGGGACAAGGCTCAGCAGAACGAGGTACGGCCATGCCGTCCACACGGGCCATGAGCGCGGCGCGTGCCACGTGAGCCACAACAGCGCTGTCAGCAGCCCCGCCCCGATGGGCCAGATGCCGTGCTTCGCGATCCACGTGAAGTAGTAATACCAGGGGAAGATCTCCGAAGCCGTCGGCAGAGGGGCTATCCGCGAGATGCTCAGGCTGTTCTTGTGGAGGTAGCTCCACAAGGTGAACACGTGCTCGTGGTAGAACCAACTGTCCGCGAACGCCCCGGCGAGCAGCGCCGCCGTGCCTCCCACGAGGAGCAGCGCTGTGGCCCTGGGGCGCTCCTTCGTTCCGTGCAGTGCCCATACCGCCAGGCCGCCGCAAGCGGCGATCATGGCGGGCTTCATCTGTATGCAGCCGCCGAGTAAAAGGCCCGCCAGCAGCCAGCGCCACCGGCCATCGCCCAGCAGCGCCGTGATGCCCGCCAGCAGCAGCAGGCCGCTCCATGTCTCCGCCGCGAAGCGCACGTGCTGCCAGGGCAGGAACCATAGGAAGTATGATATCAGCACGAACGGGCCTTGGAGCCGATCGGCCACCTGCGGCAGCCTGGTGCGCACGAAACGCCGCACCACCATCAGCGCGCACAGTGCGGTGATCATCCGGAGCCCGAAGGCGATGGTGAACGGATCCGTGATGCCGGCCGCGCGGAACGCCGTGATAATTCCATACGCCAAGCCCGGTAACAAGGCGGATCGGATGCGCTCACCGTACTCCCACGTCAGTTCGTGCGCGGGCAGTTCGCCCAAGCGCTGTTGCGCGAAGGCGATCACCTGGTAGTGCTCATCGTCGCCGTACCAGCCGCCGCTGTACCATGCCGTTATCGCGTGTGCCACGATCGCGGCGGCGAACACGCGCTGGTGGAACGCACGGAGCGGGAGGCCCATGCGGTCAAAGATGGCGGTTCAGGCGGTCCGCTTCCACGGGCTGTACTTCCGCTCGAACACCACGGTGAGCCACACACCGCGCGCCAGCATCCACAGGCCGAAGGCGATCCAGATGCCGTGCAATTGGAGCCCGTGGCGGTCGCCGAGCGTGATCGCGGGCACGAAAACGCAAAATGTTCCGAAGAGCAGGGCGTTGCGCAACTCGGGGCTGCGGCCGATACCTTTGAAGATACCATCCCAAGCGAAGGCGATGGCGTTGATGGGCTGGGTGACGGCCACGAGCCAGAACACGGCGTGGAAGGCGGCCAGCACGCCGGCGTCATCGGTGAAGAGCCCCCCGAGCTGGTCGTAGAAGAGCACGTAGAGCAGGCCCAGTCCGGCGCCGATGAAGATGGTGATGCGCACCACCTGCCAGCTCACGCGGTGCAGCTCCTTGCGGTCGCCCGCGCCGTTGAGCCGCCCTGCGATAACGCTACCGGCTGCCGCGTAACCATCTATGAAGAAGGCGCTGAAGAGCCAGAGTTGCATGGCGATGGTGTGCGCGCCGATGGCGGCCAGGCCGTAGTCCGAGGCGAAGCGGTTACCCAGGAAGTAGCAGGCATTGAGGGTGACAGTGCGCGCGATCAGGTTGCCGCTGTTGAGCAGCAGCGGGAAAAGCTCCGGGTGCCGCCAGCGCTGCGGGAACAGCGCGAAGGGCGTGCGTGTACGCGTGATATGCAGGGTGATGCCCAGCATGCACGCCTGGGCGATCACGCTCGCCAGTGCGCTGCCGTTGATGCCCATGCCGCTCCATGTGCCGATCCCGAAAATGAGCAAGGGGTTCAGCGCCACGTTGATGAGCGCGCCGGCGATGCTGATCCACATGCCCCAGCGCATGTTCTGGATCCCCCTGAAGGCACCCGTGAGCGCGAACACCGCCAGCGCCAGCGGATGCCCGATGGCCCGCACCGCGTAGTAGCCCACGGCCTTTTCCTGCACCACCGCGTCCGGCGTGTACAGGCTGAAGATGGCGTGCGCCGCCGGAACCGTGATGGCGTAGAAGACCACGCCCAGCCCCACGTTCATCCACAGGGCGATGGGCACCAGGTCGCGGACGTCATCGAGCCGCTCGGCGCCATAGTAACGGGCCGTTGCCGCCAGCACCGCGCTGCGGGTTTGGGCCAGCACCCACAGCACGAGCAGGAAGAAGCTGCTGCCGATGCCCACGGCCGCCAGGTCGTGCGGGCCGATGCGCCCCGCGAAGTGCATGTCCGTGAGCGCGATGAGCGGGTCGGCTATGCCGCCGATGATCGCGGGCACCGCCAGGCGGTCAAGGTCCTTCCGTGTGACCGGCGCTCCGATGGCTGTTACCTGTATTGAAGTACCGGGTGCGGGGGTGGAAGAGTGTGAGGGTGCGAGCGTGCGACTCTCGAACTCTTCAACTTTTCTGCTCTTCCACTCCCGCGCTCTCGCACGCTGCTCATGAACTCTTCTCCAGTGTCCCGCGAAGCGCCTCCATGAACTTGTCCGTGGTGAGGTACTGGTCGGCCGTGACCTTATCGCCGTGGATGCACACCGCGAGGTCCTTGGTCATCTGCCCCGCCTCCACCGTGCGGATGCAGGTCTGCTCCAGTTTTTTCGCGAAGGTGATGAGCGGCTCGTTGCCATCGAGCTTGCCACGGAAGGCCAGGCCGCGCGTCCAGGCGAAGATGCTGGCGATGGGGTTGGTGCTCGTGGGTTTGCCCTGCTGGTGCTGACGGTAGTGGCGGGTCACGGTGCCGTGCGCGGCTTCCGCTTCCATCGTCTTGCCGTCCGGGGTGATGAGCACGCTGGTCATCAGGCCCAGCGACCCGAATCCCTGTGCAACGGTATCACTTTGCACGTCGCCGTCGTAGTTCTTGCAGGCCCACACGTAGCCGCCGCTCCACTTCATCGCGGCCGCCACCATGTCGTCGATCAGACGGTGCTCGTACGTGATGCCCGCGTCCTTGAATACCTGCTTGAACTGCGTGTCGTACACCTCCTGGAAGATATCCTTGAAGCGGCCGTCGTATTTCTTCAGGATCGTGTTCTTCGTGCTCAGGTAGAGCGGCCACTTCTTGGAAAGCGCCATGTTGAAGCAGCTTTCGGCGAAGCCCCGGATGCTCTCATCCGTATTGTACATGCTCAGCGCCACGCCATCCCCCTCGAAGTCGTAGACGTTCCAGCTTGTGGCAGGTGAGCCATCCGCAGGAGCGAAGGTGAGCGTGAGTTTGCCCTTGCCTTTGATCACAGCGTCCGTTGCCCGGTATTGGTCGCCGAAGGCATGGCGGCCGATGATGATGGGCTGCGTCCACCCGGGTACCAAACGCGGGATGTTGCTGATGACGATGGGCTCGCGGAACACGGTGCCGTTGAGGATGTTGCGGATGGTGCCGTTGGGGCTCTTCCACATCTGCTTCAGTCCGAACTCCTTCACCCGCTCTTCGTCGGGCGTGATGGTGGCGCACTTGATGCCCACGTTGTGCTTCTTGATGGCGTTGGCCGCCTCCACGGTCACCTTGTCCTCCGTCCGGTCGCGGTACTCGATGCCCAGGTCGTAGTACTCGATCGGCACGTCCACGTAGGGCAGGATCAGCTGGTCCTTGATCCATTTCCAGATGATGCGTGTCATCTCATCGCCATCGAGTTCCACCACGGGCTTCGCTACCTTGATCTTCGACATGTTCCAGGCTGGGTTTGGGTGGGCGAAAGTACCCGTCAACCGGCTTCGCGAGGCCTTGTGAATTTGACAAGGCTGAAGCGATCTTTGATTCCGTACTGAGGAATCAAAGATCGCTTCGGTCCCCCAGAGCCTCCCTCGCGAAGACGGTCACCCCAGATCCAGGTCCAGCGCCTCGCGCAATTTCACCAGCGCGGGGTTCTTTTCGGCAAGGATGGCGAAGCGGTCCCGCACGGTGTAACGGGGGCGCAGGTCGGTAACGGTCTCCTTCACCACCTGCAGGTCCAGGATGGGGTCGGCCAGTTCGCGGCGCAGGTGGCCCAGCAGGGCGGGCTTCTCCTCGCGCATGTATTTTTCCTGCACCTCGTTCACGATGGCGAAACTCAGCGAACTGGGCCCGGCGATCACCGGTTCTTTCGCGGTGAGCGTGGCGTGCAAACTGTTCTTGCCTTCGCGCTTGCGGGCCAGGGCGTAGTCGTTCCAGACGCGTGTGAGCAGGCTCTGGTTCACCGCTTTGGGCTGTGCTGACGGATCGGCCGAAGGCTCGATGCCCGGTGTGTCCGCAGGTGCGGCTTCCGTGCTCGCCGGTTTCTCCAGGTGCTGCTTGATGGAGATCGTTCCCGCCAGGCGACGGACCGGAGCGGTACCTGCGGAGACGGGCGCAACAGGCTTGGGTTCGGCCAGAACCGCCGGTCCACTGGGCACCAGCCCGGCCTCCTGGCCCTTCGAAGAAGCGTTGTTGGCCGGGCCGGAGCCCGGCCGTCCGCCTACGTCAGGACTTTTTTTTTCCTCGGCGGTGGACTTGTCATTCACACCGGCGTTCACCGGCGACGACAGTTGGATCAGCATCAGTTCAACCAGCAGGCGCGGCTCCTTGCTGTTCTTGTACTGCGCGTCCACCTGGCTGAGGCGCTCCAGCCCACGCACCAGCAGATCGCGCGGAACGGCCTGCGCCTGGGCGGCGTAGCGCGCGGCCAGGTCGCCGCTCACCTCCAGGAGCGGCAGGGTGCGCGGATCCTGCGAAACCAGCAGGTCGCGGAAGTGCTTGGCCAGGCCCGCCACGAAGAGGTGCCCATCGAAGCCCTGGAACAGCACCTCGTTGAAGGCTACCAGCGCGCTGGCCGTGTCGCCCTTCAGCAAATGGTCCGTGATGGCGAAATAGTGCTCGTGGTCCAGGACGTTCAGGTTCTTCACCACGTCCTGGTACGTGAGCCGCTCGCCCGCGAAACTCACGAGCTGGTCGAAGATGCTGAGGGCGTCGCGCATGCCGCCGTCGGCCTTCTGGGCGATGGTGTGCAGGGCCTGCTGTTCGGCCTGAATGCCTTCCTTCTCCGCGATGTCGGCCAGTTGTTTCGCGATGTCGGTCACCGTGATCCGCCGGAAGTCGAAGATCTGGCAGCGACTCAGGATCGTGGGCAGGATCTTGTGCTTCTCCGTGGTGGCCAGGATGAAGATGGCGTAGGAGGGAGGCTCTTCCAGCGTCTTCAGGAAGGCGTTGAAGGCCGCCTGGCTCAGCATGTGTACCTCGTCGATGATGTACACCTTCTTGCTGCCCACCTGCGGGGCTATCTGCACCTGGAGGATCAGGTCGCGGATTTGTTCCACCCCATTATTACTGGCGGCGTCCAACTCGAAGATGTTCAGGCTGTGACCCTCTTCGAAGGTGACACAGGGCGCGCACTTGCCGCAGGGCACCAGGTCGGCCCCGAGGTTCTCGCAGTTGATGGTGCGTGCCAGGATGCGGGCGCAGGTGGTCTTGCCCACCCCGCGCGGCCCCGTGAAGAGGAAGGCCGAGGCTAAGTGGTTGTTGCGGATGGCGTTCTTGAGCGTGCCCGTCACGTGCTCCTGGCCCACCACGGTCTCAAATAGCGCCGGGCGGTACTTGCGGGCGCTGACGATGAATCTCTCTTGGCTCACGGCGCCGAAGATATTTCCACGGTGGCCCCGGACAGGATGAAATTCCGAACGGTCCGTGGCCTGGTCCACAAACTTGTTCCACATCGGAGCGGCACAGACCACGTGCGAAGCCCCTTGATCCCCAGCCAATTGGACGCTGCCGCACGGGCAACCGGTTGACCAACGGGGATTTCCGCTACTTTCGCGCCCCCAATAACCGAACGTCACAATGACCACCCGGTACGAGACCGTCTTCATCCTGACACCCGTTTTGTCTGAGGATCAGACAAAGGAGGCGGTAAGCAAATTCAAAGACCTCGTGAAAAAAGGCCGTGGAAAGATCCGCCACGAAGAGAGCTGGGGGATGCGCAAGCTCGCGTATCCCATCCAGAAGAAGTCCTCGGGCTTCTACCACCTGATCGAGTTCGAAGGTGAACCCGCGTTCATCGAGAAACTCGAGACCGAATACCGCCGTGACGAGCGCGTGATCCGCTTCCTCACCGTGGCCATGGAGAAGCACCACATCGACTTCGCCGAGAAGCGCCGCGACCGCAAGGCCGCCAGCTCCAATGGCGACGGTGCCGAGGCGGAGGCCAAACCCGCCCGCGCCCCGCGCAAGAGGAAGGAGAACGTGGACAACGCCTGATAACCAACGGTCATGAGCGAAACGACGAACACCCCGGCCCCCGCCGCCACCGCTGCTCCCGCAACGGGCGGAGGTGCCAACAACGAGATCCGCTACCTCACGCCGATCTCCATCGAAACGACCAAGGAGAAGTACTGCCGCTTCAAGAAGTACGGCATCAAGTACATCGACTACAAGGACGCCGACTTCCTGCTGCGTTTCGTGAACGAGCAGGGCAAGATCCTGCCCCGCCGCCTCACCGGCACCAGCCAGAAGTACCAGAAGAAGGTGGCCCAGGCCGTGAAACGCAGCCGCCACTTGGCCCTGATGCCCTACGTGGCCGACATGATGAAATAACCCCGCACACGCCTACGACCATGGAAGTGATCCTGAAGAAAGACGTGGACAACCTGGGCTACGCCAACGACGTGGTGAAGGTGCGCGACGGTTATGCACGCAATTTCCTGCTGCCGCGCGGCCTGGCCGTGAGCGCCACAGAGAGCGAGAAGAAGCAGCTGGCCGAGACCCTCAAGCAGCGCGCACACAAGGAGGCCAAGGTGAAGGCCGAGGCCGAGAAGCACGCCGATACGCTGGCGGCCAAGACCATCACCATCGGTGCCAAGGTGGGCGAGAAGGGCAAGATCTTCGGCAGCGTGAACACCATCATGCTCGCCGATGCCTTCAAGCTCCTTGGTGTGGAGATCGACCGCAAGCACATCAAGCTCAAGGGCGATGCCATCAAGACCATCGGCAAGTACGAGGCCGAGGTCACCTTCCACCGCGACGTGGTCAAGCAGATCCCGTTCGAGGTGGTGGAGGAATAATACCTGACGTTACCGAAGGAGAAGGGGCCGCAAGGCCCCTTTTTCGTCCGCTACATCAGGATGTGGTTCTGCGCCTGCAACGGCGTCGGCACGTCCTGCTCGCCCAGCATCTGCCGCAGATCGATCTCGATCGTGCGTGTCATCGCCGTGATGGGCACGTCGTTCGCGCTGCCCTCGAAGGGATTCTCGGTGGCTTCGCCGATGCGCTCCATCATGATGAAGACCCAGGCCACTACCGCCGTGAAGGGGATCGTGAGCCACACGAAATGCTCCCCCAGCTTGGCGAATTCGCCCAGCATGCCGAAGGGGACCATCCCATTGAACAACCGCACGAACATCAGGTTCAAGGTGGCGTACTGGCGCGGGTAGGGGAAGTTCTTGATGCGCTCGCATTTGCCCTGCTGGCCGTACAGGTCCACGAGCATGTTCTCCATTTCCACCTGCCGCAGGACGCTCACCAGCCCGGCCGCGTTCTGTTCCCGCTGGTCGCGCGATTGTTGGCGATGAGCTGCGTGGCCGCGTTCGCCTTGCTCATCACCAGGGAACGTTCCTCGGTGGAGATGAGACCGGTCAGTGCGTCCTCCAGTTTGTTGCCGTCCTGCTCGTCCACCATGTAGGCCTTGCGGCACTCGCGGTTGTACACCTTGATCATGTGTTCCCATGCCCTGGGCACCCGCAGTTGGAACCGCATGGCGTGCGACCACGCGATGTGGCGGTGTACCGACCGGGTCCGGATGGCCTTCAGTTCTTCCGCGGTGATCGTACCGCCGGGCGGCGCGCACACGTAGTCGATCGCCATGATCGCCCAGGAGCGGCTGCTGTTCACGATGGCCCCGTAGATCTGGCGCGCTTCCCAGAGCCTGTTGTACGTGGCGTTGTTCTTGAAGCCGATGATGAAGGCCACCGCCGTGCCGATCGCCGCGATCGGTACCCACGGAAGGGTAAGCCACTTCCAATCGGCCAGTACAAAGAACAGGGTGGGGATGGCGCCCCGGATCAGGTAGAAGAAGATGTCCCGGCGCGTCCAGTACATCACTTCCCTCCAGGTGGATCGGCGTCCGGCGTGCATGGTTCATAACGCCGGAGCCTGGCGCAGGCGTGGTTCAGTTGTTCAATCGGGCTTCCTCCAGGTCCAGGTTGCTCTCCATCTTGCGGATCACCTCGAAGTCGAAGGCCTTCTCCGCGCGTACCGCGGCCAGGGTCCTGCGCTGTACGGCGATGAGCGAGCGCTGGAACTCGCGGTTGGTGTCGTTCTGTTCGACCACTTTTTCGGCGTTGCGCAGGCTCTCCAGGGAGCGCAGGTAGTTCTGCTCCAGGTTCAGGAAGTGCTTGTGGACCCGCTCCAGCCGCTCGTCCTTCTCCGGATGCGCGGCCACATGGTCGATGAGCGCGCGCACCAGCCGCCCGCGCAATTCCAGCTCCTGCTCTTCGTGCGGCTTGCCCGGGTCCAACTCACCGATCTCCAGCTTGCGCACCAGCCACGGCAAGGTAAGGCCCTGGCCCACCAACGTGATCAGGATCACGGTGAAGGTGATCACCAGGATCGTGGCCCGCATGGGGAAGGGGCTTCCGTCGGGCAGCGTCCGCGGGATGGAAAGTGCCGCGGCCAGCGAGACCACCCCACGCATGCCCGCCCAACTGAGCAGCACCGGCCCCCGCCAACCGGGTGATGCCTCGCGCCGGCGCACGGAAGGGAAGAGCAGGCGCGGCAGATGTGCTCCGGGGAACATCCAGCAGAAGCGCACCACGATCACCACAAGGCTCACCAGCGTGCCGTACAGGATCGCCCGGTGCAGTTCCGTGCGCTCCATTCCCCCCACGATGTTGGGCAGTTCCAGCCCGATCAGGATGAAGACCAACCCGTTCAGCACGAAGCTCAGCGTGGACCAGACGTTGTAGGCCTGGATCCGCGCCTTGTAATCCAGGAAGGCGTGCGAGCGGAAGGAGAGGAAGAGGCCCCCGGTCACCACGCCCATCACGCCGGAACACTGGAAGGATTCCGCCACGATGTACAGGATGTAGGGCGACATCAAGGTCATCGCCGTGTCGATGCTCGGGGTGGTGGGCAGTGCGCGGTGCAGGAAGTAGATGAGGTGGGCGAGGGCCAGGCCGATGAGCACCCCGCCGATCACCAGGATACCGAACTGCTCCACAGCTTGGGACATGACGAATTGCCCCGAGATCACCGCCGCCATGGCGAAGCGGAACACGATCAAACTGCTCGCGTCGTTCACCAAGCTCTCGCCCTCCAGGATCGTGGTGGCGCGCTTGGGAATGTGCAGGCCCTTGAGCACCGAGGTGGCCGCCACCGCATCCGGCGGGCTGATGATGCCGCCCAACAGGAATCCCATCGCGAGGGTGAAGCCCGGGATCAGCCAGCTCGTGAACATCGCCACCATCAACGAGGTGAAGAAGACCAGCCCGAAGGCCAGCAGCAGGATGCTCCGCCGCCAGCGCCAGAATTCACGCCACGAGGTGAACCAGGCCGCTTCGTACAGCAGGGGCGGCAGGAAGATCAAAAAGACCACGTCCGGCTCCAGGTGAACGCGCGGCAGGCCGGGCACGAAGGCGATCGCCAGACCCCCGAGCACCAGCAGGATCGGCTGCGCGATCCGCAGCTTCGGGCCCAGCAACGTGAGCAGCGAGACCGCGAAGAGCAGTCCGATGACGAGCAGGAGATCGTGGTGCAGCATGAAGTGGCGGTGAAGATGCGACAGCGAAGTAGCTCGATACTGACCGAGGGATCACGGCGGACCCTTCTCTTTGAGCACCGCTTTCTACCGACCGCATGACGCGCATCGTGACGTTCACCCTCCACCGCCTCCGCATCCCGCTGAAGAAACCCTTTGTCACCTCGCTCGGCCCCAGCACCGAGGCGGACAATGTGGTGGTGATCGCGCATACGGCCGATGGCCTTACAGGCTTCGGCGAATGCAGCCCTTTCTGGACGATCAATGGGGAAACCGCAGAGACCTGTCTGGCGGTAGGCGCGCATCTCGCCAAGGCGCTCGTGGGGCACGACGTCATGGATATCGAAGGAGCGCATACGAAGATGGACCGCTTGATCTTCGGCAACAACAGCATCAAGAGCGCCTTCGATATCGCCCTGCACGACATCAGCGCACAAGCCGCTGATCTTCCGCTGTGGACCTTTCTCGGCGGCAAGGATCGCTCGGATCTTGTCACCGATCACACCGTGAGCATCGGTGACCCGGAACAGATGGCCACCGATGCCGAGGACATCGTGCGCAACGGATTCCCGGTGATCAAGGTGAAGCTCGGCGGGGGTGGTGATCTGGATATCAGCAGGATCCGGTCCATCCGATCAAGGATCGCATCGATCCCTTTGCGCATCGATGCCAACCAGGGCTGGGACCCGGATACGGCGATCCGTGTGTTGAATGCGCTGGGCGACCAGGGCATCCAGCATTGCGAGGAACCGATCCCCCGATGGCGGTACATGGAGATGCGCCGCGTGAAGGAGGCTTCGCCCATCCCCATCATGGCCGACGAGAGCTGCTGCGACCACCATGATGCTCAACGACTGATCGAACTGGGCGCCTGTCAGCGCTTCAACATCAAGCTCGGCAAGAGCGCTGGCCTGTTCAAGGCGCGGAAGATCATCGCGCTCGCCGAGGCCGCAGGTATGGAGGTGCAGATCGGTGGCTTCCTCGAATCGCGCTTGGCCTGGAGCGCGGCGGCGGCCCTGGCCACCACGAGCCCCTGCGCCAGGTACTTCGACATGGATACGCCGCTGATGTTCCAGGAGGATCCGGTGGAGGGCGGACTCGGCTACGGCGCGAACGGCGCGCTCATGTTGCCAAAAGCGACCGGGATCGGTGCTTCGATCAATGAACGGTACCGATCAGGGCCTGAGCAGGTCTGATCGGTTCGGCCAGGGCCGCGGTGAAGTGCCCACTGCGGCGGCCGATAGCCGCACCGGGCATCGTCCGGATCCCATGGGCCGATCGTCGATATCCCGTTCGCGCACACCGGCAGGGAACCACGTCTGGGGTACCTTCGCCCGCGAAATCACCTCGTAGTCACGCATGAGCCCCATCTTCGACCTGGACATGATCAAAGCGGTGTACGGCCGCTATGCGCAACGTGTGGCCGTCGCTCGCAAAGTGGTGGGCAAGCCGCTCACCCTCACCGAGAAGATCCTGTACGCCCACTTGTGGGACGGCGAGGCGAAGTCCGCCTACAAGCGCGGCGCCGATTATGTGGATTTCGCACCCGACCGCGTGACCATGCAGGACGCCACCGCGCAGATGGCCCTGCTCCAGTTCAGCACCACCGGCCGCCCCAAAGTGGCCGTGCCCAGCACCGTACACTGCGACCACCTGATCCAGGCGCGTGTGGGAGCGAAGCAGGATCTGCAGGAGGCGCTCAACAAGAGCAACGAGGTGTTCAACTTCCTGGAGAGCATCAGCAACAAGTACGGCATCGGCTTCTGGAAACCCGGTGCGGGCATCATCCACCAGGTGATGCTGGAGAACTACGCCTTCCCCGGCGGCATGATGATCGGTACCGACAGCCATACCGTGAACGCGGGAGGGCTCGGCATGCTCGCCATCGGTGTGGGCGGTGCCGACGCCTGCGATGTGATGAGCGGCCTGGCCTGGGAGCTGAAGTTCCCCAAGCTCATCGGCGTGAAGCTCACCGGCAAGCTGAACGGCTGGACCGCCCCGAAGGACGTGATCCTCAAAGTGGCAGGCATTCTCACCGTGAAGGGTGGCACGGGCGCCATCGTGGAGTACTTCGGTGAAGGCGCCGTGAGCCTGAGCTGCACCGGCAAGGGCACCATCTGCAACATGGGCGCCGAGATCGGGGCCACCACCAGCACCTTCGGCTACGACGACAGCATGCGCCGCTACCTGAAGGCCACGGGCCGCGCCGAAGTGGCTGCCCTGGCCGATGGGCTCGCCGCTGAACTCACCGGCGATCCAGAGGTGTACGCCGATCCCGCGAAGTACTTCGACCAGGTGATCGAGATCGACCTCAATACCCTGAGCCCGCACCTCAACGGTCCCTTCACACCTGACCTGGCCACGCCGGTGAGCGAGATGAAGGAGAAGGCCAGCAAGAACGATTGGCCCATCGACATCGAGTGGGCGCTGATCGGCTCCTGCACCAACAGCAGCTACGAGGACATCAGCCGCGCCGCCAGCATCGTGGAGGATGCCGTGAAGAAGGGCGTGAAGTCCAAGGCCCATCTGGGGATCAATCCCGGCAGTGAGCAGGTGCGTTTCACCATCGAACGCGACGGCTTCATCGACACCTTCGAAAAGAGCGGCGCCACCATTTTCACCAACGCCTGCGGGCCCTGTATCGGCCAGTGGGCGCGTGAAGGCGCGGACAAGCAGGAGAAGAACTCCATCGTGCATTCCTTCAACCGCAACTTCGCCAAGCGTGCGGACGGCAACCCCAATACGCACGCCTTCGTGGCCTCGCCCGAGATGGTGGCGGCCATCGCCATCAGCGGCAAGCTCACCTTCGATCCCGTACACGACATGCTCACCAACGACAAGGGCGAGCAGGTGAAGCTGGCCGAGCCCACCGGCTGGGAGCTGCCGCCGAAAGGCTTCGCCGTGGAAGATGCCGGTTACCAGGCTCCCGCCGCCGACGGCAGCATGGTGCAGGTGGTCGTGAAGCCCGACAGCCAGCGCCTGCAGCTACTGGAGCCCTTCCCGGCCTGGGACGGGAAGAACATCCGTGATGCCGTGGTGCTGATCAAGGCCAAAGGAAAATGTACCACCGACCACATCAGCATGGCCGGCCCCTGGCTGCGCTACCGTGGTCACCTGGACAACATCAGCAACAACACGCTCATCGGCGCCATCAACGCTTACAACGGCGAGGCCGACAAGGTGAAGAACCAGCTCACCGGCGAATACGGTCCGGTACCGGCCACCCAGCGCGCGTACAAGGCCGCCGGTATCTCCAGCATCGTGGTGGGCGACCAGAACTACGGCGAGGGCAGCAGCCGCGAGCACGCGGCCATGCAGCCGCGACACCTCGGCGTGCGCGCCGTGCTGGTGAAGAGCTTCGCGCGGATCCACGAGACCAACCTGAAGAAGCAGGGCATGCTGGGCCTCACCTTCGCGAACGAGGCCGACTATGACAGGATCCAGGAGGACGACCGCGTGGACTTCACCGACCTCACCAGCTTCGCCCCCGGCAAGCCGCTCACCCTTGTGTTCAAGCACACCGACGGCAGCAGCGACACCATCCTCGCCAACCACACGTACAACGACCAGCAGATCGAGTGGTTCAAGGCCGGTGGTGCGCTGAACATCATCCGGGCGCAGCAG
>Ga0138256_10000285_pt1 | contig 58305 bp, 45 predicted proteins | sample KNB2016incub_MG_FD_105486 | JGI IMG/M metagenome (GOLD analysis project Ga0138256, IMG submission 105486) | Active sludge microbial communities from wastewater in Klosterneuburg, Austria - KNB2014incub_MG | ecosystem: Engineered > WWTP > Activated sludge > Unclassified | place: Austria...
GCACTCGTGTCGCTGACCTGGGTGACCGGACCGGCCGGCACCGCGGGAGTGGAGACGCTGCTGACCGTGCGATTCCATGACGAAACGGCCGGGACCCGTGTGACACTGACGCACGAGGGATTTTCCACGGAGGAGGCGCGGGATCGGCATGCCACGGTGTGGCCGCTGGTGCTGGCGCATCAGGAGGAGGTGCTGCAGTCCGGGAGGATCCCCGAGGTGGCCGGTCTGGCTTTGCCAAACAACCGCGCCGCCCTGCCCCGCAACCGATCCATCCCCAGTGCGACAGTGGTCCCCACGCGTAGCTATCCCGACCTGGACGCCGCTGTGGCGTGGCTGCGCGAGGTACTGGGATGTCGGGAGCGACTGCGGGTGCCCGGCGAACGCGTACAGCTAACGGTTGGAAGCGATCCAGACGGCGCGGGCGCCATCGTCGTGGCGGCGTGGGATGCGGCGCTGGCACCCGCATCGGGCGGGCGGCCACCGGCCATCCTCATGGTGCGCGTGGTCGACGTCGACCATGCCTACGCCCGCGCCCTCGCGCTCGGCTCCACCGGCCTCACTCCGCCCACCGACCAGCCGTTCGGGGAACGCCAGGCGTCGGTGCGCGACCCGGCAGGGCACGCCTGGTCGCTGACGCAGACGATCGCCGATGTCGATCCGGCGGGATGGGGGGGGGAACTCGTGGAATAGGGGAGGCGCCCCCCAACTCTGCGCGCGCCCCCGGATGTGCGACCACTCATCCTTCGCAGCCTTGGTGCCGATCCTTAGGGCATGCACCCTTGCCTGACGTCGCCGCCGCCCCGCCCGCGCCCCACGTGGCGTGACCTGCTCCCGCTGGCGACACTGCTGCTCTCCCTGAGTGGATGCGGTGGCGGCGCCGGTGGAAACGCCACCGTCCCTCCCCCGCCCAGCGTCGACGTGGCCTCGGTGGAGCTCTCGTCCGGCTCCCACACGCTCAACGTTGGAGAGCGTGTCACGATCACGGCCGTGGCGCGCACGACTGGCGGGGCGGTCGTGACCACGAGGCCGGTGTCCTGGAGTACCAGTGCGCCAACCGTCGCACAGGTGGGCAGCGATGGCACGGTGACCGCCGTTGGCAGGGGGACCGCGTCGATCACCGCCACCGTACAGGGTCGCTCGGCCACGGTGCTGATCACGGTCGACGCCCCTTACGACCTCGAGGCGTCAGGGGTCCCCCGCATCGTTACGCGAAGCTACATCGACCTCGCGCGGATCGAGCGGGTCTCGCGCTTTCGATCGGCGGCCGGCCACGACTACTCTGATGTCGCGGAGCAGTGCCGCAGCATGAAGCACTACTTCCAGCCGTACCATGGCACCGACTGGGGGGCGGTCACTATCAGCGCGCCGCTCGACGGCACGATCACCGCGATCACGGTGGAACGGTCGTTCGGCATGCAGCTGCGCATCGAGTCGCATGTCGTGCCAGCGGTATCGGTGGTGCTGTTCCACGTCACGCTCGATTCGGGCGTGGTCGTCGGACGCGACGTAGCCGCTGGCCAACGTCTTGGACTGCACGTCGGCAATGTGACATCGTCGGATGTGGCGCTGCAGGTCGCTACGGTCGCAGGGCTGCGCCTTGTCTCGTACTTCGACGCCATGACCGACGAGGCCTTTGCCGCCTATCAGGCGCGCGGCATCGCGTCGCGGAGTGCCCTGGTGATCGGCGCCAGCGAGCGAGATGCGAATCCGCTGCGCTGTGAGGCTGGAGGCTTTCTCGACACTGGCACGATCAGCAACTGGGTGGACCTGCAGTAGCAGCGTCGACTGCGCGGACTTGCCCTGGCGGCAGGATGATCGCCGACATGCCCATGACCTCGAGCATCGCGGTGGCAAGGAACGCGTGTCCCAGCTGCGCCAAGATGCCGATGCGCGACCCGGCGACTCGGCTCCTATCGCTGAGCATCCTCAGGGTGCAGGGCGCCGTTCCACCGATGGCACGCGCCGGTACACGGAATTCCACGACATCACGACGCGACCGTTTGCGGCAACTGCGAACTGCAGCGCCACATCCACCCCTGGCAGGTAGTGCACACCGGGCTGCACCTCGAACGCCTGATACTGCACGCCTCCCACCCGCACCGCGAGGCGCTCGCCAACCCGCTCCACCACCACCTCGCCAACGGCCGGCACGTCGTATCGCCCCGTCGGGTTGACGAGCGTGTCGGCGGCTGGCGGAGGAGTCAACGGTTCCGAATCCCGGCCCTCGGCAAGCGCGATCAGTGCGCGCGGCAGGGCAGACAGCAACCAGACCGGTGGCGTGTCGTTCGCGACCCACGCCACGGACAGGTTACGGGCGTCGTCCGCATACGCGATGCAGTAGAAGCCGTTGTGATGCCCAGTGTAGTAGCGCTGCGCACCGTCGGCCGAGACGTACCAGCTGCCGACAGAGATCCCGGTGTCGCTCCCGTCGACGAGACGACCCGGCGTGAGCGCCCGGCGCATCGGCCCCTCCCCCATCAGCCCCCGATAGCCGGCTGCCCAGCGTTGGAGGTCTACCGCCGACACGTAGATGTTGTCCGCGCCGTAGAATCCTTCCAGGTCGTACGCGTCGTTCAGCTCCCATCCGCCCGGCACCCGCCGATAGCCCCGGGTACGCGCGCCCACCCAGTCGGCGAAGCGGGCGGGGCGCACGAAGGTATTGAGGCGCAGTGGGCGCGCGAACCGGGTGCTGATGAACTCCGCGTAGCTCGTGCCAGCCACCCGCTCGATGACCATGGCCGCCATGTCGTAGGCAACGTTGTCGTAGGCGAAGGCCGTCCCCGGTGCGAACTGCGGCGCCGGACGGCGCTGCGCCATGGCGCCCAGGTGCGTGTCGTTCGTGCGAGGCTCGCCAGCCACGACGAGCGTGTCGAACCACTCGTAGTCCGGCAGCCCCGCCGCGTGCGTCAGCAGGTCGATCACCCGATGGTTGGGATACGGAAACGCCGAGAGGTATGCCGCGACCGGATCGTTCAGGTCGAGACGCTTTTCGTCCGACAGCAGCAGGAGTCCCGCGGCCGTGAATGTCTTGGCGATGGATGCCCCGTCCATCGGCGTATCGGGCGTGAAGGGGAGCTGCAGTTCGCGGTTGGCCCAGCCGTAGCCTGCCGAGTAGACGACGCGATCGCCATGCGCGATGACCGCGGCGCCCTGGAACAGGTCTCGAGCGACCAGGTCCCGGACGACAGAATCCGCGCGGCTCGCGACCTCGGTCGTCGTCGGCAGTTGCTCGGTGACCGTGCACGCCGCCACGGAGAGAACGGCGAATCCGAGTTGGAGCGCCCGCATACCCTCCTCCCTTGCTAAGCGCCGGACGACCCCTGCGTGGTTGCTCCTGTCAACGCCGTCATCGTAACGCCCCGGTGCGAAGTGTGCCATGCGACGCGACCATCGCGCACGAGGAGTACCTGCGGCGATTCGTGCCGCACCCCGGTGGCCGCTTCTATCGCGTTCGACATGGCCCGCTGCCCGATCACGTCGACAAGCGTCACCGGGAGCGACTCCTCGACGTCGGCATACCGCCGCACCTGCTGCTCGGCGATGAACGAGAGGGAGCAGTACGGGCTGTGCTTGTAGATGACATGCGCCGAGTGACGCTCCAGGAGCGAGGCGGCGTCGGCGCGCTCGGCGTCGAGCCGAGTGAGGGCAGTGACGGGCATGCGGCGCGGTGGAAGGGAACGGGAGGAAACTACTCACGCGACGCAGCGGCAATGCACGCGCCGTGGAGGGAGGCGCACCGCGTCGAGTGTCAGGCAATCTTCAGCACGCGGCACTGCTGACGGGGCTCGCCCGACACGGGGCTGCAACAAACGTCGCCGGGCGCCCGGCGAATCGGGTTATGCTTGGTCCACGTGCCACGCACCGTCCGCCGTCAGTCCTCACGACCGTTCCGTCCATGTTCGATGTGTCTCCCGATGCAGGTCTGTGGGGGCTTCTCGCGTCCGCCTTTCTCTCGGCCACGATCCTGCCCGGGAACTCGGAGGTGGTGCTCGTTGCGCTGCTCGCGAAGTACCCGTTTCTGTTCTGGCAGGCGATCGCGATCGCCACGGTCGGGAACACGCTGGGGGGCATGACCTCATATGCGGCCGGTCGCCTCTTGCCGCGCCGCATCGATAACCGGGCAATGCGCCAGTTGCAGCGTCACGGCGAGTGGGCGCTGCTGTTCTCGTGGGTCCCGGTGGTCGGCGACGCGCTCTGCGTGGCGGCCGGTTGGCTCCGACTCAACGCGTGGGTGAGCCTCGCGATGCTGGCCATTGGCAAGGGGGTGCGATACGTGCTGTTGGCCGGGGGGGCGTCGTGGATCGTCGCGCACCTGTTGTAGCGACGTCGCCGGCACGAGCGCGGCGTCGCCTGCTGGCGACACTGACTGACGGGGGGCCAGCGCGAGCGAATATCGCCGCTCCCCGAGCGTCGTGCACGACTCCTCCCCCGCGCCCTCTTTACAAAGATACCGTTAAGACTTACTAGTGCTCACTGGCTCAGCACTACGCGACTCACGAATCTCCCGCCCTCCCGTACCACGTCCTGCCCACCGTAACCAGGAACTGCATGTCGGACCACAAGGAAGAATGGGGATCACGACTCGGGGTGATCCTCGCGGTCGCAGGGTCTGCCGTTGGACTCGGGAATTTTCTCCGGTTTCCCGGGCAGGCGGCGGCCAACGGTGGCGGCGCATTTCTTATTCCGTATTTCTGCGCGCTCTTCCTGCTCGGCATCCCGATTGGATGGGCCGAGTGGGCGATGGGACGCTACGGCGGAAAGAAGGGGCTGCATTCGGCGCCGATGATCATTGGCGCGGTCGGCAAGGGACGCGTTGCGCGGTACCTCGGCGTCATCGGTGTCATGATTCCGCTCGGTGTGTCGTACTACTACGTCTTCATCGAGACGTGGACGTTCGGGTACTTCCTCAAGTACCTCACCGGCGGCATTGGCGTGGACGCGACGGCGACCGTCGCGCAGCAGACGGCGCAGTCTTCCGAGTTCTACAACGCCTTTACCGGCGCGGCGCAGGACGGAGTGCTCTTCACGGGAGACTCGAAGTTCACGATCATCTCGTGGATCGTGGTCTTTGCCATCAACTTGTTCTTCGTGTTTCGCGGCTTGTCCAAGGGGATCGAGAAGTTCGTCTCCTGGGCGATGCCGGCCATGGCCATCTGCGCGCTGTTCGTACTCATCCGCGTGCTGACGCTCGGGACCCCCGACCCCGGCCAACCCGACCAGAACGTGATCAACGGGCTCGGGTACATGTGGAACCCCAACTATTCCAAGCTGGGCGACTTCTCCACGTGGATGGCGGCGGCGGGGCAGATTTTCTTCAGCCTCTCGGTCGGCTTCGGGGTGGTTATCAACTATTCGTCATACCTGAAGCGCAAGGACGACATCGCGCTCTCCGGACTGACGGCGGCCTCCACGAATGAACTGTTCGAGGTCGGCTTCGGCGGCATGATCACCTTGACCGCCGCGTTCGTCTTTCTGGGCCTGAGCGGGACCACCGCCGCCGTCGCGACCGGGTCGTTCAGCCTCGGCTTCGCCACGCTCCCCGTGGTCTTTGCCAGGATGGGGGCGCTCGGCAATTTCGTCGGCGCGGCGTGGTTCTTCATGCTCTTCCTGGCGGCCATCACCAGCTCGCTGTCGATGTACCAGCCGGCGGTCGCCCTGATCAAGGAGTGCCTCGGCTGGTCACACGCCCGCGCGACCGCGACCATCGCCACCCTGGGAGTCTTCGGGGCGATACTCACCTTGTGGTACACGCAGGGTGGCCAGTTCTGGAGCACGATGGACTTCTGGGTCGGCACGTACCTGATCTTCGCGCTGGCCGGCGTGCAGATCATCTACTTCGCCTGGAGCTTCGGGATCGATCGTGGATGGAAGGAGATCCACCAAGGCGCGTCGATACAGATCCCGCCCGTCTTCAAGTTCATCATGAAGTACGTGGCACCGCTCTATCTCATCATCGTCTTCGTGGGGTTCACCTTCCAGAACCTGGGTCCCTCGATCACGGCAGCGTGGGCGAGTACCGGGTCGCGCGTCGCCATCATCGCGATCCTCCTGACGCTGTCCTTCCTCGTCATCGTGACGTACTTCGGTGAACGCCGCCAGCGCGCGCTGGGCGTGGACATCGACGACCTTCAACCGGCCGACTGAGCCAGGAGCTGAACAATGACCGTCGGCGGATGGATCTGGATGATCGTATCGCTCGTGTTCGTGTGGGGCCTGACGTTCTGGTGCTATCGTCGCGTGCTCACGAGCCCGCAGGAGGAGCGCGTACCGCCGGGCTACGGCCCGTAGCGCCGGGCAAACGGCGCGCGACATTAGTCAAGCGGGGCGCCGACAGTCCGTCGGCGCCCCGATTGCCCATCTGGCTGGCGAGCGTCCGTGCCAGGCGCGGCGCTCGCGCTTCCCTACCCGCCCATGTGCGCCGGCAGCCGCACCGCCGTCACCCGTCCACGCGCACATTCGACACCCTCCGCCGTGACGCTCGCCTCGACGAGCACCTTGCGCGCTCCCACCTCCGTCGCGTGCGCGCGCAGCACGAGCTCGACTCCGATGGGCGTCGGGCGGAGGTAGTCCACGTGCAGCGAGGCGGTGACGAATCGCCAGGTCGTGTCCACTCCCGGCACTTCACCTGCCGCGGCCATCGATGCGGCGGCGGCCGTCGCCATCGCGTGGCAATCGATCAGCGACGCGATCAACCCACCGTACACGAAGCCCGGCATGGAAAGGTGATATGGCGCAGGGGAGAAGTGCGCGGTCGCCTCGCCGTCACGCCATTCGCTCTGCACGTGCAAGCCGTGTGCATTGAGTCGGCCGCAGCCGTGGCAGTGGGCGTACGAATCGGGGTAGAAGTCCTGAAGGGAAGTCATGGCTGATAGGGGCGCACGGTGATTCGGATGATTCGGTCGAGCCGCGGGTACTCTCGATCCATGAAGGCGTTCCCCCCGCGTTCAAACGGTCCCTGCTTTCCCTGCCGAACGCCGCCCCCCGATTCCTCGCCGTAGCCCGTGTACAGGCTATCGAGCACGGCCATTCCCTCGACCACCGTGCCGAGGACCGTGAAGGGCTCCGCATCGTTGCGCGTGTTGTCACCCAGGTTCACGTAGACCTGCGTGTTGCGCGTCGCGGGCCGCCCCGGGCCCTCGTAGGAGAAGGCGAAGGTTCCACGCCGGTTCTGCGATCGCGGTGGATCGTCCGCGAGGTAGCGCCCCTTCCACGCGGCGTTGACCGCCGAGTCGCCGTGCAGGCCAAACTGCGCGATGTAGCCAGCGCGCACACGATGGAAGCGGGTGTCGTCATAGTAACCCAACCGGGCCAGGTTGTAGAGCCGGTCGGCGCCGATCGGTCCCCAGGCGCGGACAAGCTCCAGCACGAACGGTCCCCTCGTGGTCTCGACGTGCAGCCGGGAGACGGCGGGGGCGGTGCGACGCCACTCGGGGTTGAAGGTCGAGCCACAGCGCGAGGCGGGCCTCGATCGGGGAAACGCTCGATGCAACGCTCGATGCAACGCTCGATGAAACGCCTGACCGCGCGCGCGGCGCGCACGCAACGCTGGCGATCAGGGCGAGGGCCGCGATGGAGAATGCAGCAGATTTCACGCACAATGCTGCGCTGGCGCGCGTGAGCCACGCAAGGGCGCTGGCGCCGACGTAATGCCCGCCTGCGCCTGCCTCACCTCGTGGCCACCCGACGACCCGGTGCCTCGAGGCGAGTGCGGCGACGCCGCGCCCTACAGTGGGCGCGTCAAGCGTACGAATACGTTGCGCCCCGGACGCAGGAGGCGGAGCGGATCGACATGGGCGCGGTAGCGATGATTCAGCACGTTGTCGATGCCGACCGTCGCCTGCACCGTGGTGACCGAAAAGGCACCGCGCAGGTTCAGGACGCCATAGCCCGATGCCACCTGTTCGCCGGCTTCGAGCGCAATGCGATCCTGTCGTCCAGCGGCGCGTCCCTCCAACTCGATCCACCGCTCGCGTGCGCCTGGCGTCAACCGGAACGCGAGGCTCCCCTCGATCGGAGGCGTCGTCGCCAGCGGGGAGTGCGTGACCTGATTCTCCCCGTGCACGTACGTCAACGTGCTGCGCGCCTTGAGACGCCGGCTCAGGCCCATCTCGGTCGACGCCGACACGCCTTGCAGGCGTGCCTCGCTCACATTGGCGTACTCCCGAATCGGCCGGCCGTTCACCGAATCGCCGATGGCAAGGCGTGGCGCGATGAGGTTGGTCAGGTCGTTGCGAAACACGGTGACCGAGGCCCCCGCGCCTCCCCACCCGTCACGCGCGCGATACGACAGGGTCGCTTCGACGTTGCGATTGGTCTCGGGCAGCAGGGTTGGCGTGCCGCGATACAGGAAACCGTCGGGCCGCAGGGCGAGGCCATACAGTTCGGTCGGGTCCGCGATGCGATAGCCCCACCCTAACGACGCCCGTGCATCGAATCCGCCGCCGAGCGTCATGCGGGTCCCCACGTTCCCGGTCGTGATCCAGTCGGACACCGAGGCCTGTGCGTCGGCGCGGCGGCCGGCGCGGTCCACCCGCAACCCGGCCGTGGTGCTGAACCGATCGGTGATGGCAAGTTCGCCCTGGCTGAAGAGGCCCAGGTCGCTCACCCGCACGCCGGGCCACGTCCGCAACACGAGGGTGCTGGGCGTACCGGATGCTCCGCCGGTCGAGGTCATCCGCTGCGTCTCGTTCCATCGCGTGGCCTCGGCGTCCCAGAGCGTGAGGTCGGCCCCGACGTCCACCCTGCTGCGAGCGGTGGGGATGAGACGTGCCTGCATCCGCGCGCCGCTCGTGATGGAATGCGATCGCGCATCCGTCTGCGAACGCATCGACATCGGCATTCCCATGGACGATGTCATCGGCATCGTCATGTCGATCGTCATGTGGTGGTCCAGCCGCTGGATGAATGTCCGCGCCGAGAGTGCGTCCACGAGGCGGTGCCCGACCTGCCACCCGTAGTCCAGCGCGAGGGAGTTGCGCTTCTCACTCGGGATCATCGCCCCGACCATCGCCGGCCACCCAATATCGCGCCCCTCGTAGAGCGTCGAGGAGAGTGCAAGGCGCTGCCCGGGTGTCGGTGCCACACCGAGCGTGAAGGCAGCGGTGCCGTCGCGATACGCCGAGCCGGCCACGCGCCCGTCCGGGGTGCGGTAGTCGGAGTAGTCGGACGCATCGATGGTCGCTGTCGCGTCGAACCTCGACCGCCGCAGCGCGACGCTCGCCCCCAACGAGGCACCCGGAACCGCCGAGGCGCCACCGGCGCGAAGCTCGCCGTGCCAGCCGTCTGCCGAGGAGGGGCGGCGCGTCACCACGTTGATCACGCCACCGATGTTGCCCGAGCCGTACAGCGTGGAACCGGGACCGGAGAGCACCTCCACACGCTCCACGGTCGCCGGATCCACGGTCGACAGCCCCTGGTCCATCCCGAACGTGCAGGCACGATTGACCCGGGCGCCGTCGACCATGACCGTCACGCGCTCACCCCCGAGTCCGCGCAGGAGGGCGCGCGACCCCCATTCGCCCATGCGCTGTAGCGAGACACCCTCCACACCCTCCATGCGCTCCGCCAGCGACGAACCGCCGCGCGTGGCGACCTCGGCGCGACGGACCAGCGACGTCGCAAGGGCCGAACCCTCTCCAAGGTCGTTCGCGGAGGCACCGCTCACGGCGATAACGTCGAGCATCGTCGGCTGGGGCACGAGGGCGACGATCGACGGCAACACATTCGCAGCGACGGCGAGCGTCCGGTAGCCCAGGCGCTGGAAGGTCACGAGTGCGGTGTCGCTCATCACCCGAACCGAGAAGCGTCCGGACGAATCGGCGTAGGAAAAGAAGCCGCCGCTCCCGACCAGCGCTCCGGAGAGCGGAAGTCGCGAATCGGCGGCCTGCACCGTGCCGGTGCGACGCTCGACCGACTGGGCGTCGAGCGACGACGCGAGCGGGACAAGCAGGAAGACTGCGAACGCGACGAGTGATACACGGGCGCGAAAGCGCCAGCGGGTCACGGGATCGGCGCAATGGAACCAGCGGGCGAGACGAGCCTCGCCGACGGCAGATGGGCGCATGAAAACTCCTGGAAGTCGATGGGGACACCGGCAGGACGCCGGAGTCGAACCGTTAGGCAGCGACCAGGAGGACGGGCGGGGCCGTGGCCGGGGGAAGCAGGTGCTCGGCGCGGGTTGGAGCCAATCCACTGCGGCGCGCAGGTGGCACGTCGTCGCGGACCACCTCGGCGGTGCCACGCGCGCCGCGAGCAGCCACGAGACCGGCCGGCGCAGGGCAACAACACGCCCCGAGGCAGTGACAGCCCGCCGCGCCGCCATCAGGCTGCGACGCGTGGTGCGACGCCGACTCGGCGCCCTGAGACTCCTGCGAATGCTCCACGTGGCCGTGGTGGCCCGCGTCGATGGACGCGGACGCCAAGGCGGCGCGATCGATCGGCGGCAGCGGCGGCGCTTCGCGATGGCCGCACGGTCCCGTCGACAACCCGTAGAGAGTTGTGGCGGCGGCAATCGCCCAGACGAACCTGCGCGCGACGACGAGGAGCATGGTGGGAAGAATATCGAAGCGGCGCGGGCTGGCCGTGTGGGGAATAACCTGCGGCTCATGTCCGGCATTTCCCGAGTGGCGCGCACGGTCCGGCCGTGCGAGTACGCGAGCGTTCGCCACGCCGAAGTTGTGCGGACAGGCAAGTCGTGCCCTGCGCGCTACTTGCGGAGCGCTACCCAAAAAGCTACCTGAGTGTGGATGCGTCGCCTCCTCGACGCGTCGACAGCCTGCCGCTCCGCGCCTACCGCATTCTCGAGGTCCGCCTCATGCCCGCCGCCAAGCACACCGGTCCGCTGCCGCACATCCCGGCCAAGATCACGATCCCGACATTTGCCACGAAGTCGAAGCAGGTGGGCCAGACCGAAATCCACTCCTCGCTGTCGTTCTACTACACGGGGATCTCGTCGCTCTGGCTCTGGTATCACGCCGACCTCGAGATGCTGCGCGCCTATCTCGACCCGCTCGGCATGACGCCGTACAGCTTCGGGCGCAAGACTGGCGCGGTGAACATCAACTTCTTCAACGCCGCGGCGATGTACGGCCAGGGGCAACCCGGGAACCAGGGCATCGGTGGCTTCAACGAGACCGAGATCAACATCGTCGGCTTCGCGACGAAGGTCGCCCAGCACGTGCCGCAGGGACTCTCGCTGCGCCACTTCCTCACCACCGGCGACGTCACCAAGCGCCTCGGTAACTACCGCGTCTGGGTCGCCTGTGACGACCCGATCGCCGTGGCGGCCGGGCGACAGGTGTTCATGGAGAACAAGTTCCTGACTCCCTACACGTACAATGTGCCGGGCCTCAACAACCCGCGGCCGTCGCCGGACGAGTTCACGTCCGAGTGGAAGTGTCACGACCCGGACAAGACCACGCATCTCATCTACCACGCCACGGTCAACCTGGGCGGCCTGTCGCCGGTGCCAGGGAACATGTCGGAGGTGATCGACCTGAGCTTCGACGCCAAGACCAAGCGCCCCGTCGCGTCGCGTCGCAACTACTTCGGCATGTACGACACGTACCTGCAGCGCGGGGTGGGCCGCGCGGTGACGCTCGGGTACGGCGCCAGCAAGCACCCCATGCGCCACGACATGATCCGGCTCATCGGCGATGCCAAGCCGGTGGCGATCCAGCGCTTCCAGAGCCCGCCGTGCATCGCCGAGGTGGCCGGCTACTACGCCGACGTCTAGGCGTCCCGCACCGCGTCCCTTGCAGGAGGACTCCGTGGATCACGATCGTGCGGTCGCCGCGCATCACGCCCCCGATTCGCCGCTCCAGCAGTTCGTCTCCCTCTCGGTTACGCTCACGGGGTTCGACGATGCGGAACTCTGGGGGACGGGACTGGTGAACACCTACTACGCCCTGTTCCCCTCGATCGTCGGCGACGCCGTGTTCGGCGACTTCATGACGCGGTGGAACTACACGCACCGGCGCGGCGCGGGAGACGCGTCGCAGCTCCACACGCTGGTGCGGCAGCAGATCCTCGACGACCCGGACTTCGGGCCGCTGGCGCGCAACCTCATCTCGCTCTGGTATACGGGGCAGTGGAACCAGCTGCCGGCCGCGTGGCGCAACGTGCACGGCGCCTGGGCCAACGACGCGACCTTCATCGTCTCGTCGGCCGCCTACAGCGAAGGGCTGGTCTGGAAGGCCATCCACGCTCACCCGATCGCGGCGAAGCAGCCCGGGTACGGCTCCTGGGCGCTCCCGCCCGACGGGGAGGAGCCCGCATGAGCACCCCCACGAGCGACATTCGCCACTTCGATGCGATCGTCGTCGGCGGCGGCCCCATCGGCGCGCACGTTGCGCGCGAACTGTCCAACGCGCACAAGACGGTGCTCCTGCTGGAGGCGGGCCGCGCCGGCGGCCTCACATACGAGGGCTATCGCTCGTACGTCACGAACTTCCACACGCAGGTCGCGAAGGACACCAACTCCCCATACCCGGCCAACGCCAGCGCCCCGTCGCCACGCGAGATCGACCTCACCCAGATCGACCCAGGCACGCCGGACCTGAACGGCTACCAGGTCGAGTTCGGGCCGCAGACCTTTGCCTCGACGTACCTGCGCCAGCTCGGCGGTACGACGCTGCACTGGCTCGGCACCACGCCGCGGTTCCTGCCTAACGACTTCCAGCTCGCCACGAAGTACGGCGTCGGCATGGACTGGCCGGTCACCTATGACGACGTGGAGCCGGACTACTGCCTCGCCGAGTGGTCCATCGGCGTGTCGGCCGACCGCAAGGAGCAGGAGGGGATCGGGATCCCGTTCCAGAAGGGATACGAGTTCCCGATGCTGCCGATCCCCGCGTCGTACAGCGACCAGGTCATCGACAAGGCGACCAAGGGGCTGACGGTCGCACTGGCGAATCGGCGCTATCCGGTGACGGTGTCACGCCTGCCGCAGGCCCGGAACTCGATCCCCAATCCGCGCGCCCGTCCACCCAAACCGGACGGCAGGGGAATCGATCCGCACGGCGCCCCGTATCGGCCCGTGGGTGCGGTCGGCAATCCCGACGTCGGGCTCCGCTGCGAAGGCAACTCGGCCTGCATCCCGATCTGCCCCGTGCAAGCGAAGTACTCGGCGCTCAAGACGATCGACAAGCTCGATCGCCGGTACGTGACGCTCGAGGCACAGACCGTGGTCACGAAGCTCACGATCGATGACAACGGCCGCATCAGCGGCGTCGAGTACCTGTCATACGACACCGAGGGGGGGGCGACCACCGCGGGGCGCGCGACCGCGAACATCTACGTGCTGGCCGGGCACGCGATCGAGAACGCCAAGCTGCTGCTGGCCTCGGGCGCGGCCAACGGCAGCGACCAGGTCGGGCGCAACCTGATGGATCACCCCTTCTCGTCCTCCTGGGCGCTGGCGCCGAGGTCGATGGGGATCTTTCGCGGGCCGCTGCAGTCGTCGGGGATCGAGTCGCTGCGCGACGGGGAGTTCCGCCGGGAATTCGCCGCATTCCGCATCGACCTCAGCAACGTGGGATGGGACATCGTCCCCGATGCCAATCCCCCGTACGGTGACGTGAGCCGAGCGCTGGCCAAGAACATGTTCGGCCCGGCGCTGCGGCGACACCTGGGCGACATCGTGCCCCGCCAGGTCCGTGTGGGCTTCGACCTCGAGCAGCTGCCGGAATCGCAGAACCGCGTCACCATCTCGCGCGAGTTCAAGGACGCCATCGGCTGTTACCGTCCGGTCATCCGGTACGGTCTCTCGGACTACACGTGGCAATCGATGGTGGAGTCCATGAAGGTCTCCAGGGCCATCTACCAGCGCATGGGGATCCCGGACGCAGACCAGCACTATGTCACGTCCGACGCCACGCAGCCGGACGAGCGCAACTTCAGGGCGCGCGACGGCAAGGACTACCTGCTGAATTTTGTCGGCGCCGGCCACCACATGGGGACCCACCGCATGGGGTTGTGGCGCACCAACAGCGTCGTGGACCGCGACCAACGCAGCTGGGATCACGAGAACCTCTATGTCGTCGGCTGCGGCAGCTTCCCTACCACTGGAACGGCCAACCCGACACTCACCGCGCTCGCGCTCGCGCTGCGGTCGACGCGGCACATGCTCTCGCAGCTTCACTAAGCAGCGCTCCCAGGGGTAACCCGCCGCCCCGCTTCGTCGGTCAGACCATGTCCAAGCCACGCTCCTCGCGCGCGACCAAGGCGCCGCCCGCCGCAGCCGCTCCCGCGGTGCCACCAGCCGCGCCACGACCGATCAGCAGCGTACACAGCCTGCGCCGTCACCTGCAAGGCGCGCTCGAGCTGGAGCATGCCACGATCCCGCCGTACCTGTGCGCGCTGTATTCCATACCGGATGGTGCGAACGTGACGGCGGGCGCGCTCATACGCAGCGTGGTGATGGAGGAGATGCTCCACATGGTGCTGGCCGCCAACCTGCTGAACGCAGTCGGAGGTACACCGCGCGTCCATCACCGGAAATTCATCCCCGCGTATCCCACCTACCTGCCGTTTAGCGACCAGTCGTTCCTCGTGGAACTGCTGCCGTTCAGCCGGCGGGCGCTCGACACCTTCCTGCGGATGGAGAAGCCGGCCAAGCCGCACGCCAAGCCCGAGCCCGGGGACAGTCCCACCATCGGACAGTTCTACGAGGCGATCCTCGAGGCGTTTCATCGGCTGGAGCATCACGCCAAGAAGCGAGGCGAGACGATCTTTACCGGCCCGCGCCGGCTGCAAATTGCTGGCGACACCTGGTACTACGGCGGTGGCGGCAGCCCCGTCGCTGTGACGGACCTCGCCTCCGCTACGCACGCCATTCACGAGATCATGGATCAGGGGGAGGGGCTCGACCACGGCATCTTCGACGGCGACGACCAGTTCGGGCAGGTGGACGAGCTGGCGCACTACTTCCGCTTCAACGAGATCCACCTCGGCCGGCGGTACCAGAAGACTGACGGCCCGACTCGTCCCCCCACCGGCGCCGAACTCCCGGTCGACTGGACCGCGAGCTATCCCATGGCGCCCAATCCCAAGGCTGCCGACTATGTGGGGCAGCCGGCCATCCACCGACTCATGGTGGACTTCAACCGGCAGTACACGGCGCTGCTTCGCGCACTGGACAGGGCGTTCAACGGTGAACCGTCGGCGCTCGGTGACGCCGTGCCGATCATGTACGACCTGAAGTATCGCGCGCAGGCGTTGATGGCGATTCCGTCGGGGCGCGGCGACGGCACCACCGTGGGGCCCGGCTTCGAGTTCGCGCCGTAACTTGCGAGGCGCACGCGACGTGCGGCGTCCGCAGCCGCCGCTCGCCCCGCGACCGCCACTCTTCCCACTCCGAGGTCCACCGCGATGCCCCGTTGGCGTACGTCATTGCTCTTTGTCGGCATCAAGTCCTACGTCATCGCTTTCGACCGCAAGACTGGCGTGGAGACCTGGCGCACACTGCTGCCTGCCCGGTACAAAAGTGCCGCGTCGCTCGTGAACGTCTTCTGCGACGCCGAGGGGCTGTTCGCGTCCTGTTCCGGGGAGATCTTCGCCCTCGATCCCCGTACCGGTGCCCTGCTCTGGCACGATGGACTGAAGGGGATGGGGACGGGCATGGCTATCTTTGCATCGGAACTCGGCGGCTCCGGGCAGGACAGCGCGGTCGTCGCCGCCGAGGCCGCCCGTCAGGCAGCGGCCGCCGCGGCCGCGGCCACGTAGCGCCGAATTGCATCGTCCTCATTTCTCGTCGTTGTCTCGTCCTCCCGTCATCCATGCCCAACGTCCTCGAGTCCGCCCGCAGCGCCTTTTCGTCGCACGGCGACGCCATCACCCTCGGCGCCGTGGTGCACGAGGGGCTGTGCCATCCCGAGCCGCTGATTCGCATCCCGCTGGCCATGATGAACCGCCACGGGCTCATCGCCGGCGCGACCGGGACCGGAAAGACCAAGTCGTTGCAGCTCATCGCCGAGCAGCTGGCGAACGCCGGGGTCCCCGTCTTCATGGCCGACGTCAAGGGAGACCTGTCGGGGGTCGCGGTGCCCGGCGAAGCGAACGCCCGGATCGACCAGCGTGCGACCGACACCGGCTACCCGTGGGCCCCGTCGGGCTTTCCGGTGGAGTTCCTCAGCCTCACCGGCACAAACGGCGCGCAGCTTCGCGCCACCGTGTCGTCGTTCGGGCCGCAGCTGCTCGCCAAGGTGCTCGACCTCAACGATACGCAGACCAGCGTGCTGTCGCTCGTCTTCAAGTACTGTGATGACAAGGGGCTCCTGCTGCTCGACCTCGCCGACCTGCGCAGCGTCCTGCAGTACCTGGCCGACGAGGGCGCCGAGGAGCTGAAGTCGTACGGTGGGATGTCGAAGGCGACCGTCGGCGTGCTGCTGCGCGAGATGGTCGAGCTGGAGCAGCAGGGGGCCGACAAGTTCTTCGGCGAGCCGATGTTCGACCTCGACGACCTGCTGCAGGTGGAGCGCGACGGGCGCGGGCTGATCAGCGTGCTCTCGTTGAGCGACGTGCAACAGAAGCCGGCGCTCTTCTCGACGTTCATGTTGTGGATGCTCGCCACGCTGTACAACGAGCTCCCCGAGGTCGGCGACATCGATCGCCCCAAGCTCGTCTTTTTCTTTGACGAGGCGCACCTGCTCTTTGACAACGCCAGCAAGGCGCTGCTGGAGCAGGTCGAACAGGTGGTGCGCCTGATTCGCTCCAAGGGGGTCGGGGTCTTCTTCATCACCCAGTCGCCCAAGGACATTCCCGACACGGTGCTGGCGCAGCTGGGGAACCGGGTGCAGCACGCATTGCGCGCCTTCACCCCCGACGACGAGAAGGCGTTGCGCGCTGCGTCGCGCACCTTCCCCAAGACGGACTACTACGACGTGCAGCAGTCGCTGACGTCCATGGGAATCGGCGAGGCGATGGTCGTCACGCTCACGCCCAAGGGGACCCCGACTCCGCCGTTCGTATCGCGCATGATCCCGCCCCAGTCGCGCATGGGACCGCTGACCGAGGCAGAACTGGCGCAGCGCCTGCGCACGCCGCAGGTGAAGAAGTACGCGACGATGGTGGATCGGGAGAGCGCGCACGAGATCCTGCAGGCGCGCTTCGCGGCAGCGGCGGCCGAGGCGTCCGAGGCGCCGCCAGCTGCACCGCCCCGCGGGCGAAGCGCGGCGAACGCGACGGACGACAGCGTGCTGGGGCAGGTGCTGAACTCGTCGGTCGGCCGGAGCGTGCTGCGCACCGCAGCCGTGGCCGTGACGGGGACGCTGGTGCGCGGGATAATGGGCGCGCTGATGGGCGGAAAGAAGACGACGCGACGACGGTAACGCTCCGCGAGCGCTGAGCGAACGCTCAGGGGACCGGGGCCGGCGTCGCGAAAAAGCTGTTGGCCCGCCATGCCGGTCGCGTCGCACGATTCGCCAGGCGCAACGCAAGATCTGCGTACAACGCGTTGAACGCAGCGGCGGTGTTGAAGTCGATCGGCTGCGACGTATCGTCGCTGGCCTTGTGGTAGTGATCGCGCACCCAGGCCAGCCAGGTCTGCTCCTCCGGCGTCCCCGGGCGATAGCCCACCTTGAAGGCGAGCGCCGGAACTCCCTGGCGAATGAAGCTGTACTGGTCGCTGCGCACGAAGCGGTTCTCCTCGGGCTGCGGATCGGGGAAGACCTCGATCCCGCGCGCCTTCACCACAGCGTCGAGATCGTCGGCCAGGTCCGACTCGTCGTAGCCGTAGGCGAAGACCCCCTTGAGCGGAATCAGCGGGAGGAACATGTCCGTGTTGAGGTCTGCCACGATCGTGCCGCTGGCAAACGAGGGATGGGCGGCGAAGTAGCGTGAACCGAGCAGCCCCTTTTCCTCCCCCGTGACCGCGACGAAGGCCAGCGTGCGCTTGTTGCCGCCGCGCGCCGCCACGAGGCGTGCGGTCTCGATCAACGTTGCCGTGCCCGAGGCGTTGTCCATCGCCCCGTTGAAGATGCTGTCGCTACCGGCTGAAGTCCCGCTGCGCGTGCCGACGTGGTCGCTATGCGCCGTATAGACGACGATCTGGTTGCGCAGCACCGGGTCGGTTCCCGGAAGGACGCCCACCACGTTTGGCGAGGTGAAGTCACGCCGAATCGTCGGCAGCGTGGCACGCAATGAGACGGCCAGCGCCCCGGTTGGAAGTGGCGCACCACGCTTGGCGATTGCCAACACGCTATCCCAGACAATCGTGCTGCCGGCCACCAGGCGCGCGGCGAGTGCCGGACTGGCCGTGGCGAAGATGCGTTGCCCCGACGCATCGTCGAGCGATGCGTCGGCCAGCGCGACCGTGAGTCCCGACCCGGCGCCAGCGTTCCACGCGCTGCCGGTACTGAGGGCGATCGCGCCCACTGCCCCCGCCCGTTGCATCGCGGTCCAGCGCGATCGTGATCCGTGCGCCTGCAACGGCGCCGACAACCCGTTGGGAACTGCGTTCAGGTAGACCACGATCTTTCCGCGCAGATCCAGACCCTTGAGGTCATCCACGCCAGCCTGGGGGAGCGACAGCCCGTAACCAGCGAAGACGAGCGCCCCCTCAACATCGCCAGTCGCGAGTCGCGGTGTGATCCGGGCGTCGCGCCCGAGCGCGAGCGGCTGCCATGCGCCCCCCTCGTTGAACGCGAGGGCACTCTTGTCTTCATCGAGTCGGATGTTGACGAAGCCGACCCGCTGAAACCAGCCGTCGGTCCCCCCGGGCGTCAGCCCGGCCAGCTTGAACTGCTCGGCGATGTAGCGCGAGGCGCTTTCGTGTCCCGGGCTCCCGGTGTCGCGCCCCTTGAGCGAGTCGTCGGCCAGCACCTGCACGTGTTGCCACCAGCCGGCGGCCGGATTCTGCGCCGGGCTCGGAGTCGACACGACACTCGTCGCGCGGGTGCATGCAGTGAGCGACGAGGCAGCGACGAGCACAGCCAACAAGGGAGAGCGAATCATGTCGACTCGTGATGGAGCGGAGTGTGTGTGCGGCAGCAGACGGTAGCCCAGCTGCCGATGGTGTTCTGTTGACGACCAAACGGTGCCCGACACATCGGCCTCGCCGTGTGCCGGGCACCCTGGCCCCTAGTTGCTCACCGCCTTCACCTTCTTGAGCACGTGCTCGCTGAACCACTTGTCCTGCTCCACATCCAGGAAGAGCCGGTGCACCGGCTCAGCGATACCATGCCCTTCGCGCGGAAAGCGCAGGTACTCGACCGTCTTGCCGAGCTTCTTGAGCAGGCGGTAGTACTCGTCGGCCTGCGGAATGGGCACACGGAGATCGTTCTCGCCATGCGTGATGAGCAACGGCGTGCTGACCTTGGCGGCGTGCTCGATGGGCGACCAGCGCTCGTAGGTCGCCTTGGACGCGCTCGGAAGCCCGCCGAATCCGTACTCCAGCAGGTTCGGGATGTCGGTCTGTCCAAAGAAGGAATACCAGTCCGAGATCCCGGCGTGTCCGATCGCCGCCTTGAAGCGTGGCGTCTGGGTCACGGTCCAGAACGTCATGAAGCCGCCATAGCTCCCCCCCATCACCGCCATCTGCGTGGAGTCGGCGACCCCCATCTTGATCACGTGATCGACCCCCTTCATGATGTCGACGAAGTCCTTGCCGCCCCAATCATTCTGGTTGGCGGCGCCGAAGGCGAGGGTACGGCCGGAACTGCCGCGCGGGTTGCCCTGCAGCACCGCGTAGCCGCGGGCCGCCCAGATCTGGGCGCTGGCGTTCCAGTTGGCGCTGAAGCGTCCGAACGGCCCGCCGTGCACCTGGAGGATCATCGGGACCTTCTGCCCGGCCTGGTAGCCTAACGGGTACGTGAGGACCCCCTCAATGGTCCAGTTATCGGCCCCCTTCCAGGTGATCTGCTCGGCCCGCGCCACGTCGAATTCGTCCAGCGCATCATGCTCGGCCAGGATACGCCGCGGCTGCGCGCCGTCGCTCCCCGCGAGGTAGACGATCCCGGGGCTCTCGAGCGTCCCGCCGGTCACCAGCCACTTGGATCCGTCGGTTGAGGCCGTAAAGTCGGAGAAGACGAAGTCCTTCCCGAGCGAGACCTCGGCCGGCGTGCCACCTGCAGTCGCCACTTTGTACAGCTTGGTGGTGAGCCCCTCGGCCGCGCCGAAGTAGATGGACGAACCGTCGTTGGACCACTCGATGTTGGAGATGGAGTAGTCGAGCGACGATGTCAGGTTGCGCGACGTTCCACCCTGGACGCTGACGACCTTCAGGTCGTACTGATCGGCGGAGCTGTTGCGCAGGTCGCTCGAGGCATAGGCGATCCACTGCCCGTCGGGCGAGAAGACGGGCGCATTGTCCGGACCGACGTTGGTCGTCAGGGCACGCGGTTCGCCTCCATCGGCCGAGACGATGTACAGGTCGCTGTTGTTGCTCCAGTTGGCGTCCCGAATGCCGCGGCCCGTACGGTTCGACGAAAAGGCGACCCACTTGGCGTCCGGCGAGATGGCCGGTCCCTGGTTGTCGGTCATCCCGGTCGTCAGCTGCTTCCGGGCCTTGGACTGCAGGTCATAGGTCCAGACGTGGGTCCAGGTGAGCTTCTTCTCGGCGTAGTAGCCGTCGTCCTTTTTCTTGACGCGATCCTCCCACTCCTTCTTGTCGTCGCGCTCGGTTTCCTGCGTGTAGACCAAGCGGCGGCCGTCGGCCGAGAAGGCGCCGGACGTCGCGACGCTGTCACTCTCCACCAGTCGCACGGCCTCGCCACCCTTCGGCGAGATCACGTACCAGGCATTCTTGTCGCCACGATTGGAGGTGAAGGCGACGCGGCCGTCGGGGAGGAAGCGCGCGTTGGTCTCGCCGCGCGGCGAGTTGGTGAGCTGGAAGGACTGGTTGGACCCCAGGTCGTGTAGCCAGATGTGCGCCGTGGCGGCCCACTCCTTGGTCTCCCGGTCGGTGCGCGTGAAGAGCACCATCTGGCCATCGGGTGAGAGGCGATACCCGCCGTACGTGGGGCGCACGAGCATGTCTCGCAGGGTGATCTGCTTCTTCTGCTGCGCCTGGGTCGGTGCGGGCAGCGCAAGCGCCAGGCCGGTCACAAGGCACAAGGCGAGCCTGCACGACAGGGCTCGAGAGTCGAAGTGGAACGCGCGACGAGTGCTCATGGCTGTGTGGGGATGGGGATGACTCGCTCCGTGCGGGCCGCAGTGTTGGCAATGGGGACCAAAATACGGCCGGGACGGGGTGCCGGCGAGGGTTTGGTCGGTGGCCGTGCGGCCCGATCCTTCCTCCGCACGCCGGCATTGCGGCCCTCCCTATCGACGGGTGAGCGAAAACGTAAACGACTGCTGCACCAGCTGCCGTACGCTGCGACCACCCGACTCGGCAGGGTCGAAGCGCATGCGCCCGAGGGCCTCACGCACGCTCTGGCCGAACAACGCATGGCTCCCTGCGGAGAGTTGGATGCTTCCCGGTTCCACCCTGCCGAGCGTGTCGACCACGAATCGGGCGACGACCGTGCCTTCGATGCCGGCGCTGGCAAGTTGTGTGGGATACTGCGGGGTCGCGCCGGCGCGGGGCACGACCTCCCGGTCGACGGTGTGGGCACGCATCGGAGCGGCACCCGTCGCCTCGCCCGCGGGTGTCCCGGAGGCACCGCTCACCGCGCTGGCGACCGCGCCCGGCGCTTGCCACGCGGCGCCCAACGACGCCGTTAGTTCAGGAATCGTGATGGGGACGACGGTGAGATCGACGGCCACGTCGACGCTGGGAACCTCGAGCGGCGCGACTGGGGGCGCGTCCCGGATGGACCCGGGCGGCGGTTCCACCTGCCGCACCCTCGCAGACGCTGGCACCGCCTCGTGCTCGGGCTTCACGAAGACGAGGGCTTCCAGCGGCGGTGGCGGTGGGGTGGGACGAGGCGCTGACATGCCGGTGGCGACGACGGTCGTGCCGATGACGAGGGCGTGCACCACGGCGCTCACGAGGACTCCACCGGGCGAACGCTGGCGCAAGGGGCTCGATTCGGGTAGGGTGATATGCATGGGGATTCCTCGGAATGGGACGAAGCGTTTCGCCCGAGCACGCCGCTCGATCGACGGCGGCATGGTGCCGCCCGTGGCGTCACCTCTAACTTCGGCAAGCAGGGTGAGCGGATGATGATCACCGGATTACGTCGTGGTGAAAGGCCCGTGAGATTGCGGTTACTCGCCGCCGTGCTTCTGGCGGGCACCCCGGCGCTGGCGAGCGGACAGGTCGTGCGAGGCGTGGTGCGCGACGTGTCGAGCGGCGCCCCGCTCGCCGGTGTGGTGGTGTCGGTCGAGCGTGCGCCGGTCGGAGATGGCCGTGCCCCGTCCTTGGCCGGTCGCGTCGCGGCCTCCCTCACCAATGAGCGCGGCGAGTTCGAGCTGGCGGCCCCTGCGAGCGCGCGCATTGTCGTCACCGCCAAGCGCATTGGCGTGCGGCAGTACCAGTCGCCCATCCTCACCGTGGGTCCGGGTGAAACGCGCGCGCTCGACATCGGGCTGGAGGGCGTGCAGTACGCGCTCCCCGCGGTCACGATATCGGCCGCCACGCCCTGCGGAACGCGCACCGCCGACCGCGGGCGGATCGCTGCGCTGTGGGCCGAGGCGAGCGCAGCGCTGACGGCCAGCGAACTGTCGCTGCGCGACCGGCTGTTCCGAGCGACGATCACGCGCTATCGGCGCGTGCTCGCACCACGCGCCCTCGCGGTACGCGAGGAGTCGCGCGAGCAGCGGCGCAGCGTCACCGAACACGCCTTCGTCAGCTTCCCCGCCGAATCGCTGGCCGTCATCGGCTATGCGCGCCTGCTGGACGATAGCACGATCGAGCACTTCGCCCCCGATGCGAAGGTCCTGCTATCGAGCGAATTCGTGCGCGACCACTGTTTCGGCCTGGCAACGCCCCGCGAGACCGAGATCGGGATCACGTTCCAGCCTGTGCGGCAGCGGCGCGTGACCGACATCGAGGGGACCATGTGGCTCGACGCGCGCAGCTACGAGTTGCGGCGCGTCGAGTTCCGCTACACCAACTTCCCGCTGCCGGTCGTCGATTCGCGATCCGGCGGCGAGGTCCACTTCTCCCGCCTGGCGACGGGGGCATGGTATGTGTCCCGCTGGTTCATGCGCGTTCCGCAGGTCGAAGAGCGCGCGTACGCCTCGGTCGCGCGGGAGGGTACTCGGACCTCGTCTCAGCGCGCCTACATCGCGTCCTTCAGTGAGTCCGGGGGGCGCGTTGACCCCGTCGACGGCCCCGCGCCGCATGGTGCGCTGGCCACGCTCAACGGCCGCGTCGTGGACAGCACCGGGAAATCGGCGCTGCCCGGGGCTCGAGTCTCGCTGGTCGGAATGCCGGGCACCACCACCACCGCGCTCGACGGTGCCTTCCGCCTCGACTCGCTCCCGCATGGGACCTATACGCTGAGCGTCGACCACCCCGGATACTCGCGTCTGGGACTCACCGCCGTCGAGCAGGAGCTGGAGATCGGCGAGGGGACATCGTCGATCACCCTGCTGCAGGCCATCGGCACGCCGCAGATCCTTCGACAGCTGTGCGGGAGCGAGCACGTTCCCGACTCCAACGTCGTCGTGCGACTCGTCCTCCCTCGGTCGACCGATCGCGACACGGTGCACGACACCGTGCACGACACGATGCCGGGGAGTGCCCTGCACCTCTCGTGGGCGAAGACTCGTGTGATCGGGCCACGCGACGTCCTGTCGCAGACGATGGCCGTCGATCTGGTGATCGACGCGGCGGGCGGTGTGACCGCGTGCGAACTCCCGCCCGCCAAGCTGGTGCGCATCGAGGAGCGGGATCGCGACGGGACGGTCGGGCGGCAATGGGAGGTGCGGACTCCCGAGGCCGGCCTTGTCGTGGTGGAACTGCTGGAATCGCGACGGACCGGGCGGTGAACGCAGGCGCGCCGAGTTGGCGAGGGAGCGGGCACGAACCAGCGAGCGACCCGTGCCGGCGTGCCGACATCGGGCGCGCCTGCCGCAGGCTTCGCGATCCCGTGCGCCTGACGGCGCGCATGCCCTGGGCCCGCGTCCTCGCAATCGGCACGCTGCTGTGCAGCACTGCTTCGTCGCTGGCGCTCGGTCAGGTCGTGCGCGGTCGCGTGACCCAGGAGACGTCGGCGGCGCCGGTGGCGGGGGCACTTATCGAGTTGCTCTTCGCCGACAGCGCCGATGCGCGCGCCGCGTCGGTCCTCAGCGATCCGGCCGGCGGCTTCGAGCTGCGCGCGCCGGGGGGCGGGCGCTATCGGCTGAGCGCCAAGCGCATCGGCGTGCGCCGCTACACCAGCGCGCCATTCCTGGTCGCAGCGGGAGAGACGCGGACACAGGCCATCGTACTCGCCGCCGTCGACTACCGGCTCCCCACGGTGGTGGTGACTGCCAGCGCCATTTGCGCGGTGCGTCCAACCGACCGCGCACGGGTCACGGCCCTGTGGGATGAGGCGCGCACCGCCCTCGACGCCGCGGAAATTTCGCTGCGCGACAAACTCTTCTCCGCCAACGTCACGCGCTACGTGCGCACGCTCGACCCCACGACGCTGCGCGTGATCACCGAGACGCGCAGCGTGGTGCGCGGCGTGGTCGCCGCTCCCTTCAACTCCCTCCCCGCCGACTCGCTGTCGAAGGGGGGATACTGGCGCGAGGAGGCCGGTGGCCGCACGACCTACTACGGACCCGATCCCAGCGTCCTCCTCAGCGACGCCTTCCTCGACGATCACTGCTTTCGTCCGGTTGTCGGCGCGAAGGAACGGGCGGGACTCACCGGACTCGCCTTCGTGCCGACCGCGGGGCGCCGAGTCCCGACGGTGGTTGGCACCCTCTGGCTCGATGCCCAAAGCTATGAGTTGCGCCTGGTGGAGTTCGGCTACGACCGAGTGAGCGCAGGCGTCGACTCGTCGGTGGTGGGAGGCGAACTGCACTTCGCTCGCCTGCCGAACGGGGCATGGCTGGTGCGGCGCTGGTTCCTCCGCGTCCCCGTGAAGGGGCGGTCGAACCAGCCGGTCACGACCGAGGGAAGCTCGCCTTGGGTGCTGCTGCGTCCGACCGAGCCCACGCTCAGCGAAGAGGGGGGAGAGGTCACGACCGACGAGATGCGCCCGCCGGCCCGCCCCGCGTCGATTGACGGCGTGTTGCGCGACAGCACTGGGAGGACACCCATCGCTGGCGCGGTCGTGGGCATCGGTGGCTCATCGCGCGTGAGCACGACCGACGCCCTGGGTCGGTTCGCCTTCGAGGCGCTCCCTCCCGGCCCGGTCGCGCTGGTGGGACACGCGCCGGGGTACGACGCGTTCGGCGTGTCGGCCGCCTCGGCCAACGTGCAGCTGGCGGATGGCGAACGCCGCACCCTCACCCTCACCGCGCTCGACGCGCGGGCGCTCACCCTCCTGCTCTGCGACGGCCGCGCGGCCTCGTGGGGACGTGGCACGGTGCACGCCACCCTGCGCGACCCGGTGACGGGTGCCCCGGTCGCGGGGGCGCGGGTGACCATGCAGTGGCTGAGCACCATCGGTCAGCCGGCGGGAGACTCCGTCGCGCAACGGGTGACGCGGGTCAGCGATGCGCAGGGCCAGGTGACCTTCTGCGAGGTGCCGTCGGACCGTCGGCTCACCCTGCGGGTCGGCCCCGCGAACGGGGGGGCGTTGGCCCGGGTCGAGACGTCCATCGCCGCACGCGCCGTGCGCCACGTCGATGTCACACTCGCAGCCGGTCGCCCTAACGAATGACGGCCCCGGTTGCGAAGTCGAAGAGCGTGACGCGGCGCAGGCGATAGTAGGAGAGCCAATAGCCGCGCAGCGCCTGCAGGTACTGGTCGAGCGCCTGGTTCTTCTCGTTCTGCGCCAGGTAGAGGTTGTCGATCCCGATGCGCCCGATGACATACCGATTGTACGCCACCTCGAATCGCTTGCTGGCGACCGTGTCGGACTTGGCTGCCAGGGCGAGCGAGCGGCGCGACTGCGCCAGCTGCAAGGCGGCGAAGTGCGCATCCTGCATCAGCTGCTCCCGGTCGGCCCGGACGCTGGCCTCCACGCGGTCCTGGTCGGCGCGCGCCGCCTGGACCTCCCGACTGCGCGCCCCCCACTGCACCAGGGGCATCTGCAGGTTGAGCGAGAAGCGCTGCTGGTTGAGCAGGTCGCGATAGGCGGCGTTGACGTCGGGGGCGGTCTGGTTGAGCCCGACGCTGGCCGAGAGTGTGGCCCCGACCCCGTTGTTGAGCCGCGCCTCGTTGATGCGACGCTTCGCCTGCACGTCCTGCAGCTGCGCCTCGATCGGCTGGGCGCGGTTGCGCAGTGCCTGCTGCACCGCGACCGTGGTGTCGGCCTCGAGGTCGGGCACCTCCGACGTGACCACGATGTCGATCGGCGTGTCGCGCCCGGCATTGAGCACGAGGCGGAAGGCGGCCAGTGACCGGTCATACTCCAGCCGTGCGCCATCGACCGAGTTGCGCGCCCGCAGCAGGGCCAGCTCGCTCTGCAGCAGGTCGTTCTCGCCGATCTTGCCGACCTCGTACCGCCCCTTGTTGAGGGTGAACAGCGTGTCGTTCGTGGCCGCGTTCGTGGTCGCGTTCTGCAGGGCGACGCGCGCCCCGAACAGGTCGAAGAAGGCCGTGGTGACCGCGAGTGCGACGTCTTCCCGCGCCTCGAGATACTGGCGGTCGGCCGCGTCGGCACGCAGCTCCTGCTCGCGTCCATCCCACTTGAACGCATTGGGGCGCAGGAGCTGCTGCCGGATGCCGAGCGAGAGGGGCGTCGTGGACCAGTTGCGGAAGTCCTGCTGCCCGCTGACGTCGAGCCGCGCGACCGACGAGGACACGAAGAAGTCACCGCCCGTCAGCGGCAAGCGCTGCGACATCGTGACGTTGACCGACGCATCGGTTTGCTGCTGCGGCCGGAACAGCGTGCTCCCGTCGGGCTGCACCACGGGGGTGATGGCGCGTGTGTAGATGGGAAGGTTGCCGCCTAACGACAGCTGGGGCAGGCGACGGGCGGAGAAGGCGCGGTCCCGTTCACGGGCCGCGTCGCGTGTCCCGGCGGCGACGCGCGCCCGCAGCCCCTGGCGCTGGGCCAGCGCGATCGCCTCGGCCAGCGTCAGCGGTCGGGGCGACTGTGCCGACACGACGGCCGGCCGGGCCGCCAGGGCGGCGATCGCCAGGGTCGCACAGGCCACGGCGTGCGAGCAGAGAGGACGCACCATCATTCGTACCTCAGGCAGACGACCGGGTCCTGTCGCGCGGCGCGGTGGGCCGGGACGATTCCGAAGACCATCCCCACCGTGAGCGAGACGCCGAACGCGACGACGACGGAGAGCGTGGAGACGACGGTGCGGATCCCGGCGAACTGCTCGATCCCGATCGAGACCCCTCCCCCGACGAGGATCCCGGCCACCCCGCCGGCGACGCTGATCAGCACGGCCTCGCTCAGGAACTGGGCGAGGATGTCCTTCTGCGTCGCCCCCATCGCGCGTCGCACCCCGATCTCGCGGATGCGCTCCAGCACCGACGCCAGCATGATGTTCATGATCCCGATGCCGCCCACGATCAATGAGATCGAGGCGATGGCGCCCAGGACGACATTGAAGATGTTCTTCGTGCGCTGCTCCTGTTTGAGCAGCAACTCCGGCACGGTGATCTCGAAGTCGACAACGCTGTTGTGGCGGCGGGTGAGCATCCGGCGCGCCACGTCCGCGACCGCCGGCACCATCGACGCCTCGCGCACGCGCACGACGATGCGGTCCAGCTGGTGGTAGTTTGTGCGCTCGGCCCGCACCTGCGGACTCTCGGTGTCGCCTTCCCCCTGCGACGGCCCGTTGCTGGCCCGCGCGGCCAGCTCGATCTCGGCCTGCGTCAGCTGCGCCCGGTCGCGAAAGCGCAGGAGCATGGTGCGCAGCGGGACGTACACGTCCATGTTCGCATCGCGGATGCCGAGGCGCTGCGTCGTCTGGTCGCTCACCTGGCGGTCGGCCAGCACCCCAACGACGGTCAGCCAGTTGTCACCCACCTTGATCGGCTTGCCGATCGGGTCCTCGGTCGTGAAGAACCGCGTGCGCACGCCGTGGCCGATGATCGCGACGGGGCGCCCGCTGGCCACCTGGGCAGGCGCGAACCATGTGCCGGCGGCGAGCGCGAGGTTCGTGACCCGGAAGTAGGTCGTGTCGATGCCGACCACCTTGCCCGATCGCCGCCGCCCCTCGCGGGTGATGAGCGTGTTCAGGACCACCTCGGCGCTTGACGACTCGACATCGGGCAGCATGCGCTGGATCGCCTCGGCGTCGCGAAAGGTGAGCCCGGGCGAATACTTCTTCGGCTCCTTCACCCCGTCGTCCTTGGCCTGTTCCTCCTTCTGCTCGATCAACGGCGTGATCACGATGTTGTTGGAGCCAAGCAATCGCATCTGCTCGAGGATCTCCTGCTCGGCCCCCTTGCCGATGGCCAGCATCGCGATGACCGACGCGACCCCGAACAGGATGCCAAGCGACGTGAGACCCGCACGCAGCTTGTTGTGGCCGACCGCTTCCAGCGCCGTGCGCATGCTGAAGGAGGCGTGCCCGGCGATCTGGTGCCGGGCCTCGCCCCACGTGTCGAATCCGAGTGGCACGGGGGTCAGCCCTTGCGCGGCGCGACCGGCGGGCGGGCGCCGGCGGCGTTCGACGTCGCGTTGGTTGTGGCGGAGTCGCGGCGCGCCGAATCGGGACGCACGGGAATCGGTTGTGCCGGTCGGGCGCTGTCGCCACCGCGGGTCGGCGCCACGTCACCCGAACCCGGGAGGCGCACCGTCTCGATGCTTCGCATCTCGGCGGACGGCGGCGACAGCAGCAGGCGCATCCCTTCGGTCACCCCGCGCGTGATGACCACCTCGTCGTCGTTCATCGCGCCTGTCTCGACCTCGAGCCGCCGAACCCCACTCCCGGCGCGTTCGTGGACGTAGGACACGCCGTCCTCGTTCACCACTGCCTCGAGCGGCACGAAGAGCACATCCTTGAGCACCAGCGTCTCGACGGCATTGCTCGTCGTCATGCCCGGACGCAGCGTGGTGTCGGCATCCTGGACGAGCACCTTGACCTCGAACACCTTCGCGTCGGCGTTAGGGCGCTGTTCGCCCACGTTGGCAACACTTTCCACCTTGCCCTGGATTCGCTTGCTCGGATCGGCGTCCAGCGAAATCACGACCGGCTGACCGGCGGAAATCTTCCGGACGTCGATCTCGTTGACGTAGGTGATCGATTCCATCTGCGTCAGGTCGGGGAGGGTGGCGACGGTGGGATCCCACGGATTGATCTGTGATCCCGCCGTCTTCTTGCGGCCGTTCCACTCCTTGACGTAGATGACCATGCCCGAGGTTGGCGCCTTGATGGTGAAGCCGGCCATGACGTCGCGCACGATGCCCAGGCGGTTGCGCTGGCGATCCTGGTCGGCACCGACTTCGCGCATCTTGGCCTGGGCCTGCTCGGTCTTGGTCTTGTAGTCCACCTTGGCCTGCGCGAGCGCGCGCGTCGCCTTCTCGAGGTCGATCTCGGCCTGGCGCTTGACGGTCGGGGCTTCGTAGACGGACTGCTCCTGGGCCAGCCGCTTCTCTTCCAGCTGCAACTCCATGGTGCGCATCTCCTCGCGCGCCTTGGAAAGGTTGAGCGTGGAGTCGAGCATTGCCTGCTCATACTGCGCCTCGGCCTTGGTCAGGGCGAGCGCGACCTCGGCCATCTTCGCCGCCAGCGACGAACGGTCGAGTTCGGCCACCACGTCCCCCTCCTTCACCACCGTTCCCTCGGGGACGATGGTGGAGATCTTCATCTGGTAGGCTTCGGCCTGTTGCGCGTTGGCCGGTCCCTGGATCTGCACGAACTTCCGGGCACGCAGCTCACCCGCGGTGGTGACGATCGAGGCGAAGTCGCCGCGCGTGACCGTCGCAACGATGGAGGGATTGTCGGAGCCCGCGTCGCGCGCCAGGAGCCACGCGCCCGGTACGACGATGGCCAGCGCGACCGAGGCAAGCACGATCCAGCGATTGCGGGACGATGGCATGGGCCAGCACTCTATCGGTTGGGTTCCTGCTACAATGCACACGACAGTCCCGCCGAGGCTAGAGTCGGCAGATTAGGACTGCGTTACGAAGCGTCCCGTGTCCTTCAGGGACCCGCCGGACTTGGACACGCGAACCACTCGAAGGGTTGGCATCCAGCCTGACACCTACGTGGGAGAAACGGCAGGTGTCGCGTGGTGCGCCGGTTCACGATGGCCCGGGAGACGTCTGCGCCGACGGGGCCAGCTCGATTCGTATGCGTTGTGCCCCGTGCCACAGCACGAGGCGTCCCAGTTCGGGCAGCAGCTCATGCCCCGACGTCAGCGTGAGCATGTGATTACCCGCCAGCTGCCCCACCTTGCTTGCAAAGCACGTGCTGCCATACGGAAACAGGATCTCGGTTTCGCTGGCGGCGGCCTGGTAGAAGAGGATGTCGCCGCGCGAGGGATGGCTGGTAGCGTTCTCCACCGGGACGCCGAGGCTCAGGTCGCCAAGAGGCGACCATCCCGCCTCACCGCTCCATCGCGCCTGGATCAGCTCCCCCTCGAACGGCAGCTGCGCCCGGAAGGCGGCGCACGTTGCCGGCGCCCGCTCGTCTTCGAAGCGCGCGGTGAAGCGAAGCGGACCGACCTGGATCACGACCTCGTTCATGGGACTCGAATCTCCAGCGTGCGTCCGGCCCACTGCCCCGGCGTGATCCCACGCAGGCGCGTGCGCGCCACGCCCGACGGGGAGGGTGCCACCACCTCGATGTCGACGGCGTCCGCTGTCGGGAGCGTCACCAGCAGCGCGGCATCGTTCTGCGCATCGTAGCCCGAGCCCCCATCGACGAGCCACGCGGCGAGCGGCTTCCCGCCGCGCGATACGCGCACAGTGGCGCCGGCGCGAGTCGCGTGGCCGCGCGCGTCGAGGATGCGCACGCGCAGCGAGCGGGCGCGAGCGGCCGCGTCCAGGTCGTTGCGCAGCAGCAGGTGCATCCCCGTCGGCTGTACGCCGGTGAGCGCCAGGTCGGCATCGCCATCGCCGTCATAGTCGTGCCACTGCACGCCGTGATCCGACTCGAGCGCACGAATGCCGTCCGGTGTCACGTCCTCGAAGCGGGAGCCCGTGTTGCGCAGGAGATAGTCGCGATACGACGTCCCGCCGGTGACGGTCCCGTTCAGGTACAGGTCGATGCGTCCGTCGTTGTCGAAGTCGGCCAGCGCGCAGCTATCGAAGCGGCCGTCCATGTCCAGTCCCCAGGCCGCGCCGACGTCCTCGAATCGCCCGCCGCCACGATTGAGCAGCACGCCATTTCGTCCGTAGTTGGCCGTCACGAGGTCGAGCCGTCCGTCGCCATTCACGTCGGCGGCGCACGAACGGACCGTGCCATTGGACTTGTCGTTCGGCGTCCGCCCTCCCCAGGCGACCCCCGCCGCCTCGGCCACGTCGGTGAAGCGCGTGCCATCGTTGCGCCAGAGGGCGTTGGCGTCGCCGTCCATGTTCCCCTGGTACAGGTCCAGGTCGCCGTCGCCATCCATGTCGAACCAGACGCCGCCGACACTCTTGCGTGGATCGGCCAGGCCTAACGCCGGTGCGACATCGAGAAAGCGCCCGTCGTCGTTGCGCAGCAGCACGTTGGGCTTGTCGCGAAACGCCACGTACAGGTCCAGGTCGCCGTCGCCGTCGATGTCGACAAACGCCGGCTGCCGCACGGCGCCCGAGTCGATGGCCACGCCGGCGGCGCGCGTGACGTCGGTGAATCGGCCACCGTCGTTGCGATACAGGCGCAGCACCCCGCCCTGCCCTGGCGTGAAGCCCACCAGCAGGTCGGGGTCGCCATCGGCGTCGTAGTCCCCCCAGGCCGCAGCGCGGGTAGGACGGGCGTCGGCGACTCCGGCGGCAGCCGCGACGTCGTCGAACACCCCATTCGTATGACGATACAGCCGGTTCGCCGCGCCGTTGAAGCCGACGAACAGGTCGGCGTCGCCGTCCCCGTCGAAGTCACCCCACGCATTGGTGAAGCTCCCGCCGGCGGCGAACAGCTCCGGCTGTACCGGGGTGAAGGGCGGCGCCTGCATCCACCAGGCGCCGAAGGCGACGACGGCGGTCGCGAGGAGTGGCCAGCGCGGCACGATCATGGACAGCGGGGTGAGATGTTCACGTCAGGATCGACGCGTAGGTGGCCTCATCGAATCCGACAATCAGCGTGCGTCCGCGACGAAACGCGGGAGCCCGCAGTGTGCCGAACGGGCCGAGAATCGCCGCCAGCACGTCGGCCTTGGGCGTCTTGTCCTTCTTCACCTTCAGGTGCACGACGTGCTTCCCCTTCATGGCATAGACCTCGTCGATCCCCGTCAGGATCGCCTCCACCCCATCCGCGTCATAGCGCACCTTCTTCGCGTTCACGACCTCGCCTAACGCGACCTGCTTTCGTCCCAGGAACTCCTGGGTCTTGGCGCAGGTGTTTCAACCAGGGCGCAGGTAGCTCCAGTCCATCTTCGGCATGTATTCCTCGGGATGCGGCGTGTAGCGTGAGCGCCGACTGGCGCGGCAATCAACGGGAGCAGCGATCAACGGGAGCAGCGATCAACGGGAGCAGCGATCAACAGGAGCAGCGATCAACAGGAGCGGCATCAGCGGGAGCGGCGTGCCGGCGGGAATCGCACCGTGGGCGGGGCCCACGACAGGGAATCGCCGAGCAGTCCCTCGCCGGGACTGACCACTTCCAACCGCTCGGGGATCACCTCGTACAGCGTGGCAGAACGTTCGCGGTCGGGATAGAACGGGGTCCAGGCCTCGTGCCAGCGCCGGGCCCTGTCGTCGGCATTCGTCACCACCCGCGCTCGCCCATACAACGTCGCATACCGCTGCGCCGTTGCATCGAAGTAGTACAGCGCGACGCGTGGATCGGCGGCGAGTTGGCGCACCTTGCGCGTACGCGGATTGGTCACGAAGCGCACGACCATCAGCGAGTCCGGTGGCGCTGGATCGATCGTGCGGGCGACGGGGCCGGCGGAGGCATCCCTCGTCACCAGCGCACAGTAGCGCGCCACCCGCATGATGTCGCGTGCCACGCGCAACGCGGTGGCACGGGCGGCCGAATCGAGCGGCGTGCCTTGCAGCTCCCGGGCAGGCGACGCCGCGCGAGCCTGCGCCGGCAGCACGCGTGCGGCGAGCACCATCAGGACGAGCGTACCGACACGCAGCGCGGACCCCGAACGTGGCATGACGGACCTTATCTCGCCCGCAACCGCGGCGGAAGGCGTCGCGCGCGGGGGAGACTCGAGCCGCGGCACGCGCGTGCTCGCGCGTCGGCGCTCAGGCGACCTCCGCCTCCGCCTCGATCTCCACGAGGTACTCGCTCCCCACCAGCTCGGCGCGCACCAGCGTGTTGGCCGGCAGGATGTGCCCGAAACGCTCGCCATGGGCGCCCGCGACCGCTTCCCAGTCGGCCATCTCCTTCACGAAGACCCGCGTCCGCACGACGTCCTCCAACCGGGCGCCGAGCGAACGAATCGCCCCCTCGATCTTGTCGATCACGAAGTGCGCCTGGGCCGCCGCATCGGTCCCGCCGATCTGCCGGTCGCCGTGGGTCGCCGTGGTGCCGGAGACGAGCACACGGTTGCCACGACGCACGGCGCGTGAGTAGCCGAACGTGCGCTCCCACGATGTCCCGCTCAGGCACGTACGGCGCCCGTCGCTCCCCTCCACGACCTGATAGGGTGAGGGGAAGTCCTCGAGATGATGACTGAGATCGCCCGACGCGGTCAGGTACGGCGGCTTGCGATACTCGTCGCCGCAGTCACCCGGGATGTCGGCCAGGGCCGCGGTCGCGGCCTCGATCGCCCGGCGGTCCGACGACGTCAGCGAGAACGAGAAGAGCCGGCGATTGTCGTGCACGTGGGCGCTCACACCGAGTCGGGCGCCGATGATCACTCCGGCGACCGCTGGCTGCTCGAGGATGAAGCGACTGGCGACGTTGGCGACCGACACCCCATGACGGGTCGCCACCTCGTAGAGCGCCTGCAGCAGGCGCTGGAGCGCCGCCCACCCGCCGGCGGCACGAATGAAGCGCCCGTACTTCATCTGTGACCATGTGTCCAACCGCTCCCAGTCCGGCTCCCGCTTGCCTAACCAGCGCTCGGTGAGCCATCCCCCCTGCACGGTGCCGTAGGCGAGCAGCTTCACCCCGTATTGCACGCAGAGGGTGGTCATCGCGCCCGCCGCACGGCGATCGATGAGCGAGTAGCTCACCTGGTTCGACACGATCGGAATACCGCTGGCGACGGCGATGCGCAGGTGGGCCGTGTCGAAATTGGTGAGGCCGATGTGGCGGATCAGCCCCTCGCCGCGCAGCTCGTCGAGGTAGAAGAGTGCGTCCAGCCAGCGGGGATCGGCGAAGTTCCACGCATGGAACTGCATGAGGTCGATCGTGCGTCCCTGCAGGCGGTCGAGGGCCCGTTCCACCGCCGCGCGCACGTCGTCGCGCGATACGGGGCCGGGCTTCGGGACCCACTTGGTGAACAACTGCACGTCTCCCGCATCCTCGTGCGTCGCCCGAAAGCGACCGGCCACCACCTCGGCCGAGCCGTAGTGATCGGCCATGTCGAAGGTGGTGAAGCCAGCCTCGACGTACGGGGCCATCGCGGCAGCGGTCGCGTCGAGGTCGAGCTGCCGGCCGTCACGCTCCATGTCGGCGATCTGCCAGAGCCCGGTGAGCGCGCGGCAGATGGAGAGCCCGGGGGCCAGTTCGGTGCGTTCGACGGCTGCCTTCATGCGCTGCAACTCTCGGGGTGACGGGAACGTGCCACGAAGTCTCACGGATGGTGCGTGCGCCCCGCCTCCCGGCGGCCGGCGCGCATGCCTGGCGATCAGTCGGCCATGCCGGGCGGGGTGAAGCGGCCATCGACCGCCAGCCAGCCACCGTCGACAAACAGTACCGTGCCGGTGACGTAGCTCGCAGCATCGGACAGGAGGAACACGGTCGGCCAGGCCATCTCGTCGGGGGTGGCCCACCGCTGCAACGCGCTCCTGGCGGCATAGGCGGCGTACCACTCGGCGTTCGCCTTGATCGGGGCGGTGAGCGGCGTCTCCACCACCCCGGGCCCCACGGCGTTCACCCGCACCCCGAACGGCGCGAATTCGGCGGCCGCCGTTTTGGCCATCTGCACGATCGCCGCCTTGGTCGCGGCATACACGGCCTGCCCGGGCTCGACAATCTGCGACCGGATGGACGAGAAGAGGACGATGCTCCCGGACCGTTGCGCGGTGAGGATGCGCCCCGCCGCCTGCAGCACGTTGAAGTTCCCCTTCACGTTCACGCGCAGCACCCGGTCCAGTTCGTCTTCCTTGTAGTTGAGGATCGGCTTTCGGACGTTGATGCTCGGCGTGCACACGACGGCGTCGAGGCGTCGCATACGCATGCGCGCCTCGTCGAGCGCCGCATGAGTCGCGGTGGCATCGACGATGTCCACCTGCTGCGCGTGCGCGGCGCGCCCTGCCTCGCCGATCGATTCCGCCACCCGCTGTGCGTCGTCGCCCTTGATGTCCAGGCAGGCCACGCTTGCCCCCTGGCGCGCACAGGCGCGCGCCACCGCCTCGCCGATCCCCGACCCCGCTCCCACCACCACGACGCCGCGCCCATCCAGCCGGAACATGTCGCCCGTCATGCCGTCCCCGATTGGTTCATGTGTATGTCCCTTCCGCCTGGTCCCGTCCCACGCCATCCCGCAGGACGATGTGCGCGACCGTCGCCACCGCCACCGACGTCAGGACGCCGGCCAGCGCCGGCGTGATCCCGCGCAATCCCCCGGCGCCTACGGTCAGCTGCAGCGACAGCATCACGAGCAACCCACCGCCGATGGCCGCCAACGCCTCGGTGGCGCGGAAGCGCCGCACGAACAGCCCCGCCAGCACCGGCACGAACAGGCAGACGCCGAGCACGCTGTAAAAGAAGGACAGCGTCCCGATGATCGTCTGGGCCACCAGCGCCAGCAGGACGCCCAGCACTCCGCCGGCCACCGCCGCCCCGCGCGCCACCCGCAGGACCTGCGCGTCGGTCGCGGCCGGGCGCACGAAGCGGCGATACAGGTCCTGCGACAGCGACGTGGCGAGCATGAACAAGATGGCGTCGGCGGTGCTCACCTCGGCAGAAAAGAGCGCCGCCAGCCCCAGGGCCCCCACCACCACCGGGACATCGTACATCAGCAGGGTGGGGAGCGCCAACTCGTGGCTCGCCAACCCGGGATGCAGCGCGCGCGCGATGATCCCCACCAGCGGCGGCACGCAGGCGAAGCCCAGCAGCACCACCGCGTTCGCCCCCGTCCCCCACCGCACCGCGCGGTCGTCGCGGGCGCCAAAAATCTTCTGCAGCAACCCGGGCGAGATGATGAACGCCGGCCCCAGCAAGGCGAGGTACTTCCACCCCGAGGCCCCATTCTGCCAGAAATTCCAGAAGCCGTCGCCGGGGGGCGGGGCGGTCGCGCTCCCGGCCTCGACCAGCGCCACGACTCCGGCCCACCCGCCGGCCGTACCCAGCGCCACCGGGACCGCCACGGCGAACCCCGCCAGCAGCACGGTCAGTTGCAACAGGTTCACCCACGCGCTCGACAGGAGCCCGCCGGCCGCAAAGTAGGCGGTCATCACCACGCCACCCAGCACGCACCCCGCCCACTTCGGCAGGCCGGCCACCACGGTGAGCAACGTGGAGATCGCGATCAGCTGCCCGGCAAGGATCGCCAGCGTCCCGAACCAGAGCAGGAGGGCCACGATCACGCGCACAGAGGTCGAATAGCGCTGCTCGAGGTAGTCCCCAACCGTCTTGAGCCCGCGCGCCGCCGCCTCGCGCCGCATCCACGGTCCGACCCAGAAGGCCTGCACCAACGACCCGATGGCTGCGGCCCCCACCCACCACCAGGCCGCGACTCCATCCCGATACCCCAGCCCGGCCGCGCCCACGGTGGACCCCGCCCCCACGTTGGCGGCCAGCAGGGTGGCAAACAGGAGTCCGGGCCCCAGCCCCCGCGACGCGACGAAGAAGCCCTCGGTGCTCGTCACCCGGCGCCCGACAAAGGCGCCGACGGCGATCAGCAGCGCCGAGTAGCCGAGCAGGAGCGGCAGGTGGTAGGTCACCGGGTGCGGGCCGTGTGCCTAACGCCCGGGCATCAGGTCCTGCACCGACGGATAGCCCGGCAGGCCTCGCGCCGCACGGACGGCCCGGACGATCGCCTCGGCCATCACGTCGGCCGCCAGCGCCCCGATAGTGGTCACTTCAGCCGGCTCGGCGCGCTCCCCGGTCGCCAGCGAGAAGATCGTGTCGCCGTCCCCCATCGTATGGGCCGGCGAAATGGCTCGTGCCATTCCGTCGTGCGCCATTTGCGCGACCTTCTTGGCCTGCGCCTTGGTCAGCGTCGCATTCGTCGCGACCACGCCGATCGTCGTGTTCTCCCCCGATCGCGCCGCCGGCCGAGTCGCCCCGCTCCGGATCAGGCGGCGCGCATCGGCCAGCGAGCGGCCGTCCTCGCCGCGCACACCGGCCACCACCGCCCCGGTCGCCTGGTCGATCACGTCGCCCACCGCATTGACCACGACGATCGCCGAGATGGTCAACCCGTCGGGGAGGGTGATCGACGCCGTCCCCACCCCCCCCTTCATGGCCCGGGCTCCGCCGAACAGCTTGCCGACCGTCGCCCCGGCACCCGCGCCGATGCTCCCCTCGGCCACCGCCCCCGACGTCGCGCCTTGCGACGCGCGGTATCCGCACTCCGCGCCGGGACGGACCTTCGGATCACCGATCCCGAGGTCGTAGATCACCGCCGCCGGGACGATCGGGACGCGCACGACCCGCATGTCGAAGCCGATGTTCTGCTCTTCCAGGTAGCGCATCACGCCGCCGGCGGCGTCGAGTCCGAAGGCGCTCCCTCCCGTCAGCAGGATGCCGTGCACCACCGACACGGTGTTGACCGGATCGAGCAGGTCGGTCTCGCGGGTCCCCGGCGCCGAGCCGCGCACATCCACGCCAGCCACCGCCCCCTGCGGGGCGAGGATCACGGTGCAACCGGTAGGACGCTCGGCTAGCGTAAAATGCCCCACCCGAAGGCCGGCCACGGCGGTGAGCCCGCCCGCGGTCGACGGGGCAGCCGCCAGCGGAGCGCTCTGCGCCCGCGACGCTCCGGGCACACAGGCCGCGCACCAGAATACCGACGACAGCGCCAGCGGGCGCCACAGTCGTATCGTGCTTCGCGTGCCGCCTGGTTGCGGCTGCGACTTGGCGTTCAGCATGATGTCTCCAGTCCCCCGCGAGCTTCTATCGCGGACGGCCGACTTCGTGTATTCGTGGCATGCGCCGTTTGCTACCCGCGCGCCACCCGTGCGCCATCCGTTTGCGAGGTGGGCGGATCGCCGCGGTCTCACCAGTTCGATCGAGCAAGATGGGCAAACCTACCGTAAGGGAGTCGGTGCTGCGAGCCGTGGACATGGCCCGCGACGAGATCGTCGCCCTCACCCAGGCGCTCATTCGCGTTCCGACGGTGAACCCGCCCGGCGACGCGTATGAACCGTGCGCGCGGTTACTGGGGGACACCTTGGCGGGGATGGGCTTCGAGGTCGAGTATTTCACCGCCACCGGACGCCCGGAACACTCGGCGACCCATCCCCGTGTCAATGTGGTCGGCCGACGGCGGGGTCGCGTAGACCGTCCCTGCGTGCACCTCAACGGGCACCTCGATGTCGTCCCGGTCGGGACCGGGTGGACGTGCGACCCGTTCGGCGGGGAGGTGCGCGACGGACGCATCTACGGCCGGGGCGCCTCCGACATGAAGGCGGGGATCGCCGCCGCGGTCTTTGCCGCCGAGTGTATCCGGCGCGCCGGCGTCGAGCTCGAGGGGACGGTGGAGATCAGCGGGACCGCCGACGAGGAGAGCGGCGGGTGGGCTGGTGTCGCCCACCTGGCCGAGATCGGGTGCCTGACGTCGCGATCGGTCGACTTCGTCATCATTCCGGAGCCGCTGGAGGTGGATCGCATCTGTGTCGGGCACCGCGGGGTGTACTGGTTCGAGGTCACCGCGCACGGGCGCATCGCCCACGGCAGCATGCCATTCCTCGGCGCCAGCGCGATCGAGCACATGGGCGAACTGCTGCACGACATCCGCGCACGCTTGCAGCCGGTACTGGCCAGCCGCGTGACGGCAATGCCGGTCGTCCCCCCCGGAGCCCGGCATGCAACACTCAACATCAACAGCATCACCGGCGGGCAAGGGGGCTTCGCAGTGCAGACCCCCTGCGTGGCCCACGTATGCAGCGCCACCTTCGATCGCCGCTTCCTCGAGGAGGAGCCGCTCGACCAGGTACAGGGTGAGATCGCCGACCTGCTGGCCGAGGTGGAGCGTCGCGTTCCGGAAGCGCGCTTCACCCTGCGCGACCTGATGCTCGTCCCCCCTGTGCGCACCCCCGAGGGCTCGCCGCTGGTCGCATCATTGACCCGCGGCATCCACGATGTGGTCGGGCGCGAGGCCGCGATCGTCGCATCGCCCGGGACCTACGATCACAAGCACGTCACGCGGATCGGCGGCATTCACCACTGCGTGGCCTACGGCCCGGGGCGATTGGAACTGTCTCACCAGCCTGACGAGTGGTGCGATGTCGACGATATGGTGCGCGCGACGCAGGTCATCGCCCTGACGCTGGTGGACCTGCTCGGCACGTCACGTTAGGCGAGACAGCCACCGACGACGTAGGACACCAGAGACGCACTTCTTCGTTGGTTCGCACCAATGATATTGCGCGATGGTGTCGCTGGTTCCGGGCGATGCGCTGCCGATACTCGGGAGCATGTGCGCGTGCGCGCACCCGCCGTGAGTGCCTGCACACATCGCCCCGCATGTCATCGTCCTCGCTGTCCCCATCGTTCGCGCTGGTCTTCGTCGCGCTGGCGATCGCCGCCGCCGCCGCCGCATCGCCCGCGGTCGCTGCGCGGGGTCGTCGGGTGCTGCGAGTGTGGCGTCGCGTCGCACCGACGTGGAGCTGGGGCCTCGGTGGCGGGGCGTCACTCGGCGCCATGTGCCGCACCATGGGCGACGCACTCGTGGCCTTCGATGACGGCGGGACTATCATCTGGGCCAATCCGGCTGCCGAGCAGATGTTCGCAGCGCCACCGGGCGGACTCGCCGGCTTGCCCCTCCACGACCTCCTTCCCACTTTCGACCGTGACGCGCTGTCCCGTGACGCGATGTCCCGTGACGCGATTTCCCGTGACGCGCAGGCGGGGGACGCGCGTGCTGGTCAGGAGAGCTCCGGACGTCTCACGTCACGCGAGCTGCCTGCCCGGCGCACGACGGGCGACGAAATCATCGTGGAGCTCGTCGTATCGGCCACGCGCAGTCGGGGGCGCACGCTCTTCAGCGGCGTGCTCCGCGACATTACGGCCCGGCTGGCAGGGGAACGCCACCTGTTGCAGCAGCTGCACGACGCGCGGGCGGTGAACAGCAGGTCGGTGGCCGAGGCCGAGCGCCTGACGGCCGCCCGTGACAACGCCGAGCAGGCGGCACGTGCCATGGGCGACTTCCTGACCACCATGAGTCACGAGTTGCAGGCGCCGATGAGCGGGGTGATGGGGATGGCACAACAACTCCTGCACACGGCCCTGAGCGATGAACAGACCCGGCGCGTCCAGAGCCTCAAGCGATCGGGCGAGTCGCTCCTGCGCATCATCGATGACGTCCTCGACTTCTCCAGCATCGAAGCGGGGCGCCTGCGCATCGACTGGAAACCGTTCGACCTCATGGTCCTGCTGGAGGAGGTGCGCGAGGCGGTCGCTCCGGCCGCGGAGATCGTCGGACTGTCACTCACGCTGGAGGTCGATGCCAAGTGCCCGCGATGGGTCCTGGGCGATGGAGGTCGCATCCGGCAGGTCCTGCTCAATCTGGCATGGAACGCCATCAAGTTCACCGACCAGGGGCGCGTAACGATCACGGCACGGCCTCGCCCCGGCCCGGATGAGCAAACCATCGTCCTGGAAGTCATGGACACCGGCGTCGGGATGTCGGAGCAGACGGTCGCCGCGCTGTTCTCGCCGTTCGTGTTCGTCGACGGGTCGGCCACGCGACGGCACGGCGGTGCCGGGCTGGGGCTGGTGATCTCGATGCGGCTGGCGGAGATGATGGACGGAACGCTCTCCGTCACGAGCGCGCTCGGCGTCGGCTCGCAGTTCACCCTCGCGCTCCCGCTTCCGGCCACGACGCCCCCGGTGCCGATCGCGCTCGCGGCGCCGGCGCTGGATGTGCACTGGCTGCGCGAGGTGTCGCCCGCCGCCCACGGGCTGCGCGTACCGCACGTGCTCGTGGCGGAGGACAACCTGATCAATCAGATGCTGGCGGTATCGCTGCTCGCCCATCTCGGCTGCACGGTCGATGTTGCCACCGACGGCCGGGACGCGGTGCGTCGATGGAGCGAGGGGACGTACGACCTCATCCTGATGGATTGCCAGATGCCGGAGATGGATGGGCTCGAGGCGACGCGGATCATCCGTGCGGCGGAACGTGCGGCGGAGCGCGGCGCGCCCCGGATCCCGATCATCGCGCTGACCACCAACGCGACGGCCGACGACGTCGCTGCCTGCCTGCAGGCCGGGATGGACGAGCACCTTCCCAAGCCTGCGACCGAGCGGGCGCTGGCCGAGGTGCTCGCCCACTATCGACCAGCCCTCAACGAGGGGCAGCGGGGACGATGCACTGCGGAAGGCGCGCCAGCGATCCGATCTCGGCCACCGGCGCCTGGGTGCCCGGTGACCGCTCCAGCCCCAGCCGATTGTGCCAGATGACGGGCATCCCCACCCCGGATGCCCCCGGGATGTCGGCCGGCGACCCGGCAACGAACAGGACGCGCGACGGCGGCAGGGCCAACTGCTCGAGGGCGCGCTGGTACGGTCTCGCATCCGGCTTGTAGGCTCCCGCCTGCTCGGCTGCGACCACCACGTCCATGCGGTGTCCCAATCGGCGCACCGCCCGTCCGGCGAGCGCCGTCGAGCAGTTGGTCACCACCCCCAGACGCAGCGTCCCGGGGAGCGCCGTCCACAGCGCAGGCACCTCCGGCCACGGCTGCATGCCGTCCCACGTGTCGACCAGCGTCTGCGCGGCGATGGCCGGCAGTCCCGCCTCGCGCGCTGAGTCCTGCAGCACGTCCTCGTACGGGCGATAGGCACCCGCCGCGTAGGTGAGCGCGAGGTAGCGCATCCGCCAACGTCGCCCGTCGACCTCGCTCCCGGCGGCCGCGTTCCACAACGACCAGGAGTCGAGCAGTGCGGTGAGCAGGTCGAACAGGATGGCATCGACCGGCAGCGGGATGGTTGGCAGTGGCGCTGACGACAGCACGGGTGATGCGGTGGGTGATGAGGTGGGTGATGACGGTGGTGACGGGTTGCGCCGGGTCACGATGACTCGAGGAAACGGGGAACGGTCGGGTGCTGCGAGGCAGGGGTCCGGGCCGAACGAAAGCGCGCGGGACGTGATGCGGAAAGGGGCGCTATTCCGGCCAGCTGGTCCACTCGTGCACGGGGCGCCCCGTGAGCGAGCGCTCGATGTACCCTTCCATCATGCACCCCAGGGCCTCGCGCCGGGGCAGGTCGGCCGGGCAGCCATCCAGGGCCGCCCGCTGCCAGCGCGCCCCGGTCTGCCCGTTCTCCACGCGACCCTCGATCACCGCCAGCAGGCGGCGGACCTCGGCGGGGTCCACGCCTAACGATTCCAGCCCGCGCGCCGCCTCGGGCAGGAACCGGGCAATCAGGGCACGCGCCGACACCGGCATCGGCGACGGCGCCACCTCTGCCGGCCACAGCAGGCGCGCGTCCAGTCCGTGCTGGGCGGCACGGTAGAAGTTCCATTCCGCGTACTCGAACGGGAAGGCGGGGAGGATGCGGTCGACTTCCTCGCGGATCGCGATCGTCAGCCCGACGAGGAAGGCGGCGTTGGCCGCCATGTCGACCGGCGTGGGACCGGCCGGGAGCGCCCGCATCTCGATGCGCAGGTGCCCGGCGTCGTGCGGATCGTAGACCGCCCGGTTCCAGCGCCACACCGTCCCCTGCTGCACGCGCAATTCCTGCAGCTTGGGCGAGCCACCGCCCGCTGCGACGGCAACCGAATCCTCGTCGGTGGCCAAGGGGAAGATCGGCTGGAACAGCGCGGCCGACTCGGCGAACAGTTCGTAGGCGCTCTCGCGGACCCACCCGTGCCCGAAGCTCACGCGCGCCGGCGGGCGCCAGAAGTTCTCCACCAGGTCGCGCACGTCGAGCGCCTGCTTGAAGAGCGCCACCCGAGTCTCCTCCCACAGGCGATGCTCGCAGAAGACCGGCGAGTTTCCGCTGATTGCCAGCACGATCGGCGTTGCCAGCTGGACCGCGTTGTACGTGGCGGCGAACTCGCGCGGCGAGACGCGCAGGTGCACCTGGAACGAGGTGTTGGCCCCCTCTATGGTGATGTCGTCACCCGCCATCTGCAACGGGTCGGCGCCGTCAATGCGGATGGGGAACGGGGTCGAGCGGGCGCGCCGCAGGCCGTTGGAGAGGGCGCGGTAGCGCGGGAAGTCGGTCAGCGCGCTGCGCGACACATCGTCCGGGGTCAGCGTCGGCAGGATTCCGACGGGGATGACCCGGGCGTCGAAGCCCCGAGCCGTGACGTTGATCGCCGCCAGCGCCCGCGTCAGCTCCTGCTCGAGCGCGGTGAAGGGCATCCCCTTTGCCGCAACCGGCGTCAGGTTGTACTCGAGGTTGAACTTGTTGAGCTCGAGCGTGAGCTGCGGGTCAAGGTGCTGGCTCAGGATCTCGAGATTGACCCCCTTGGCCCGTCCGCCCTCGTCGACGATGCACAGTTCCAGCTCGGCCCCCAGGGTCGTCGCCCCCTCACCAAAGCCAGGACGCGCCAGAACCAGCCGCAGCGCCGCCAGGTTCTCGCGCAGCCGCGTCTGGAAGTGCGCAAACTCGTCGTTCGTGAACGCCTCGCGATCGATGCCTTGAGCCATGACACATGGTCGGGCATCATCGGCGCGGAGGACAGGAGAAAATCCCTGAATCAGCGCGGGGGATTCCGCCACGACGCTGTGGCGGCCTCGTCAGGACTCAGGGCGCGAGCGTGTAGTGACCGTGGATGCACAGCCAGCGTCCGTTCTCCTTGACGAAGATGCGGGTGGACTTCCCGCGGCTGGAGAACGGCTTTCCCTGGTTCGTCCCGGCATCGGTCCAGTAGTAGGTGATCCACGCCACCGCGCCCCGCACCGTCACCTGGCTGTTGTGCATGTCGGTGCGCACCCCCTTGGCGCGCTGCAGGTAGTCGGTCATGGACCGGACCTCCATGGCCTTCCCCTCGGAGAGGTAGGCATCGGTCTCACCAAACTGCGTGAAGTCCGGGTGCACGAACGTCGCGTACCGTTCCGCATCGCCCGCCTCGATCGCCGCCCACATCTGCGTGAGCGTTGCGCGGACTTCGTCGGCGTCCCGCGCCGTCGACGACGCCCCCTGTGCCCCCTGTGCCCACGGCGCCGACGGAAGGGCAATGAGCAGGAGCACGGCGGCTCGAAGAAATCGCAAGGCTAACCGCATGGCACGCACCGGGAGAGTGGAAGAAAGGAGGCCGCTGCGGCGCCTGCGCGCCGCCTCGCGGAGTGGTCGGCATCAATCCGATGGCAGCGCCCTCATGACCGGCAGTCGCTTAACGCGACCGGCACCATCGTGCCCGAGACGCGCTGCCCGGCACGCATCCCTCCCACCACCCAGCCCGTGTCGCCAACCACCGCCAGCGCGCGATGATCCATCGTGGCCACCGGCATCGGGGGGAGCGCCTGCCAGCGGCTGGTGCGTGTCTCGAACGCCAGGACCGTCGCCAGTGGTGAGGACGGCTGGCCATCGTAGCCGATGCCGTTGTAGTTGTAGGGATTGCCCGTCCCCCCGGCAAAGATGATCCGCCCCCCGCATCGCCCCACGGCGGCGCGGTAGAGCGACGGTCCCGGGTGCGCCGGGCCGGCGCGCCAGGCGATCTCGGTGGGGCGCGCGGAGTTGATCGTCCCGATCCACACTTGCGAGTGCAACCGATATTTCACGTCACCGGACTGCCGCACCGCACCATCGACGTACACGATCGTCGCGCCAGCCAGCTCGCCGCTGTGGCCAAAGACTCCCGGGCCGGGAATCGGGGTCCCGACGGACCACGCGTCGAGTACCGCATCGTAGACCTGCACGTCCCGCACGTTGTCGGTGTCGTGCCACCCCGACACGAGATAGACCAGCGAATCGCGATACACACCGCTCACGGCGTCGTCGACTGGCACCGGTATGTCGCGTCCCCTGCTCCACCGTCCCGTTCGCGGATCGAAGACGTCGACCGACGGAAGCGACCGCTCGCCGCCTAACGAATCGACGGTGTAGCCACCGAAGATGAACCACCGCCCGCGCACGACCTGTGCGGTGGCCGCCAGGCGCCCCTGGTCGCCCGGCACGTCGGGCAACGCACGCCACTCACGTGTGGCCGACGACCACGCCGCGGCCCGGCGCGTGATCCCCGACCATCGGCGCGTGCTATCGACGCCGAGGGCGGTGAAGACCCACCAGTCGCCACCCACGCGCCCGGCCGCCACTGCATTGTTGGAGACGGGTACGAGCCCGCGCCCACCCTCCTGTGCCACGAGGGGAGCGGCCGACAGGACGCAGGCGAAGGTCAGGGTGACGGAGAGACGCATGCGATGTGGTCGCGTCGGCGGCGAAGGAAAGAGCGCGAGGAGCGCGAGCGAGCAGCACGAGTGAGGCTCGGGAAACATCCTCGTCCCCGCCGCAGTCGCAAGTGCAGGCTCGCATCCGCAGGGCTCACGACGTCAGAACCCGCAATCGCTGCACCCCGGTTGCCATCAACGCCGCGTCATGGCCCGCACGCGCATTGACCGAGGGAGCGACCGGATCGAGATTCGACGGATCTTCTCGCGTGGTGTCGTCGTGAATCGACCCGCTCGCTCCGGCCCGTCCAACGTCTCGCGCTCGAGACGCACCTCGATCGTGGCGGCGCTCGCTCTCCTGCTCGGAGTGCCGGTCGTCGGGCGCGTCCGCGCCGAAGCGGCTGGCGGTGCGCCCGGTACCGTCCCACCCACACTACTCGCGACTCGCAGTGGCGAGCGCCGCGAGGTCGGCACGACCACAGGAATAACCGAAGCGCGAGCCGACACGATCGCCCCGCGTCCCCCGCTCTGGGCGCTCACCTGGAGCGATGAGTTCGACGGGCCAGCTGGGGGCGCGGTCAGCGCGCTGCACTGGAACGCCGAGATCGGCGACGGCTGCGACGCAGGCAACTGCGGCTGGGGCAACGAGGAGAAGCAGCGCTACACCAGCGGCACGGAGAACGCCGCCCTCACCGGAAGCGGGATGCTGGCCATCACCGCACGACGAGACCCCGATGGCCCGCGCTGCTACTACGGACCGTGTCGCTACACCTCGGCGAAGCTCACCACGCGTGGCAAGGTGACGCCGCGTTTCGGCCGCGTGGAGGCACGGATCAGAATTCCCACCGGGCAGGGGCTGTGGCCCGCCTTCTGGATGCTCGGCGCCGGCTTCCCCGCCACGAAGTGGCCGGACTGCGGTGAGCTGGACATCATGGAGCACCACGGGAGCAAGCCCGGCAACGTCAGTTCAGCGATGCATGGCCCCGGGTACAGCGGCAACGCAGCCCTGGTCCACGAGCATACCCCCCCGGGGGCAGACTTCACCCGCGACTTTCATCGCTACGCCGTGGAGTGGGACAGCGCCCAGGTGCGCTTTTCGGTGGATGACGTCGTGCACTTCATCGTGCGACGCGGCGAGGTGGCCGCGCCCAAGGTGTGGGCGTTCGACCACCCGTTCTACATCATCCTGAACCTGGCCGTTGGCGGCACCTTCGACGGCGACCCGGCGTCGGACGCGGTCCTGCCGGCCACGATGCTGGTGGACTACGTGCGCGTGTACGAGCGGCAGTAGCCGATGCACGCGGGGGGCGCCGACTGGCGCCCCCCGGGCAAGCTTGCCGTCCAGCGGTGTCCTACTTGCCGCCGAAGCGCGCCGAGGCCTTCACGAACTCCCGGAAGACGTGTCGCGTGTGCGGATCGGACAGCTCGAAGACCTCCGGATGCCACTGCACGCCGACGCAGAAGTAGTCGCCCGCAAGCTCCGCCGCCTCGATGAGTCCATCGGGGGCAATGGCCGATGCCATCAGGGGCGACGCCAGCGTCTTGATGCCCTGGTGGTGCATCGAGTTCACCTGAATCCTGTCCAGCTCCATCAGGTGACGCAGCCGGCTCCCCTTGGCCAGCGTCACCTCGTGGGCGAGGTGATCGCGCTCGAAGCCGTAGTTCGGGAAGTAGTCGTGCTTGATGGCGTCCGGGTACTGCTCCTCGAGGTCCTGGTACAACGTGCCGCCTAACGCGACGTTGATGACCTGGAGACCGCGACAGAGGCCGAGGATCGGCTTGTGGTCCTCGATCGCCCAGCGGGCCAGTTGCATCTCCGTGCGGTCGCGCGCCGGGTCGATGCGTCCGAGCCGGGGATGCGGTTCCTCATCGAAGTACCGCGGGTCCACGTCCACGCCGCCGGGAATGAGGATGCCGTCGCACACGTCGTAGGCCCCGCGCAACGCCTCGGGTTCGTCATCCAGCAGCGGGATGAGGATCGGCGACGCACCGATGAGGGTCACCGCGATGTAGTAACGCTGGTTCATCACGACGGATTGCGGTAACCCTTCCGGAATTCCGTCGATGGAATGCAGTGTTTGCGTGGTGACTCCGATGACCGGACGTTGCGACATGCGTTTCTCCGACGTGCATGGGAGCGCGTCGCGCGCCCCCGACTGTGAGTCCTGCGTGGTCACGCCGAGCCTCTGGCGTTCCGCGAGATTCGACGTGCCTACGCCGCGACGGACGACGCGCTCGCGGTCCCGGGTTTCGGTATGCTGCAGCACAAAAAGCTAGCGGGCGCGTCCCTTCCTGCCAGTGTTGCCTGCGCGCCCGTTCCTACTAATGAGTGTCGGCTTTTGGGGGGCATCTCCCAAGCGTCGTCCGGGTACGACCATGCGGTCGCTGGGACCGTCGACGCGCCCCCGGCGACCACAGTTCCCCCAGACACAACGCTGCACCTCCCGTGCCGAGTTCCTGCGCCGCCGCCACATGAGGCGATCTCACCCCACGCCGCGGTCCGCCCACCCGACATGGCGTCGGGTGCGCCGGTGGCGGGGGGGGGCGTCGCGTGGCCTGCCGCGCTAGAGGACCCCTTCCTCCGTCTCGGCGATCAGCTGGTCCACGACCGCCTTGAGGTCGCCGCCGGTCTCTTCGAACACACGGATCTGCCGGTCCGCGCTGGAGCCTTGCTCGAGGATCGTGAAGGCGTACTCGACTTCCTTGCGGCTACCGAGTTCGTCGAGCACGTCATCGAGGAACCACTCGATCAACTCGCGTATCAGCGCTCGGGCGGGCAGTTCGACGTTCTTTCCGAAGTCGATGAGGTTTCCGTCGAGTCCGTAGCGCACCGCTCGCCACTTGTTCTCGTCGAGCAGTTCTGCCGAGTAGATGCGCCACGTCGTGTTGTCGCGCCGCATCTTCCACAGCTTGTAGACGAGCGCCTGCAGAATCGCCGCGATACACACGGCCTCGTCCACGCGCGTGCACACGTCGCAGATGCGGAACTCGAGCGTCGGGAACTGGTGATGCGGCCGCACGTCCCACCAGATCTTGGATCCGTTGGGAATGCAGTTGGTGGCCACCAGCGTCTTGAGGTAGTTGTCGTACTCGGCCCACGAGGACAGGAAGCGCGGGATGCCGGTGCGTGGGAAGGCGCGGAAGACGGCGCTGCGGTAGGACTTGAGCCCCGTCTTGCGCCCGATCCAGAACGGCGAACTGGTCGACAGGCACAGCACGTGCGGCAGGAAGTAGCGCGACACGTTGCACGCATCGATCAGGAAGTCGCGGTCCTCGATCCCGATGTGCACGTGCGTCCCGAAGATGAGCAGCTGCTGCGCCAGCTGCTGCATCGCCTCCTTGGTCCCGATGTAGCGATCGAGCTGCGTGATCTCCTGCTCGGCCCAGTGCGAGAACGGATGCGTCCCCGCGGCGACGATCTTCAGGTTGCGCCTGGCCGCCAGCTCCATCACGCTGCCGCGCAGCTGGATCAGCTGTGCCTTGACCTCGGCGGGGGTCTTGCAGATCGTCGTTCCGACCTCGACGATGGACTGGTGCAGCTCGGGCTTCACCTGCTCCAGCACCATGTGGCCGGACTCGAGGATCTGCGTGATGTACGACTGCAACCCCCGGGTCGTGGGATCGATGATCTGGTACTCTTCCTCGACACCAATCGTTAGGCTGGGAGGTTTCATGGGACGGGAGACGGGGGACGGGGGACGGGGGGTCGCGAGCTAGCGGGGTTGGACGACCAGGGTGGGGACGGTGCTGCCGCCCCCGGCGGTGACGTTGAGCAGGGCGGCGGTGGAGAGGCGGGTCAGGATGCCCTCCATGAAGTCGCCATGGCTCACGAAGGGGGCGGTGTCGAGCATGCGATCCATGATGTGCAGGCGGCCGTCGCTCCAGCTCGGGTAGGGCTCGCTCGGGATGGCGACCTTGCGCTGTACGATGAAGGGCTGCGCCAGGGCATCGGCGATCGCCGCGGCCCACTCGGCATCGGTGACCGTCCAGCCCAGCGTGATCCCCTTGCCGCCGTATTCGTCGTTGGGCTTGAGCACGAGGTGCTCCCGCTCCGTGGCCATCCACGGCACCAGGTCGATCGTCGCGCCATTGTAGCTGGTCATGCGCTCACGCACCACGCGCGTCCACGGAATGCAGTCGTGGATCGCCTCCAGTTCGTCGGGCGGGAACAAGCCGGCGTTGGCCTCGTCGGAGAGCACGGCCAGCGACGCCTTCTTGTGGAGGATCTTGCACCGGAATCCGTCCACGAGGCAGACCGCCCGGTCACGGACGGCGCGCACGACATCGTGCTCGAGTCCGCAGGTCTCGATCAGCTCACTGATCAGGACACGCTTGTAGATCAGGTCAGCGGGCTTGCCGGCAACCCACAGCTTGCCGCCGCGGTACTCGCAGCGTCGCGGGTCGTCGATGACCGTCTCGAGGCCGAGTCGTGTGAAGTGTTCGCGGTACAGCTCGAACTCGGTGCGCGTGGGGACATCGTCCCAGTCGAGGATCGCGATGCGCGGCCGGTTGCGCGTCCCCGAGAACTCGTGCCACGCGGCCATGATCGACCCCACGACGCCGGGGAGCGACGGCAACGTCATGATCTCGAAGCTGCGCGACAGTTCGCGGACCGCGGGGGTGTCCAGGAACGTCTCCGTCAGCGCATCGTTGTAGGCCGCCCCCGCGGGCGTCTCGGCGTTGTACTCGGTCAGCCCGAGCTGACCCGTGCCGGGCACGTAGAAGAAGTCCAGCCGCGAGGTCGGAGACGGCCAGTCGTAGCCTGGCGCGTCGGCGAGCAGCGTCTCTTCCCAATCGAGCAGCCCGAACTGGTCGCGGAAGTCGCGATGGGCGATGGCGTGCGCGTACGTGCGCTTCATCGCCCGCATGAGCGGTCGGATGCGTCCCTGCAGCGAGGCCACCTCGCGCGGCGTGGTGAGCCGCGGGCGCAGCACCGTGCACAGCGGGCGCCCGCCGAAGATCAATCCGCGACGCGTGAGCCCGGCCTCGATGTGGGCGTGCGTCTCCTCGGCGATCTCGGGGGTCAGTAGTTCGTGGTACCGGTCGATGAGATCGTTCATGACGCGGCGATCAACGCGACGCCGTGAACAGTGCCGACCACTTGGCCTCGACGGCGGTCCGGCGCGGTTTGCGCGCCAGCTTGATCGCCAGGTCCGCCATGCCTTTCACGACCCAGTCGAAGTACGTGGGGGTGAGCGAGTACACGTCCATGTCGGGGGCGCAATTCATGAAGTCGATCGCGTACGGCACGCCGTCCTTCACGGCATACTCCAGCGAGTTCATGTCGTAGCCTAACGCCGAACAGAGCGTGCGCGAATCCTTGACGATGCGCTCGCGCAGTGCTGGCGCGAGGTAGTCGTCGTCGACGATGTACTTGCGCGCCTTGGGGTCATACTGCATGGGGAGGACGTCCTCCTGCCCCAGGCACAGGCAGCGCACGAACTGGTCCCACTGGATGAACTCCTGCACGATCATCGTCAGCAGGCCGGACTCGTTGTAGTTCCGGATCAGTTCCTGCACCGTGTGGCAGACGTACACCTCCTTCCAGCCACCGCCGTGCGCGTCCTTGAGGATGCACGGCATCCCCACATGGGCGGCGAGCTCGTCCCAGTCGAGCGGGAACTTGAGGTTGCGCAGCGACTCGCTGGGGACGATGCCCGGAACGTAGTCCTTGTTGGGGAGCAGGACCGTCTTCGGCGACGCGACCCCGAGCTTCGTGGCCAGCGTGGCCTCGAAGAACTTGTCGTCCGCCGACCACATGAACGGGTTGTTGATGACCGTCACCCCGTCGAGGACCGCCTTCTTGAGGTACGACCGATACATCGGGACCTCGTGCGAGATCCGGTCGATGAGCACGGCGTACGGCACCGGTCCGTCGTGATGGTCACCGCCGAACTTCGCGAAGTCCGCCACGACGCCCTGATCCCGCTTGTTCACTTCCTCGATGAAGGCCGGGGGCCAGGACCATTCGCGTCCGACGACGAGGCCAATGTTCTTCTGCATGGATGGGGAGGGGACGGGGGACGGGGGACGGGAGACGGGAGTACTAGTCGTGGCCGGGGGCGTATTTTACGATCATGCGTTCCCACACGGGCCAGTCGTGGGCGAAGCCTTCCCATTCGCGGAAGGCGTTGCCGATTCCCTTGTTCCAGAGCACGCCGGAGAACTCGATGTTCTGCTGGAAGTGCGGGTCGCCGTTGCCGATGGCAATGATGATGTCCTGGCGGCGGAGCGCGTCAAGCCGCCACTGCTCCCACTCGTTGGGAATGAACTCGAACGGATTGCACGCGTAGACGTTTCCATCCGAGTACGACTGCGTCATCGTGCGGATGTCGTACGTGCCGCTCATCCCGATCATCCGGTGTACACGCGTGGGATGGCGCAGCCCGAAGGCCATGGCGTGATAGGCGCCGAACGAGGCACCCGCCGCGATGACGAAGGGATTCCCGTTCACGTGCTCCGTGAAGGGGAGCAGCTCATCCGTGAGGTAGCGATCGTACTGCAGGTGCCGCCAGGCGCGTTCGCCCGGGTGGATCGACTTGTTGTACCACGACGCATCGTGGTTCGTGTCCACGCACCACAGCTGCAACCACCCGCGCCGCAGGTGCTCGTACAGCACGTCGGGCATGTACCGATTGGGCCACTCTGTGTGGTCTCCCATCGTCGTGGGAAAGGCCAGGACCCGTGCGCCACCATGCCCGAACCAGCGCACGTGCATGTGCCGACCGACGGCCGGCGAGTACCAGACGTGATGCTGTCCAGCCACCCGCGTGCTCATTCGGCAACCTCGGGCTCCGGTTCATCCACCCAGCGGTCGATCTCCGTGCCTGCCTGGTCGGGCTCGTGGTGACCGCCAACGCGCGCGGCCTCGTCGAGCATGAACGGCAGGGCGTCGCGTATGCGCCGCCCCCAGCATTCCTCGTTGTGCATCCCTCGCTCATCCTCGGTCCAGGACAACGTCTCGTTCATCGTATAACCTTTCTGCACCAGGATGTCACGCAGTTCGCGGGCGTTGTTCAGCGTCCCGACGCCTTCGCGCGTCCCGACGTCGAGGTAGATGCGCCCCCCAGCATACGGCGCGGTGCGAACATATCGGAAGATGGCGCCCTCGGCGAACCAGAGCGCGGGCGACATCACACCGGCGAAACCGAAGGCGTGCGGGGCCCGGAAGAAGGCATACAGCGAGATCAGCCCCCCCATCGAGGACCCCGCGATCCCGGTCCCCTCGCGCTCCGGCAGGGTGCGAAACCGGGCGTCGATCATCGGCTTCAACGTCTGCAGGATGAAGTCGACGTAGGCGTCGCCCGCTCCCCCGCCGGCGCGGGAATCCACGAAGGGCGAATATTCCTTGGTTCGATCGATCCCCATGTTCGGAATCGCCACCACAATGGCGCGCCGCCCGCGCTTGGCCGCCGTGGCCATCGCGTGGTCCACCCCCCATTCCCCGGCAAACGACGTGATGGGATCGAACAGGTTCTGCCCGTCGTGCATGTACAGCACCGGAAACGGTCGATCCGTCCGGAAATAGCTGTTGGGCAGGTAGACGAGGATGTCGCGCCGGTTGGCCAGTTCAGGGGAGTAGACGTCGGGGATCGTCTCCAACGTCCCCGGTGGCGAACGACGCCGCAACGCCCACTTGCGGACAAATTGATTGCTGACGTGCATGCGGCGGGGTGCGGGCAGGCAGGCCGGGGCTCGCTTCGAGCGCGCCGGGCGAATGCCGCAAACTGGAGGACGCGCTAGATGGGGGGAAGGGCGACCCCCCATGACTCACTCCACGATCAGCACCGTACCGCTGAGCCCCGGCAGCGTCAGGCTGATCGCCTGCGCCCCCCTCGCGACGCGTCCGATCGGCGTGCGCCGACCCTCCGCGTCGACCCGGACGATCCGCGCCCCTTCGCGCAGCGCATACATCCGCGCATCGAGCTGCACCGTCACCTCCCTCGCCTCGTCGGTTATGCTCGCCAGCCCGATGGCCACCTGTCCCTTCGACGACCGCCACGCCCCCGCCAGCACCATGGGCGAGCGCACCGTCGCCTCGGTCGCCCCCCCGCGGCGCGCCGCATAAATGGACACGCGCGACATCAGGACGTCGGCGCTGTCGACCGTGACCGCCGGGGCGCGCAGCATCACCCCGCCCTGAAAGAACTCGCGCAGTCCATACCGCAGGCGCGCCAGACGCTCCAGATAGTCGATCTCCGAGCGACGCGCCGTCAGCTGCTCGGGAAGGAAGTTCGCGATCGTCGGCTGCATGCCCCACACGAACATGCGCGCCTGTTCCAGCAGGTACTGCCGCCGGTACTTCGTGTCCAGCAGCGTCATCGCGTTGGCCGGACGCGACGCCACCGGCCACAGGTCGTCGTACGGGGGCCAGGTGAGCGACCCGTACGTGCCATAGGTGACTGCATACGGATGGTAGACCGCCTGAAAGAGCGGCAGCACCTCCCAGCCGCTCGCCGGGTCGATGTACCGCTCCTGGCTCACCTGCAGCGTGAGAAAGGCGTCCAGGTCAGGGAGCCAGCTCTCCCCCCCTCCCTCGCCGGCGAAGCCCAGCGGGAGCGCGCCGCCCCGCCGGCGCAGGTCGCGCGCCAACTCGCGGAATCCGTCCATCCAGTAGTGACCACCCCCCAGCGGGTGCCCGTGGTCGGGACTCCAGCACGCCAGGCTCAGCACCGCCTGGTCCATGTACAGCCCGTCCAGCTTGTACTGGTGGATCACCGTATCGGCGATCCCCGCGTACTTGTTGCGCCAGAACGGCGTCGCCACGTCCATCGGCGCGCACGGCAGCGGGTCGAAGACGTTGTACGTCTCCTTGCGCACCTGCCCGTCGCGTTCGCGCACTGCCCAGCGCTCAGCGTCCTCGGCCGTCCAACTCGGCGTGTCCACGCACCACAGGCGCTGGTTCATGTACACAATGGCGTGCAGTCCGGCGTCGTGGGCCTTCTGCACGGCCGCGGTGAACGGCACCGCCCCCTCGCGCGGCGGCAGGTAATCGGGGAAGGAGGTGTCGTACGGTCCGTTGTGCCACCAGTGCCAGAACACGCTCACCGGAAGGCCCGCATCGGCTTGCAGCGCGGCGGCCGGCTCGAGCACCACGTTCGAGCGCCCCCGGTTCCAGACCCAGATCCCGGTATTGCCGATCCACGCCGGCGTCTTGCCGGTGGCAAACCGACTGGTGCGCGCCCAGTACTGGCGGGTCCCCCACTTCCGGTATCGTTCGGCGGCCGAGAACCAGTCGCCGTCCACGACGCCGACCACGGCGGCATAGGCCGGGGCATATCGCGCGTTGCGTCCCGGGTCTGAGAGCGCATGTACGACCTCGTATCCGGCTGCACCATCGCCTTCGCCCCACAGTGCGAACAGCTTGCGATACGCCAGTGTGTCGTCGGCGGCGAAGTAGAGTCCCCCGCGGCCGGGCGAGGTCCACGAGATGGCCTGCAGGGAGAGCTGCCCGGGGTAGCTCCACTCCAGTCGGCGCCCCCGCCCGTCGGCTCCGGCGAGCAATCGGCGTGGCTCGCGGGTGCGCTGACCCATCCACATCGGGACGGCCAGCTCCTCCGCCTCGCCTAACGCGGTGATCCCCGTGACCCGCGGGAAGCGCAGCTGTTCGACTGCAACCCCATCAATGCCGTCGAGGGTGATGGTCCACGCCGAAGTGGTGTCGGCGCGCGCGCGCACGGTTGCGGTCACGCGCAGCGCCGGGGACGCGGGGCCGAACCGGTCCCACGTCAGCACCAGGGACCCCTGCGCTCCACGGCGCCAGTCGAATCGCCCGGCCTGCGCGGCCGTGATGCGCGCCGGACTGCTCCCCGGCGACAGGTCGATGCTCCACAGCCCGACCGAGTCGACCGCAACGCCGGCGAGCTGCCGACCGTCGCCGTCGCGCAGCGCCTCGATGTGCCCATCGACGCGGGAAAGCCGCACCTGCATCCCCGGCATGCGCAGCTCGGGGAAAGCCCCTCCCTGCGCCGCGACCGGGGGGGCGCTCGCCCCCAGCGACCCGATGATGAGCGCAAGCCCGAGGACCCGGCGCGGGACACGCCGCAGGTACAAACGCGACGACCAGGCGACCAGCGACCAACCACGGGACACGCCGAACACGCACTGCACGCGGACCCCTCGGGAGACTGGGGACGGGAGACGGAAGACGGGAGGGACGAGTCACGCGTGACTTCAGGCCACCGAGCGCGCGGGACATCCCGACGTACGCACGAGGGCGTCACTTCGTGGCGCGACAGCTCCCACCGGGGGGACGATTCCTGTTGACGCTATTGGATCCAGCCGACCTAGTCCGCGCGCACCACCATCGCCGGCTCTACCCGCGAAGCCCGCCACGCCGGCACGTAGGAGGAGATCATCGCGAGTCCGCCGACTATCACCACGGCCGCGCCATAGGTGAGGGCATCGGTGGGCGACACACCGATCAACACGTTCCGCATGCCGCGGGTCAGCGCCACGGCCAGTACGCCTCCCACCAGCAGTCCAATCGCGACCAGCATCGCGCTCTGCCGCAGCACCACGCGGATCATGGCGCCCGACTGTGCCCCGAGCGCCATGCGGATGCCGAACTCCTTGGCACGCTGCGCCACCGAGTAGGACAGCACCCCGTACAGGCCAACGATCGTCTGAAAGAGTCCGAGCACGCCGATCACGGTCGCCAGCGTGGCTCCGATGTTCACGAAGAAGAGCGCGATCCCCTGGTCCAGGTGGGCGGCCATGCTGCGCACCCCGTACAGGAGGATGTTCGGGTTCACCGTCGCGACGGCAGCACGCACGCCGGCCGTCAGCGCCGACGGGTCGGGGCCGCGGCTCTTGACCAGGATCACGCTGCGCCGCGACGGCTGCTGACGAAGCGGCAGCAACACCATGGGTTGTGGGGTCTCGCCCAGCATCACGACGTTCACGTTGTCGAACAGCCCCACGACTCGTACCGGCGCCCCCTCCTTTTCCAAACGGAACGACTGCCCCATCGGATCTCGCCCGGGCCACAGCGCTTCGGCCGCAGCGCGGTTGACCAGCGCCACAGGGGGCGCTGCGGTGTCGTCCTGTGCGGTGAAGTCGCGTCCCTCCCGCAGTCGAATGCCGATCGTGGACACGTAGCCCGGCGTCACGTTCCCTGTCGCTACGCTGAGCAGGCCGTCGGGCGCGCTTGGGGGGCGGTCGTCGATGTTTACCGTATGCGTCTCGTAGTTGCCCGACATGGGCAGGAAGGTCCCCAGCGCCACGCGCTCGACCCCGGGCACGGCGCCTATGGCGTCGAGGAGACGATCTTGCACCTGCCGACCCATCGCCCGGTCGATCTGGTGCAAGGACAGGTCGGCCTGGGCAATGAGCAGCCGGTCGCGGGCAAAGCCGAGATCGACGTGCGACGCGCTGCGGGCAGACCGGATGAACAATCCACCGCACACGAGCAGGAGGAAGGAGACCGCCACCTGCGACACCACGAGCATGGACCGCAGCCGAGTGCGCCCTCGGCCGGCGGTGCCGGAACGCCCGCCATCGCGCAACACGTCGCTGACCGACGATCGCGCGCCCATGAGCGCCGGGGCCAGCCCCGAGATCAGCCCGGCCGCCAGCGAGATCACCGCCGCGTAGAGGAACACCCGCCAGTCGAATGCGAGCCCGAACGAGACCGGGACATCGACGGCCAGCGGCAACGTATTCAGCCAGCCGATGCAGAAACGGGCCAGAAAGAAGGCGACCACCAGGCTCACCGCCCCCAGCACCATACTCTCCGTCAGCAGCAACCTGATCAGCCGCCCCGGCGTCGCGCCGATCGCCGAGCGGATCGCAATCTCGGAGCGCCGAGCCGTGGCCCGGACCAGGAGCAGGTTTGCCACGTTCGCACAAGCGACGAGCAGCGCCAGGGCCACCATGCCGAAAAAGACGCCGGCGATCCACGGCGTGAGTCGGGACACGGCCCACTCCGGACGTGTGCGGATCTCGCGCTCGGTCACCAGCCGCGAGCCGGCGAAGGCTTCGGGGTACTCCACCGCCAGGTCGTCCGACAGCCTCGCGACCGCGCCCTGCGCCTGCTCGATCGACACCCCTTCCTTCAGGTGGGCAAGGATGCGGAACGACTGGTAATCCATCTGTTCCAGGCTGCCCAGCACGTCGGGATCGAAGAGCGACATCGATTCCAACGGGAGGATCGCATCCGGAAGCACGAGCGGCTGCGTCCCCGGGAAGCTGCGGGGAAGCACGCCGATGATGGTGAACGGCACGTCGTTCACGTGTACCGTGCGCCCCAGGACCGTGGGATCGCGGTCGAACGTTCGCGACCAATACGTGTCGGTGAGCACGAGCACGGCCGCTCGGCTGCGCGCCTCATCGGCGGAGTAGACCCGCCCCACCGCCGCCGACACCCCTAACGCCGAGAAGTAGTTGTCGCTCCCGGCCAGCAGGAACCCGCGCACCGTCTCGCGCTGCGTGCGCAGCGCGACCTCCGCACCGTTCCACGCGATCGCGTCCTCGAACACGTCGGTCAGTTGCGACACGCCGCGGTACATCGGGAATGACACATTGGCGATCATTCCGCGCGTCTTTTCCATGAGGCCGACCGCCGCCAGCCGGTCGGCGTTCTTCACCGGAAGCGGCTTCAGGAGGTATGCATTGACCGCCGAGAAGATCGTGGCGTTGGCGCCGATGC
>Ga0138256_10000287_pt1 | contig 57977 bp, 76 predicted proteins | sample KNB2016incub_MG_FD_105486 | JGI IMG/M metagenome (GOLD analysis project Ga0138256, IMG submission 105486) | Active sludge microbial communities from wastewater in Klosterneuburg, Austria - KNB2014incub_MG | ecosystem: Engineered > WWTP > Activated sludge > Unclassified | place: Austria...
GTCTGCGCTCATGCCGTAGGCGTTCAGCGCAGCGGTGATCGCCTTGGCGGAGACAGACGTCGTCGTCAGGCCGGCAGCCGAAGCCCTCGTGCTGACCTCGAGCACCTTCATGGCCTTGTCTGCCGAGACGCCGGAGGATGCGATCTGGTACTGGGCTTCGGCGAGTTCCTTGGCTCCAGCTCCGTAGTTCTTGCTGATCTCGAGGATGCCTCCGGCCATCTCCTTGCCGGCCTTGGAAGAACGTTCCACGATCGTGAACACGTTGTTCATGGCATCCGTGAAGTCTGAGGCACCCTTGACGGCGAATGCGAGCGACAGCTCGATGCCCACACCGAACCCGGTGATGGAATGGCCGACCTTGTTGAGAAGCTGGTCGAACTTCTCGATCTGAGTCTGCACCGACTGGAGACCCTTGTTCAGAGTCCCCAATGCGTTGGCAGCCTTGTCGATCCCAGACACGAAGTTCTGGGCGTCCGCCTCCAGGCTCATCTTCAGGAGGTCTTCATTCATTCCTCAGGATTCCCTTCATCCGCTTGGTGAAGAAGAGGAAGATTCCCTTCTCCTTTGCGTCGGAAATGACTTCCTGTTCCGCATCCATCACCACACACCCGTAGCACTTTCGTGAGTGGAGTTCGTATGGCTCTTCAGCGTATGGTATCCCGTCCTCGTCTAGCCAGAGTGACGAGATGGTTCCACAAGAAGGACACTTCTCGTTCTGAATCCTGTTCCACTCAAGTGCTTTCTCCTGATCCGCTTCCCCCCAAGAGAGGAACTCTGAGTGTGGAATCCCCAGAGGGACGCAGTACCTCAGCTCTTCGTTGAGTGCCGGGTCTTCTTGAATCCTTTTCCCAACTCCACGTTGCGCATGCGAACGTTGGCCTCCAACGCCGCACCGTAGAGCTGCTTGATCTCAGACTGCGACCATGCGCCGTCTTCGCCACCCACCATCTCGTTGAGGACGAACTCCTCGGTGAGCTTCGGCTCGATGCACGATGCTGCGATGAGGGCCGGGGCGAAGGTGTCCACCTCGAAGGAGAGCGAGCCGGGCTCAACACCCATCTCCTCCAGCTTCTTCCTGGTGGCCTCGGTGACCGGGTGTGCGGCGACGAGATCCTCGTACCGCCTGCTGCCGATCGACTGGAAGACGAACTTGATGGAGTTCTCAGGATCCCGCATGCGCCGGATGAGCTCCTCCAGCTCGTCTTCCAGTCGAGCCAGCTCAGGGTAGACACCCTCCATGTCCGGGAAGAGCCCATACCTCTTGCGAGCCTCTTCCACCAGGGCGGTGAGGTTCTCGTACTCGTCCACTAGGTTGTAGTCGGAGACGATCCATGTGGTGTACGTCTGCGGCTTCTTGGTGGACCGCAGGTGATCCATGGTGATGGGCTTGTTGGTGTTCTTCTTCGGAGCTGTCATGGTGTCTTGGTTCCTTACTTCCTTGGGTTGTGGGTGATCAGGCGATGACTACGGCGTCCAACACCGGGACGTCGGTGATGGTGAACATGAAGACGTTCTTGGACGCCTCGTTGCCGGCGGAGTAGCCACGGCTCACCGAAGCCACCTGGATCGGCCAGACGTCGCACTCGTCTCCGGCAGCCGGAGAGGCACCGGCCAGACCGTAGGGGAAGATCACCATGAAGCCGGTGGTCCCCTTCGGCATGGAAGCCTTCGCCGGGTTGTTGGCGAGGCCCACCCGGTCGTAGAAGGTCATGGACGAGTTGTCGGCCTTGTCTCGACCCGGGATGGACGGAGTGAACGTGTTCTCCATGTCCGGGGTCTCGATGGGATCGTTGGCGAAGTTGAAGCCGGAGACCTCAGCGATGTCGCCAGTGACGTCCTCGGCCGCAGTGTTGTCGGTGCTGGCATCGGGAACGCCACCAGCGCCGGTGAGGGCGGGGTAGAAGTAGAACTTCGTAGTCCCCTTCTGCATGAATCGAACTGCCATCAGACTTCTCCTTCAGAGAGATCGAGATTGAGGTCGGCGTCTTCGTCGACCCTGTGGTCGGGGTCGGGATTGACCTCGACGGGCTGTGTGTCGGGTCCGTGGGTGGGGGCATCCGAGGTGGAATACCCCTTCGCCTTGTAGACCATGTCGAACGATCGAGGGTGCACGAAGAGATCGGGCACTCCCGGCTTGGTGATCTTGATGAACTTGGCAGGCATGTCAAGCCCTACCTTTCCGGATTCTGTAGTTGTCGAATTGGTTGAACATTGATCTGCCCGTAGGAAGTGTAGCCCCTAGCTGGTCACAGAGCCGCCACTCGACGCCCCAGGCCTCGTCCACAAGTGGGTACATGTAGGACGCGCCGACCTTCATGGTCATGACCTCGTTGATGCGGTCAGACATCCACCCAGCCTGCTTCGGGTTCTTGCCGACGCTGGTGACCTGGAAGACCTCGTCCTTGCTGTCCTCTGTCCCTGACATCTTCGCTCCGGCAGAGGAGCTGACGATAGGGTAGATGATGGCGTAGGGAAGCTCTAGGGTGGCGCCCTGAAGGTCCTCACCGCTCGGAATCTGAGATAGGCCGATTGGCTTGCCGGTCGCCTCCTGCAAGCCGTACCGCAGAGCTTCGAAGAACTCGGAACGATCAGTCATTGGAACATCTCCCTGAGCGCATCCTTGTACTTGTCTCGAACACCCTGCATGACCGTCTCTGCTGCCGGTCTGAGATGTGGGAGTGGAGCCTGTTGAACAAGGCGACCCATCGCATCTTCTCCAACGAACCCGTACTCCAGCCTGCGAACCTGTGGGGCGCTTGATGCCAATGCGTATCGACGTCGGAAGATGCTGCCATCGAGTTTCACGATGCTCCAGCTCGCCTGGTACTCCCCGGTCACCCTTCGTGGCATGCCGGCCTTGCCGGTGAGGTTCTCCTGGACGGCAGCAAGCAGGTCTGTGGCGATCCCCTTGGTCACGCCGTCAACGACCTCCGGTGTTTCCTTGGAGATCTCCTTCATCCGCTTCTGCGCCTCGGCAAGGTCGTCGAACTTCATTCGGATGGCCTTGCCACCCACAGTCCTCACGGCGCATCCTCCACCATGACGCACTTGATCGTCTTGGAGACAGAGTACGTGTAGAGGTCGACAGACTCCACCACGAACGTCTTCCCGACAAGATCCTGGTTCCCCTGGTCAGATACCGACAGGACGTCGATGCGGTCCTCCACCCTCACCTCGGCAGAGTCCTTCACGATGTCTACGAAGTAGGCGAACTCCTTCGTGTCAGCGCCGCCTGATGGGGCAGTGCGAGCGCCCTGCTTGGACGACCAGATCTGGCACTTTCCCTGGTACTTGTAGACCGGGGTGGGAGGGTCGTAGGTGCCAGTGTCTGAGTTCCAGGCACCCTCCAGCTTGTCTTCCGGGTCGTAGATCCGGCAGACATCCACCATCAGGCTCTCGGCGAATGCCTGGACCCCGGAGAGATCAATCTCGCTCAAGAGCTCGCTCCTTCAGGTATCTGATGTATGCCTCGGACACCGGGTACTTCCCGGACAGGTCGCCCTCCAAGGCTACCTCAGTCATGAGCCTGACGTCGAGACTCTCAAGGAACTCGCAGATGATAGTGGATGTCGGAACTTCTCTGAGGTACTCGACCTTGGCCTCACCGACGAGCTTGACCTCCCCCTTGATGCCGAGCGTGACGATCGGGAGCGTGTTGCCGGGCTCGAACTGAAACCCAACGAAGTCCACGCTGTCCGTCAGGTCCACCCCATCGACCACGACGGAGTTGTTCAGCCCACAAGTGATCTCGACGTCACTCTTCATCATCAGCATCCCTCTGCCCAAGCCAAGCCTGGAAGGCTGCGCCCCCAGTCTCGGACATCTTCCACGTCATCCCCTGATCTCCAGGGTAGTAGTTGCGATGGTCGAACCCCTGCTGGATGTCGTCTGGGATCCCATCCTGGAATACGAAGCATCTCGGAGTTGGACTGAGAACATCGATCGGTATGTTGTACATACACGAATCGCACAGCTTCAATGCATTCGGTGTGGTCATTGTGGTTCCTTAGAGTAGGGCAGCGATTGCTTCGAGGAGCATCATAGCCTCAGGGGAGGGATCGTAGCTCAGGAGGGCCTCGCGGAAGAGCTCAGCGATCAATTCGTGCGTGTTGGTGACGGAGTATCCACTCACCCTCCCTGCGATCAGGTGTCGATTCTCACGCATGATGTAGTGCATGAGGAAGATCTTGTCCAGGTCTGCTCCATGATTCGTGAGCTGCGAGCTGTAGACGGCGACGGCGTCGTTGTAGTAGGTGAAGTCTTCGAAGCGAAGCTGCCCGCCGTACTTCACGAGATGCTCCATCCCCATGATCCTCTTCCTGTACTCCAGGAAGTCCTTGTCGTTCCGCGCAATAGCCTCACGGAGTGTCTTCGGATAGCTCTGCCCAGTCATGCTGTTGAGGATGTCGATCACTGCATCCTGGCCCTTGGGGTTGTCCAGGAGCTGCCCCTTCCCGAGCGTGAGGGCGTGACCGAGCTCATGCGTCATGGTCGACTGGCCGTAGAACTGCCTGTCAATGCGACCGTAGAACCCGACGTTCACGTTCAGGTCCATCTGCCGCCACGCCTTGGGAGTAAAGTGCCCCCACATCTGGCCGGCAGTCATGTGAAGGCCATCAGCCATCCCTGGATAGTCACGAACCCACACGCCCAACACGTTGTATCCGATGTTGTTCAGGTTGTCTGGCGTGTACAGGTTCGTGGTCTTGAGCCCGAGCTTCTCAGCCTGGAGTCGCATGATTCCGGTCATCTTGGCGAACTCCCTCGGCTCCTCCAGGAACGCCTTCAGGTACTCCTCCTGGATGCGCTTGTTCTGTGCCGCCGTGAGCTTGGAGTTGTACGGCAGTCTCAAGTCCTTGAACTCGACGTTGCGCTTCTTCAGGTACTCGAGATTGTCGAGGATGTACCGAGCAGCCTCATCGTCGGTTGCCAGATCTACGTCATAGCCCTTCCGGAACATGAAGTCGTTGACGTCCCAGCCCATCTCACGCCTGGTGCGCTGGAGAGCCTCCCACTCAGACTGTCGGACGACCTCCTTCAACTTTGGGCTTCCGAAGATGGACTGACTGCGGAGGTAGTTCATCTGCCGAGTCGAGAGTGTCTGGGTGCCGCCGCTTGAGATCCAGTCTACCACGGTCTTCATGAAGTTCCCGCCGAAGGCGAGGATCTGGTCCACGCTGGGGCCGATCAGTTCGTTGATGGACTTCAGAACCGTGACGACCTTGTCGAGCTTCTCACGAACTACGTCGAACCTCTTGGAGAAGAACAGCTTCACCTCTTCGTGAAGGGTCTCCCAGGTGCGTGCGGCGTCCGGCACAGCTTCTGCCACATCCTTCACCTCGGCAGCCACCCTGGTGAACGTCTTGACCCCGGTGTTCATCTCACGGGTGAGCTTCATGAGCTTGATAGACCAGGGGCTTGGCACATCGCTGAGCAAACCGTTGGCGAACATCTCTGCGTACAACTCGTAGAAGTTGGTCGATGCGTACTGAGAGATCTCATCAGAGACCTTCTCCTTGGCCTGGTCCATCAGGAAGAACAGAAGCCTGCGCTCTTCCTTCCCGCCACCGCCGTAGTAGGACATGCCCTGTCCGAACTCCATGAAGTCCTGGTACCACTCCAACAGCGGCATCTCTGATACATCCTGGACGCCCTCAGAGTGGAGTACGGACCCAGCCTTGAGCTTCTCCAGGAATGGGATCTTCAGGTGATCCTCTACCTCGTCGAACGTCTTGTAGGCAGTTCCATTCAGGTCGTTCAGCATGTCCATGAAGAACTGAACGCCTTCCTTCTTGTAGATGGCCCACTCCTGGGCGCTGGCAGCGTGGCCAAGCTCATGTGTGAGCACGTGCTGTGGAACATCCGTGAGCCTCGTCGGGCTGAAGAAGCCAGACATCAAGCCGTCAGTTACCATTTGCATGTTCTGACGGCTGGTAGCACCGAACAGGAAGGAGATGGGGCCGTGAAACTCCTTGTCGTTCAGGTGGAAAGAGGCCATCTTCTGAGCCTCCGCCTTGACAATCTTCCAATCGATGTCGTGAAGGCCGAACTGATCGATGTAGGTTCGATAGACGGAGAGAGACTTCTTTACATCCAGGAGCTGGTCGTCGCTGAACATCTTCATGACCCACTCCATCTTCGCAGTTGCAGACTGGAGTGGATTGACAAGGTCTGTGGCTGGATAGTCCATGCTTGCGATGACGTCGACGAACTTGAACCCGTTGTCCTGAAGGTAGTCCAAGTCTGTCACGATCTCATCGATCATTGCCATCCGGTCGTCAGCCTTCAGGCCAGGACTGTGGAAGATCCGGTTGGCAAGCTCAGACAGGTTGTCCCGATAGTCGAACCCCTCGAGGGATCGGATTGCCGAGGTGTCACCTCGACGGAGAAGGGTCTTCTGAATCCACTCCTCGTACCCCTGGAGGAGCATCTGGTTCCGCTCAGGCTGAACCCAGTGGCTCTCGAACGTCTCCCAGAGCCCGATGGGCTTCTCCAGGAGGTCGAACTTTCGTGCCCTGGTGTGGAAGATGTCAGACTTGGCGATGCGGATGAAGATCTCACGTGCCCTGTCGGTGAACTGCTTGTGCTCCAGGGAGTCGATCAGGTAAGCCAGCTCATTGGGGTCGACACCGTGCTTGTAGAAGTACGGAGCATAGTCCCTGATGATCGACAGGTGAACCTCTGGAACGAGGTTCTCAGCGTCGATCACCCACTGTCCGATCAAGTTGATCAGGTCTTCGCTCTCGTGGTTGGCGATCAGCTCCTCCCAGGTCTTCGACCTGACTCCCCCAAGCTGCTGCCAACCCCTGGTGCTCGTCATGTTCAGGATGAGCTGGTCTCGATCCGTGTTGCGGGTCATCCGCTCGATCGCCTGGAGGACCTTGTTGATCTTCCTCTTGGAGGCGTCCTTCAGCTGGAGCGCTGCCTCCTTGGAGATGCCATGCTCGTTGGCGATCTCGAAGATGTTGTTGGCGTAGATCTTGAGGTCTTGCATGAGCGTGTTGCTCGTTGCGAACTCGAGGATCTCACCCTCGTCCATTGTCTGGAAGAGCTTGAATGCACGACGTCGCCTATCGGCAGGCCAGTCGACGAAGAGCTTCTTGTGCATGCCCTTGATCATGTTGTGGGTGTAGTTCCAGACCTTCTTCTTGTCCTCGCTGAGCTTGGTGATCTCATTTGCGAAGGTCATGAGCGCCTGGTCGTATCGCTCCTCAGCCAGGATCTTCATGAAGGTTTTGGCGCCCTCAGGGCTGAAGAACTCAGGGTAGTTCATCTTGGCCTTGTAGATCATGTCTACAATGGCCTGGATCTCCTTGACTGCCGGCTCCTTGAAGAACCTGTAGTAGAGCCCCATGCCTTCTGCCGGATTGACCGGATCCGGCCCGTAGGTCAGCCACTCGTCGATGAACTCCTGGAACACATCCAGACGACGATCGTAGTACTCACCGATCTCACCACCCCAGACACGGCGAGCCTTGGGGAACCCAGAGAGCATGTCCTTCTTGAAGTTCCCGAAGTAGTGCTCCTCGAACATCCCGATCTTCTGCAGGATGCGAACAGACCTCTCGCCAGTGCCGAAGATGTCGTCGTTGGTCTTGGCGAAGAGGGCAACCGTGTCCTCCCAGCTGATCCGATACACCCGACTCACGTCGATGCGATTCATGAACTTGATGCGGGACTCCAGGGCGAGCGACCTGATCTTGAAGTCGTCCCAGGAGGTGCCAGCGATGTCTCTGAGGGTCAGCTCACGGAAGTCAGCCAGATCGAACAGATGCAGGTGCCTGAGGTTCATGTTGAAGTTTGACTTCACATTGAACGGGCCTGGCAGGAGGAGTTTGACCTCGCCAGAGATCGAGTTGAACTGACCATGGATGCCACGGTTCACTCTTGCAGTGATACGCAGTGGCGACTTGGGGATGAGGCTGAACCTCGGGTACCATCGACCGTCGTCACGCAGCTGGAGGCCGAACCGTGCCATGCCGTTGTGATTGAAGTGCATGGAGCCGACACGCTCTCCGCCGAGCTTGTTCGTGGCGATGCCACGGAACCACTCGCCAATGTGGATGCGCCCACGGATGGACCTCAGCAGTCCCTCGTTGTTCTGCCCCTGGATCTCCGGGAGTGTCAGTCTGAGGATCTTGCCATCTGGCAGGATCTTCTCGATGTTTTCTGCGAACTTGTTGGCGGGACCTCGCATGAGTGCGTTGCGCCTCTTGGCAGAGATCTTTCGGAGATCGTCAAAGAACCCTGTGTGCTGCCCCCAGCCGTAGTCCTTGCCATATCCATTTACGACGCTGTCGAGCACGCGAAGGTGAGAGTCACTTTCCAGGTTGGAGATCGAATTGAAGATGTTCGGGCCGTACCCGCTCTTGCGGTACGAGTCGAAGTAGTCGTTGAAGTCCTGGATCCGACGGATGAGCGTGAAGCGGTCCTCCTCGCCGGTCAGGCCAAGGATGTACTTCGTGTGAGTGCGAATCCCTGACGTCGGGATCTCCAGGTACCTCACTGCATCATTGCGAGCGTTCAGAAGAACCGTGTCGTAGTTGACCTGAAGCGGCCTGCCAGTGAAGATGTCCGTGACATCGCCAGCGCCAGCCTTTGCTGCCGCCTCGAGATTGTGTACCAGTGCATTGATGCGAAGGTCGTACTGCTTCCAGAGTGGCTCAGACTTCAGAAGCCAATCGTTGAAAGACTGAAGGATGAAAATCCTGTTGGTGTATGCGTAGTATCCACCAGCCGCCGCAGCACCACCAGCCGCACCGGCAGCAAGAGCGACGGCCCCGATCTTGAACAGCTTGCTCCGCTTGTCCCAGAACTCATCCCACCCGCTTGGCTTCTCCTTGCCGTATGGGTAGAAATGGCGCACGCAGTGGGCGTGCGACATCATGTGTGCCATGGCCTCGTTGAGAGAGACGACTTTGCCGTCTGCCTTCTCAGCGTCGTCGTGTCGACTCCAGCCGCACTGAGGAGAGTCCTCCACCCGAAGGTACTCTACCCCGTTGTCCCTCATGGCTGCGAGGGAGCCACGCTGATAGGCAGCCACGCCACGGATGTTGGTAACGAGATCACCATAGGTGTCAAGAGCGTACTTCCTGGAGCCACCAGTGACAGGCCTGAATCCCTTGCTGGCGCTCAGCCTCTTGTCGACATCCCACTCTTTCAGACCGGTCAGGTCTTTGTTGGATCGATCGAGAGTTTCCTTCAGGGCTCTGTCGAGGTCTCCCTTGCCCTTCTTCCGCTGCCGAGACAGCCAGCTCCGGTCAGACTGTGAGATCGCCTTGTTACGAGAAACGCCCTCGTACTTCATGATCTCTTCAATCTCTGTGGCTGACTTGGCGTATCCCTTGCGATACTCGTTGGTCAGCTCCTTCGCCCAGTAAGCGTCAGAGACCATCTGCATATCCTCGAGCTCACGCTCAATGAGAAGCTTGGCCCTGCCTGCGATGAAGAGGCGATGGGCTTTATGGTGGAATCGACTGCGAACGTATTCACGCTGATCTAGGATGAGCTGCTGGATCCTCGTTAGCTCTGCAGAGATCTGCGACTCGTAGATGTACTCCTCGAGCTCCATCCTGCAACCCTAGCGCAAGTCCTCTCGCACCCTCTGGTAGATCTTCGTACCGCCAGCACCTCCCAGCCCACCACGAGACTGGAAGGAAGCCAGGATGGACTGCCACGCCCTGAGGTTCTCGCTCGTGGTGACGCTTAGGCCAGAGGGGAGGCTGAACGACCCAGGCTGTCCGTTCATCTTCGAGATGATGTATGTGATCGTCTCGATGATGGCTTGGTCTACGGAACCGAGCCGGTTGTAGCGGGCCTCGAATTCCTCACGAGTGATCGAGGTGCCGATCCAGCTTGTGGCTGCGGCCCACTCGTCATCCGTCAATGGTTGCGTCGCGGATTGCATCGATGATGTCCGCCTTCTTGGTGGCGTCGTGCAGCGGGATGTTGTTCTCGTGTGCGAACCCCCGCAACTGCGAGACGGTCATGCTCTCGAGGTAGTCGTGCTCCTCTTCCAGGAACTCCTCCTCCTCGATCTCTCCCTCCGCCGGAGGCTCGATGTAGTCCTCCACCTTCTGGCCACGAGGGGTCCAGATGGCAGGGTTCTCCACCAAGGCGGCGACCTCGTCGGGAACACGATCTCCAGGGAGGTAGGTCAAGATCTGGCTTCCGACCCTCACGTCGAAGCCACGAGCACAAACACGTCCAGCAGTCACGGGGATCCTCCTCGTCAGGCGAGGACCTGGGCGTCCAGGACCTTCTGCGGGTTGATGGAAGGCATGGCGAGCGCCGTGCCCACGGTGAACGTCTGCACCGGGTGGTCGGACTCGACCACGACGGCGACGACGCCGGGAGCCTGCTCCCGAGTGATGTAGCCCTTCGACCGGAGCTTGAGCGCCTCGGCAGTCACACCGTAGTGCGTCTTGCCGAGTTCGCCCGACCCCACCATGTAGATCTTGTTGGCGGGGAGGACTCGTGTCTTCACCTTGTCCTTGCGGACGGTGACGTCGTAGTAGCGGATGGGCGGAAGCCCCTCAGCCTGGAGGATGGTGTCGAGATCCGAGCGGGTGACCCGCTGCGGCTGGACGCCGTTGATCCCGATGCCGTAGGTCCGGACCTCCTCGTTGAGGAGCCACTGGCCCACCGTCGCCCGAGGGGCGATGATCTCAGCCGGATCCTCACCGTTCTCATCCTGGAAGGCGGTCTGCCAGGCGAGGAGGTCGGTGATGACGTCGGCGGTGGGATCGGAGTGGACCTTGGACGCCGTCTTGGAGAGGGCGGCCGGACGCTGGAAGTCGGCGGTGATGGAGAGGCCGTTCTCGTCGATGGTCACCACACCATCGTCGAGGATGTCGCCACGAGCGAGCTCGAGACGGGCCTGCACGCTTCGGATCATGCGCTCGGCATCGTCCAGGATGGCCTGGATGATCGGATCGTTGGTGTTGCGATCCAGAGCCTTCGTCCGAAGCATCTCCTCCTCGCCGAGGGGGATCTGCCGGGACACCGGGCCGAGCGAGCCGTACATGATCGACACGCCGGGGCGGTCGGTCATGCGGGCGGGCGTGTCGAACGCCCGGTACTCAGCGATGTCCACGTCGTTGAGGGAACCCTTCCGGATCCGGAACTCGAGGTCCTCGGTCATCAGGTCGGGGAAGTAGGCACCCAGGGCGAACTGGTTGTCCTTCTTCAGCACCTCGTTGTCCCAGGTGCGGGTGTAGTCCAGGAGGACCTTGGGTTCGATGAGGTCGTAGATGAGCTTCATGAGATCCTCTCAGTCCTCGAAGCGGATGAAGTGGGCGAGATCGGTGCTGGCGTTGGCATCCAGCTCCCCGTCGGTCGTTCCGGAGAACGCCGGCAGGAAGGCCGTCTTGATGACGCCGGGACCCCAGTACAGGGCCACACCGACGTCCGCTGCCGTTGCGAGATCGGATCCGTCACCGACGCCGACCTTGGTGGTGGTGAAGAGGAAGCCAGCGGCGACCTCTCGACCGTCGTTGTTGGCCTCCGCACCGCCAGCGGTCTCGACCGTGACATCGACCGCCCCGGTGCCACCCGTCGGGGTGGTGGTGAAGGCTCCGATGTTCGTGCCCTTCAGGGGGCCGTCGGGGTTCACCGAGAGGTTCACCCCGGTGGCCACGGTGGAGCCGGTGGCGATGAAGTCACCGACGGCCACGTTCGACAGCGCCTCGACGGCGGCGAGGATCTGGGCTGCGGTGGCATCGTCGTCGATGGACGCCGTGGTCTGACCACCGTAGGTGATCGTGAAGGAGGTGAGGCCGGAGCCGCTCTCGAGGAACTTGACGACCTCGTGGGTCAGCCCGGTGTAGGGGCCGTACTTCCCGGTGGCCGTGATCTTCCCGAGCACGAGGCCCGAAGGGAGAGCGCCCTTCTCGGTGAAGTGGGAGGCGTCGAACGTGGAGACGTCCAACGTGATGGAGCGGTTCTGATCGGTGCCCATCCGGGTACCGAGCCAGCGACGATCTTCGTTGCCGGCCCAGGACTCTTCGGTCACTGCGATGTCGAAACCGCCACGACTGCCCATGGTGGTCATGGTGACTTACCTTTCGGTCAGGAGTTGGAGGGTGAGCCGTGGCGGGCTGCGAAGAGTGCCTTGCCAGGGCTGATGGATCCGGTGCCAGTCTTGTGAGGCTTGCCACCGGGGTCGGACGGACGAACCGTCTTCTTCTTCTTCTCGGCCTCCCCGAAGAGGGCCGGGTTCTGGGACTTCAGGTCGAGCACGGACTGGTTGATGTCATCGTCGTCGAAGTCATCCTCCAGGCCCAGCATCACTACCAGGCCCGCCAGCGTTCGGTCGTCATCCCTGGCACCAGCTCGGATGAGTGCTCGCTCAGCCTTTCCGACTCGACGATCTCGCTCACGATCTCGCCGGGCCTGTGCCCGTTCCTGCTCCGACGTGTCGTCGGTGTCTTCATCGTCTGGCTTGCTCTTGCCATTGGACTTGGCGATGAGCGCCTTGGCTTCCTCCACCGAGGAGACCCCGAGCTCGTCGAGCACTGCCTTGCGGCCTGAACGTCGGCCGTCCTTCTTCTCCTTCGAGGCGATCCTTCGCATCTCCTCTTGGGTGATGACTTCCTCTTCGTCCCCCTGGTCGTTCTCGTCGCCGGAGTCATCCTGTGACTCGTCGCCCTGGTCTTCCTGGTCTTCACCGTCATCCACATCATCGTCACCGACGGCTCCGCCGGAGATGAACGGGTAGACCTTGCCGGACGGCATGAGGTAGGCGGGATACCCGTCGACCTCGACGATCTGAACTTCCTTGGTGGTGTCTTGCATTTCTGCAACTCCTGTTCGCAGGTATTCCGGGATCTCCCGGTAGTGCTGAACGCTACTACGTCCAACAGGAGCAAGGGTACCTCAGGGGAGCTGCGGGTCGCCGTTCTTGTCTACTCCCACGTTCTGACCAGTGCCCTGATCGCCAGGCTGATCCTTGGAGTTTGGCACCGGCAGGGCGGAGGGCGGGAGGCCCATTGCCTCACGAGCCACGTTCACGTCGCCAGTGACGGAGAGCATCTCGCCAGCCCGAGACACGTCGGACTGGAGGATCTTCATGACCTCCTCTTCGACGGAGTCGATCGGGAAGCCTGCCTCCACCAGCATCCTCACTGCCGTCTCGAGCGAGATCGCCTTGGCGGTGTAGAGGGTCTGTACGATCGTCATCGTCTCCTGCCGATCCGCCGGCAGGAAGGTGCCGAAGTGAAGGTCTGCGTCAAACACCTGGGTGACAGGGTTGTCTGAAGACTCCTCGTTCTGCATGTAGAACCGGCCCACCATCTTCAGGAGAAGCTGGTACTTGTACTTGCGGATGAGCCGCATCTCACGGATCATGGACGAGTGAGGGCTGAAGCTCAGGGTCAGGGCAATCCCTGAAGGAACCTCGTTGGGCTTCACACGACCCAGCAGGCTCTCCGGGATGCGACCGTTCACGCTCACGCGGCTCAGGAGATCCTTGGCGTACTCCCGCAGTGCGGTGAGGGAGTTCGACGTGTCGATCATCTCAGCCTTGCTGGAGTCACCCGTCGTGCGGATGACCTCGCCAGGGCCGTAGCTCCTGATCGAGATGTCCTCCATGTCGTCCACGACCATGTCCGGGATCACGAGAGGAGGGCTGCCGGTGGTGGCGCTGGCCGCCTGAAGGTCGGTGTCCGTGGAGATCAGATCGTCGAGGACCTGCATCACCTGGGCGAGAACCCCAACGCCCCAGTGCTCCCCGGAGTCTGTGTCCGTGTTGGAGATGTGGATGACCGGGATCCAGTCGATCTCCAGGTCTTCATCCTGAGCCGCCACGGAGTAGGTGCGGTTGAGATCGAGATGGTAGACGCTCCCGTCGTCCTCGGTACCGATGTCCTCGTACTTCCAGATCATGTCGCTGTAGAGGCACGTCTGGCTCGTCGGTCCGTCACCGTTCCATGGCCGGTCCATCGTCTCGGCAGGAGCACCGTCCTCGTCCACGAGATCAACGAGCTGCCAGGTGACCCGTCGGAGGAACCTCTCGTCTCGACCATTCACTTCACGCTCGAAGTCGTAGGCGATGTGCACTGTCTTGGGGAACTCCTCGCCAGGGTCCTCCTCGTCCCACACCGGGAAGTAGAACCCAGGGTCCCACACGGTCAGGCGTGGACGGTTGAGCTTCGTGTTCCAGCCGAGGACGTACACGCCGTCTCCGAGCTTGACTGCCTTGCGCTCACAGGCCGCCATCTTCACCTGGAACCGCTCCTTGGTGGCCCAGTCGACGAGCTTGTCCTGGTACTTGGCCTCTGGCCCCTTGGCGGCGCTGCCGTCCACATCCTGAACCTGAATGCTCTGGTCTTCACCCAGCATCGAGCTCAGGGCGGTCTCCACAATCACGTGCGGATCGCCGTACTCACGCCTGGCATCCTTGACGGCCTGCGTCTCGGTGTTCAGCCACTGCCGGCTGTCGTTCCGGTAGTAGGACTCGTACACCCTGTACGCATTCAAGCGACGGATGTTGTCCTTACCGACCCAGAACTCAAGCTGCCCGTCCAGGTACCCGGAGTCGAACTTGGCCTTGTAGTCCAGGAATGTGTACTGGTCGATGATCTGCTCTTTGAGCATTGGCAGAGTCCTTTGTGAAGAGCCTGACCGTAAGGGTAGCTCTAGTTGCGCCCCATCAGGCGACGATCGCCAGCGTCACGGTGAAGGCCACGCCTACGGATCCCAGGCTTCAGAAGCTTGGTCATGCCCCACACCAGAGCATCCATGCGGTCTGGTGACCAGCTGGAGTCAAGTTCGAACTGGTCCCACGTGGTCATCTGATCTTCCAGGTGAGGGAAGACACCGATGTGGTGGATGCGGTGCTGCTCGTACATGTTGACGATGGGTCCGGCACGACGAGCCTTTCCTCGAGTTGCCGTGACCTCAAGAACTCTTACGTTCGCATCGACAGAGTGGATGTTGGCCTTCACCATGTCGCCACCCATGTTCGTCTCTGCTACAATGGCGTCTGCCTTGAGCTCGTGGTAGAGGGCGATGGCTTCTTCTGCCCAGCCCTTGGGACTGAACCTCCCCGAGCGGTCAGCCAGGACGAAGCCATGTGGCAGATGCGAGAAGTCTCCATCCGCCAACCATTTGTCGATCTTGCCAACCGCCACGATGCCCGTCTCGTCGTTCTTGCCATTCTTCCTGTTCTTCCCCTGAGGGTCGACGCCGATGAGGATGCGATCGAAGTGGTGTGGCTTGTGCTCTTCCCTGATGCGATCGTTCTCGATCATCCCGGTCGTCCACAAAGCGTTCTCGACATCCTCTAGGATCTCGGCGTACAGCTCCTGACGTCCGAGACGCGTCCCGCCGTAGTCGTCGAAAAGATCCTTCTTCACACGAGCGTCGAGGTGTGGGTTGTCAGCAGTGGTGGCCCTGGTCATCACGACCTCGATGTCACCGTTCTCGTCTGGCGTGCCGTCCTGTGCCTTCTTGACGAGCTCCTTGATCAGAGAGAGCGCCTTGGGTGTGGTCGAGACGATGACGTGCGGGCGTGGCCCGACACGAAGGCCGTACCGCATGTGCTGCCAGCATTCCTGCATGTATCTATGAGCTGCGAGTTCCTCGCTCCACACAAAGCAACGGTTACCACCTGAGCGCAACCGTTCAACATCCTCAGGAGTGGAGGCTCCGAATATCTTGGCCTCACAGCCGTTGGGCCAGCGGACCATCGTTCCCCCTGCCACCTGCCGAAGCTTGATGCCAGGGTCCCATCGCCGCAGGCCAGAAGGACCGTTCACGCATGATGTGACTCCGTCACCGATGGTCGGAGCGATGATGGCCGGCCAGTGTCCGCCTGGAACGTGTGGGAGACAGGGCGGGCCGTTCACGTGCTCGTGCATGTAGTGGGCAGCGGTCGCCGTCTTGCCGGCACCACGACCGCCCATCAGGATCCATGTGAACCAGTTGCCATCAGGAGGGATCTGGTGCGGCAGCGGTACCCAGTCGTCGTCCGGAGGATCGAAGATGTCTGCTGCGATCTCCCAGATGCTCTGACTCATGCCCTAAGAGCCTTCGCCCTGGCAGTGGCGACATCGTCGAGGCTTTCCAGGCGTGCGACTCGCTCCTTCAGGTTGGCGAGGCGAGCGTCACGTGCGGCGTCCTTCTGGGCGGCGGTGCCGGTGATCGGCGGTGTCACTCGCGGCGGCTTGACTGGCTTGGGCATGTCACTCTCCTGCGATGATGGCGGTCAGCTCGTCCACCTGAGCTTGCAGCGCAGCGATCCGCTCCTCATGCGTTGGCAGCGCTGGCTCAGGAATCGGTAGCCCGGTGAGGTCGAACGTGTCAAGCACGTCTCCGCTGGACGGGTCATAGACAGTGCGAACGCCGGTGCCGTCACCGCGGTCGATGACACGCTCCACGATGCGTCCCTCGTAGTCGGTGGCGATCTCATTGCTCATGCGTACCTCACAAAGATCCTTGGCATCCCGGACTGCCAGGCGAAGTTTGTCGCTGGGCAGGTGGCTGGAGCGTCGGTGGTTGGCGCCTTCAGGATGGCTCCGATGTACTGGCGACCGATGCTGCTGGTGTCGACTGGGACTCCGAGCATCGGCATGGTCACAGACGAGTTGTACTGGACGACGTGGACCTGTGGTCCTGCCGTGTAGGTGACTGCTTGGACGAACGCCCAGTAGAAGCCGTCGGCAGGGATGGTGTAGGAGACGGTCTTCCAGTTCCAGCCTGCTGCGCCGCTGCTCAGGTCGATCACTCCGGCGTCGAGCAACAACGTCTCCCCGACAGGTCGCCCGGTTGTTGCTGAAGCTGGGTAGAGGACGAGGCGCCATGTCGAAGCGCCGTTGGCGGTGTGGTAGACGCCGATACGGTCGATGGCCCCCGCAGCGAGCCACATCGGATGACCTTGGAGCCACGTCGCCGTGATCGGCACAGTGCCGCCGCTTGACGACGCTTGGATCGACACCACGTCACCTGACACCGGGGCGTTGCGCCAGTCGATGTGTCGCCACGCCAGACCCGACGCTGCCGACGGATCGGGAGACAGGGTGTGGCGTCGGTTGGTGCCGACAGGCAGGCGAGCGACCGCATCCGCCGCCGTGCCGACGAGCAGGTCGCCCTTGGCGTCGATGATCCGCTCATCGAGTGGCCTACGGTCACTGTCACCCCAACGGATCATCGTCCAGTTGTTCAGGTCCGTCGGGTCGGGTCCGGCCAGCACGAACAGCGATTGGCCGAGGTCCGAGCGGAAGCACCAGTCGCCCAGCTTCGCATCGACCAGGGCCAGCATCTGAGCCTCGCTGTCGGCGGCGTGGAAGGTGTAGCCCGACAGGGCAAAGAGACCGGCAGCGGTGCCTGCCGGGTCGTAGACCCCCGAGTGGTTGTGGCTGACCTCCGAGTAGACGCCAAAGTGGTTGTGGCCCAGCAGCGAGTACGTCCCAGGAAGGTCCAACCCGTCGATGATGGATTGGGCTACGCCCGCGTCCTCCTTTCCGTTTGTGGTCAGAAGCGCGCCCATCGCCACAGCGGATAGGTGGGTGGTCAGGTGTGAGATGTTCGCCACCAGCAGCGCCAGGTCTGTCGGCTGCACCCCAGCAAGGGCAGCGACGATGCTGGAAGCTAACTGGTCCGCCGAACCTGCATCAAATCCTGACTGGATGGCGACGTCGTAGGCGACGTCGTAGGCGGTGTCGGGGTCGAACACCCCGCCCTCGTCTGATGCGACCGGGATATCAGGCAGGGTGCTGGTGGAGCTAGCAACGAGGTCGTCAACGGCTTGGGCGACCTTCTGCACCGTGTCATCGGTGGGTGACAGGTTGCCATCGAACCCAGCCGCATCGACAGTGACGTCGTCAGCCGTCACCTTGGTGGGGGTGGGTGGTGGCTGCCGGGAATCGACCTGAATGCTGGGGTCGTCCCAGTCGATCGGACTGGCGGTTCCCCCGAGAAGTTGGATCTGTCGCTGCCGGGAGAAGGTACCCTGGACGAACACGGTAATTCGGTAGAACGTGCCGTTCTCGTTGACGCTGAGGTCGACCGAGGCTTCACCGTTCTCGTCCAGGAACAGGCGGGTTGGCGCATCGGCAGAAGTCGTCCCGCCATCCACGAGGCGGATGACGACCTCAGCACCGGAGTTGGGACCCCCTGTGGCGTTCTCTGAGGAGATGTCCACGGTCTTGACCATGGTGGGTCATCCTAGCGTGGATGCGGAGGGGCGAGGGGACCCTGAGTTCGGGCAGTCCTCCGGACCCCTCGCCCCTCCCATGGCCTGCCTGGAGAGAGACCAACACCGGAGGGTGCGGTGCTTGAGTGTAGCGGGTTGGTGGGGTGGGCGCTAGTCATGCCCTCGGATGATCCACCTGACGAGATCATACGTTCCAGGCTTGAGGTACTTCTTGCCCTCTGGGTCCTTGAGGAACACCTCGACCTCGTAGGTGCCGTCGTCATGGATGACGATCCTACTGACGTCACGTGGATCCATGTCGTGGGCTTCAAGCCAGGCACAGGCTTCTTCCCGCTGCTCTTCGGTCAAGTGCCTTGCGATATATGTCTTCACTTGGCCTGGACCTCCTGGGCGGTGGACTCGATGGATAGGAGCTCACGACGCACGATAGCTGGAAGTGCGGCCTTCTGGGCGTTGTTGAGCTGAAGCTGCGGATCGTTCAGGACCTTACGGATCACGGAGGCGATCATGCGACCCTGGTCTTCGGCGAGGCGGACGGTGCGCTCGGCACAGCCCATGTCGACGGCCATCTTGCAGGTGCGGATCAGGTGAGCTCGTTCACGTTGGTAGAGGTCGATCCAGACTGAGGGCTGGATGCCTGCCTCGGTGAACTGGCGAAGGGCCGCCATGTGACCCTGCGGGTCGAATCCGGTCTCATCAGTGATCTGCTCTGCTGCCGGGTCGTCGGGGTTCATGCCGACAGTTCCGATCACTACTCGAAGCCATTCCACGTGACCTGCGGTGCGGTGGACTTCTTCCAGGATTGCGCTGTGCGGGTCGATCTCACGTGGGTTGCCCAGCGTGGGCATCTGGCGGAAGAGGATCTCCTTGGCGTTGGCGATCGTGTGGGAGGGGGTGTTGCCGAAGTGGAACTTGCATCGTCCGAAGCCGGTGTGGTTGGTTCCCCACCCTGCAGAAAGGAGGCAGACTCCGCCCTTGGCCCGCTTGGCACCGCAGATCTCGTAGGTGTTGCCCTCTGCTCGGAACTGCTCGAGTGACTTTGTGCCGTGTTCTGCCTGGGTGGGGTTCTTGGAGTCAGGGTCGTTGAGTGTGCAGGCCTCCCGAATTGCCCGGAGGGATTCCTTGCAGTCTTGATGGTAGATCGGGCGCTTGTAGGACTCAGAGCTGTGAATCTTCATCAGTGACTTCGGGCGCGGACAATCAGCGAACTGGCATCGGAAGTAGCGGTTGCCGGAGGTGTCCTCCTTGACGAGTTCATATTTTGGGTTGCGGGTGTACTTCTCGCCTGGGACTGGATTTGGGACTCCCCTTGCCATGATGGCTCCTGTTCTGGGGTTAGGTGCGTGCGTGTTGTCAGCCTAGTTCATGAGATGAGATGTGCGTGCAGTTTGGTTGGGGGCTACCTCGAGAAAAAGTCCTCCCGCGAGCGAGAGCGCTCGCGAGCGAGTGAGTGTCAATTGGCGGCTAGTGTGTGGAGCGTTTTGTGGATGGGCTTGGACGTCAGAACTAATTGGCGGGTGTTGAAGATTATTGGTGGGGGTCGTAAGGGTACGTGGCGTATTGGACCTGAAAGTAGGGGTTGTTGTAGGCATGTGGTAGTAGGCGTGAAGGTACGGAAGGGTATAAGATGACGTAATGAAGATTCTTGGTGTAGATCCTGGGTTGCACACTGGTGTTTGTCTGCTGGATACGTCGTTGTCCCTGGTAGACATATGTAAACGTGCTGCAGAGAATTCGTGGCAGTTCGAGGCGGAGGGTTTCCAGGGTGAGATCGGAATAGCACGTGAGGTTCTGAAAATAGCTGTGGATAGTGGAATTGGACTGCTTGCTATGGAGGATTTCATTCTGCTCAAGTTGGGGTCGTCCGAACGATCTGGACTGTCTCCTGTTCGGATAACTATGGCGATTGACTTCGCATTCTCGCTGTATTTTGGGAATGATGCGGGTGATAGTGGAAGTGTTTTGCTGCGTGGATCTGGGGGTTTTGGTGGTGGATATGGTGATTCGACTGAGGTCTTGAGGGCGGTCGAGAGAGGCGAGAGCGGATTCATTTACCGCAAACTACAGTCTCCAGCATTCGCAAAAGGCACATTTACGGACGAAAGACTGAAGAATCTGTGTCGTGCAGGGCGTGGCGGTGGTGCGGATGGAGACCCTGTGCCTTTGGGTGGTGTTGAGGGCATCTGGAAAGGGCTTTCAGCGCATCAGCGGGACGCTTGGAGGCATGCGCTGACGGCTGCGAAGTCAGCTGGAATGCTTCGGCAGTAGTGGTTTGATGGAGCATAAAGTGGCGAGATGATGGAACATAAGGGGCAGGTCACTGGAACATAGGAGAGTGCAGGTCACTGGAACATAGGAGACTGAAGAATCTGCGGTGCCCCACCGCCCCGGTTTCAAAGGGCCAAACGACCCTTACCCTACGCCTGCCCGGGGCGTATACTGATTTTTGTAAGGGGCGCCCGGCTAGGGCGCTAGGGCCGGGCCGTTAGGCCCGCTAACCGAATAGGGGTTACTACCTTGTACCACAACTTCATCGCTTTCGCCGCCGCCTTCGCCGAGGTGTACGAGGGCTACACCAACGCCGAACTCCACGCCGAACTGGCCGCCATCCTTGCCGACCCTTCGGGCGACGCCAGCGGCCACCTGTAGGCCAAACCGCCAAACCGCCACCGAACCTGTCCGCCCAACGTGGGCGCTGATGAGGCCAACACGGCCGAAACAGGTGACCGATCCTAGGAGGATCCCACATGTCCAAGAACCCCACCATCGAGCAGTTCCAGGCCGCCTACCAGATGCGTCTGGACGGCAAGCCCTGGAAGGAGGTCCAGGAGGCCTGCGACCTCAACTACAGCCAGGCCTGGCTCTACTGCACCACCCAGGAGCTGAAGGACTCCGGGTACGGGTTCCTCGAGGCCGACGAGGTCACCGAGGCCAAGGTGCAGGAACTCCGGGAGGCCCAGCTCAGCTGGGGCCGGATCGCGGTCCTCTGCCAGAAGGCCACCGGCGGCAAGCCGAACGAGTCCCGGATCCGCAAGATGTTCGAGAAGTCCTCGGGCCTGCGGTCGGAGGGGCTGCGGATCGGCAAGGGTGGCCGGTTCAAGTACGGGATCGACGGCGAGCCGCTCTACACCGGCGAGCTCCGGCCGACCGGGACGCCGATCCCGGTGGGCGAGGGCCTCGAGACGGCGATCGCGGTCGCCGGGTCGATCCGGCTCACCCACCTCGACATCAGCGAGCTGCGCAGCCGCTGCGAGGAGAAGGGGCTGCCCACGACGGGCACGAAGGCCCAGCTGGCCCGCCGCCTGATCACGGCGAGCTGACCTGGAACGGAGGGTGGGGGCTTCGGCCCCTGCCCTTCGGGGTCCGGCCCTGATCCTGGGTCGCTGACGATGGTTCACAGGAGAACCGAAACCCCAAGAAGGAGGAAGCATGAGGCGTCGGAAGCCCACGCAGGAAGATCTCTGGCACGAAGGGAGCAGGATCAAGTCGGCATACTTCGAGCCGGACCACGACTACAGGTTCACGCTGGCCCCTGACTACGAAGCACCGACCTACGGTGCGAAGAAGAACGACCGGATCACGAACGCCCAGGCGGGCAAGGAGAAGTGATGAACAACATCCCGCAGAAGGGTGACACCTTCACCTTCTACCACTACTCCACCTACAGCGTGCCGTGGCAGAACCGGCCATTCGCCTGTCGCCCGAAGTGCAGCTGTGGGAGGTGCGACGGATCGCCCTTCACCATAGAGGAAGAAGTGGTTCAGGTGATCCACTGGGCGGATCACGCTGTCGAGGTCATCGGCAGTGGGGGATCCAAGGAGATCGTCGCACCTCCGTCCTGTGATCTGAGCTTCTGAACGAGTAGGGAGCTTCCGACCCGCCGGCGTGCCAAAAGCGTCGGTGGGCCGGGAGAACCAGATTGGTTCACCCAGATGCCGGGCCGGCATCAAGAAAGGAATCGATCATGTCCAAGCACGTGATCGTTGTCGAGATCGACAACCCCACGACCGAAGAGCTCCTCATGATCTCGGAGTGCTTCAAGACCCTCTCCGTCCTGGCTGAGGGTTGCACCCTCGGACTGATGTACGGTGACTTCAAGAACCCTGGCGACGAGTTCAGGGTCACGCTGGGTGAAGAGGTGATGATCCGTCGGTACCCCGAAGCGGACGATCCCGATGCCGTCCTGTGGGTGAACTTCAAGCCCACGACGATCAAGCCCAAGATCGTCATGGAGTTCAACGACAACGGGGAGGCGATCCCCTACGGGATGGATCGTGGCGAGGTGATCCAGGGAGATCTGTGATCCAGCCGTAGGCTGATCGGGTATAGGGGCCTCGGTTCCTATGCCCTATTCAGCAGATTGCTGAACTACAGGTGAACCCTGTAGGTACGGTAGACTGAGAGATCTCAGTTACCCCAACAGAACCTAGGAGGTTCTATGTCCACCATCAAGCACAAGGCTTCTCGGGCTCGCAAGCTGGAAGCGACGGGCTACTTCATCCGTAGCCTCGCACTGGTCGAGCCCCTGATCTCCACGGCCGAGCGGATCGCCCCTTCGGTGAACCGTGGCTACCAGAACGCCAAGGCGAAGGTGACCCACCGTCGGAACGCCCGTTCCCTGCAGACGTACCTGGATCGCCAGGCCTGAAGGTAGGGTGAACGCTGGGCTTCAGGGCTTGGCGTTCACCCTCACCCTTCACCTATCAGGGATCACTACCAGGAAGAGATGACCAGATGGATACTGAACTGTACCTTCGTGTAGGCTCTGAGAAGATACCCATGAAGTACGCCGACCTTGAACCAGGTTGGTACGGAAGCGTTGACTTCACGTTCACCTTCTCAAGTACCAGCGAGGAAGCGGCCCGAGCGAAGGTGTACACGATGATCGGACCGTTCGTCTCTGCCGAAGAGTGCATGAAGGCGCAACCAAAGGATCGTCCGACGTACAGGGCGAACCTCGTACAGGAAGGGCGGATCGTCCGTTCGTTCCCAACTGGGGAGGATCTGTGAACACCAACGATCCCAACACCAACGACGACGAACGCATGACGTTCGCAGACCTCGTGGAGATCGCTGGTTCTGTGCTGGTTCTGTTCCTCCCGATCCTCGTCACTGCGTTCATGTTCTGGATCTCTCGGTGATCGAGTGACTGAAGGGGAGGGGGTGCCCGATCTTTTCGGGGAATGAAGTGCCTGATGCCCCCTCCACGTTTTTTGAGGATCAGGACCCCCGACCCGAAATCCAGCGAACCCAACACGAACCACGCCGGTACGCTAGGCTCTTCCCAGTACCGCAGTACCCGGTGAGCCAGTCCGGCTCACACACCTAACCTAGTAGGTTCACCAATGTACGTCGAGACGATCAACTCCGCTCTTAGCGGTGAGCTGGTCCTGATCATGGAAGTAGAACGTGACGGTGCCTACACGATCGCGTCGAGACGAACCCTCGTGGCCATCGCCGCACTTCTGGAAGTTGGCCGTGAGGACCTGGCCCGGTCGGTTCGGCAGGGGCGTCGTGGTGATCCCATGCTGAAGGGTGAGGAGCCGATCATTGCTAAGGCGTTCCGCCTTGGGCATCTGGCTGACCCTGATGGCGCTCCAGTTCTCTGCCCGCTGGAGGACGAAGTCACAGAAGAGCACCTGAAGCGAGGCTACATGTCGAAGTGTGACGGATGCCTGGCGAACTGCGCCTGAAGATTCCAGGTGTAGTAGTCTGACTCCATCAGCCCAAGCGAGCGGAACCACAGCCCGCCTAACCGAACCTAGGAGGTTCAGATGAGCAAGGAGAATGACAAGAAGGCCAAGGTCGCCCCTCCCCGTGAGGCCGATCACGTCCGGTTCAACAGGCTGATGAACCAGCTCGGACTGAAGGAGCAGTTCAGCGCCAAGCAGCGTCGGTTCCTCTCCAGCACCCAGAAGAAGCGTCGATAGACCGAATCCTATCGATCGGTCCAAGTGATCGGCCGGTCGGTTCCGGTAGGTCGCCGGCAACAGAACCTAGGAGGTTCATATATGATCCTGCAGATCCCACCCAGTGCCACCCAAGAGGAGCGCATGACGATGATGTACTTCGTGGCCCAGTACTACGAGAACGTTGGTGAGGAATGTGTGCCGCTCTACTGGAGCGTCCTGGAAGCCAACAGCCCAGCCCGAAAGGCGTTCATCACCGACGCCAATGGCGAAGTGCAGCGCCACTTCAGCGGCAAGCCCTGCCACCCGTTCGCCCAGTGCTCCGAGCAGAACATCCCCGGCTACGGGAACGTCGAGATCTACCACCTGCAGAACGGGCAGATCGGACTGTCCGAGCACCTGACCGACGAAGAAGGGAATGAACTGTCATGAGCCAGTGCCAGGCAACCACCAAGGCCGGAACCCAGTGCAAGAAGGCCGCACGAGAAGGTCGTGTTTCGTGCAATACGCACGACGAGTTCGACCGCAACCACATGATGATGGCCAGCGATCCCGACATCGGTCCGTTCCTCGCTGGCCCGCCCTCCTTCGCCTCGGCAGCGAAGAAGCTGTATGAAGCCTCCAAGGAGGCCGCCGAAGCCCTGACCGGATTCCACCGTGCGGTTCGTGAGTCGTACGAGGCTGAAGCCGAGATCCTGAAGACCCACTTCAACCGACCCCCGATGGGTCGCCGACCCCGGAAGAAGGTTCGCTGATGGCCACAGCACATGAACAGTACTACGACGAAGACCGTCGTCGATGGGCTGACTCTTCCGCCTGGGAGAAGTCCGAAGGGTTCAATGGTCCGTGTGGGCTCTGCGGTGAGGAGATTGACTTCAGCAGCCCGCTTCCTTCCAAGTCTGATGCCGGAGAGTTCTACAACCCGAACAACCACGACTTCGACGAGGTCGCCATCGTCCACGCTCAGTGCGGCATCGACGCTGGCTGGAAGATGGCCTGATCCTGCCCGGTAGGGTAGACTCATTCCAGTAGCCAGCACCACCCGAACCTAGGAGGTTCACTCCTAATGACAGACCAATCTCAGTACTCCGATCTGGCAGACGACATGGTTCGCACCAGGCTCGCATGGGGGCGTGCATCCAACCTCCTTGAGCCAGATGGATGGGACTTCACAGACACCAAGCTTCTCGTGGAGGAGCTTGTCACCAGGCTGGCCAGATCTTATGTCAGGACCGAGGATGCTCTAGAGATGATGCGATCCATCTTGGAGGATCACATCCTGCAGACCCCAGAGGAGGCCTGATGGCCGCCTACGAATTCATGGACCCGGCAGAAGTCAGCCTGGTCATCGAAGAGGTGTGCGAGAAGATCAATGAAGCACACGAGCTCCTGCTGTCGCTCGGCATCACCGAAGAGCCGTACTTCCACGCCTACGTCTCCTGCCATCTGGAGGGTGAGCGTAGAGGCTGGCTCGGAGGGCCGTTTCTCATCGACGAGATTCGCAAGTTCCACCACGACCCAGAGGAATGCCCGTGATCTACGCAACTGCGACGAGGCTTTGGCTTCGATCTACCATCCAACATCGGGCTAAGAAGCCGAAGTTGTACGGCGAATCCCTCCATGAATACAACATATACTTCGAGAAGATGGCGCTATGGAAGCACAATCGTCCGAAGTTCAAGAGGAGTCTCAACATGGCAAGGAGGATGTCAGCCTGAAGATTCCGGCTGTAGTATGCTGATTCTATCAGCGGTACCACGATGAACCTAGGAGGTTCACTTGAAACAAGAATGCATCATCTGCCGTACCATCGGTCACGCTTGGGATCAGATCCCGACGAAGCGTCGACCGCCATGGGGAGCGCTTTTGACCTTCCGGTGCACCAGATGCACCATGATCAGGGAGGACATCATCGACTCCAACTTCGCACTGTCATCCCGACGGTATGACCAGCCGGAAGGCTACAATTGTCAGAAGATGACTCGAACAGAGTGGCGATCGCTCATGGTCGCCAAGACTGGAGGGATGGTGAAGCATGCCGAGGCTTGAGCCGGGCGAAGCTATGTACACATTCGGGCTTCAGTGGGAAGACTGGATGGATCCTGAGTTCGGTCCTGATCAGGTCCACGAGGAGATCGACGTCGTCGCACGAAGCCCAAAGGAGGCTGAGGAGAAAGCCAGAGCTGAGGCCAACGAAGGCTATCGACCCGGATGGAGACTCATCAAGATGCCGCCTGGTGGATCAGGTGGGTTCATGCACATCATCAGTTTCGGAGGTCCCACATGAACGTCACACCGTTCACTGAGAGCGAGCTGATGGCTCGGTTCGAGGAGTTCGAGTACTACGACATCAAGGTCCGGAAGGATTACTCCGGAAGAGGCATGTACGGAGCCAGCTGCTTCGGAATCGTCCACGACCTCCCTGACGCTGTCCTCGGAGGCATCATCGTCGGCCTGTTCGAGGACAAGTTCGAGGCGATCAACATGCTCGAGTCCGCCAGAATAGACAACATGGGTCGGTCGACGATCACATACTTCCCGGGATGGGGTCTCAAGGAAGAGGGATGATATGGGTGCGAACCTGACGTGGCCGGTAGACTGGTCCCGTAACAGGCAGTGGGAGCTCACTGCCACGACGAACCTAGGAGGTTCAAAAATGCAGAAGGTGGTCCAAGCGAATGGCACGTGCATCTTGCACAATTGCCGCCACATCGTGAAGTGTGATGCCGAAGGGTACAACCGCTGGCAGAACGGAGAGCTCATTCAGCTCGCTCTGCCCGGCATGACCTCGGAAGAGCGTGAGATTCTGATCAGCGGCAACTGTGACGAGTCGTGGAACGCACTCATGGATTGGATGGACGACTGATGGATATCTACTGCCCGAAGTGCGGCGAGCCGTACGACAACGACGAGCTTCACGACAACGACGAAGGGATGTCGTACGAAGCAGCCTCCAAGCTGTTCCGGACGAAGGGATGCAGCGCAGTCTTCGGAACACGCTGCGTCCCGGTCGAGAACAACACGACGAGGATCGCATCAGCCCTGTACGATGTGCTGGGCGATGACATGGATGGCGTGGCATCCGAGATGGAAGACGCCGAATACCTCGGCTACCTGAACGAATGACCTAGGAGGTCAACATGGAAGACGACTACAAGTTCATCGACTGGTGGGGAAAGCGGCTCGACTCGCAGCCCTACTACATCAAGTATCAGAAGGAACTGGCCAGGGTCGAGAAGGCTCCGCAGAGTTCCGTCTACAGAACGGCAGACGGTCGGTGGGTCACGATCCACGACATCACCGCAGACAGCGCCCTGGCGCAGCTGAAGCGGATCTTCGGAAACGACGTGTTGGAGACGAACCCATGAAGACGAGGTCCTTATACTTCGCATACATGGCGATCATCATGTCGATCGCTCTGATCTACACAGACCACAAGGGGATCGCCCAGATCCTCCTGCTCGTCACCATCGGATGGTTCATCTACGCGATCGGAGATGCCACATGATGGAAGAACTCTGGGATCTCGCTTGTAATGTTCTATCAGCTGCAGAGCCAGTACCTGAATCCCAGGTCATGGCACGCATCCATGGGATGAACCGAGATGAGATCGCCGAGAACCTGTGCCACCTGGTTGGACAGAAGCCAGACTTCTTCAAGACGATGTATTCTCTCGAGATGGCCGGAATGATCATGACCTACGGAGAGCTTGCATCGCTCAGTGATGAGGTCCTGAGGGGCATGTTCATCGACGCAGACATGTTCCTCGCATGCTTCTCGATCAACGAAACGATGAAGAATGACTGGGGCGAGATACTGGCGTACCTGATCAAGACCTGGTGTCGACTGATCATCCTGGCGGACCTGCTCATCGGAAGGGAGGAGATGCAAACGTGAATGCCTCTCAGGCAGTAAAGTTGGATTTGTGGGTAGGGGACGGAGAAGAGGAGGCCCACGTTGGGATCCTCACCGATCGTGCTCTGCAGACATCCCTCAGGGAGCTCGAGAAGGCTCTGGCTAGGATCGACAGTTCGATCTCGACCCAGGTCGCTCGGGGTGAAAGAGGGCAGAAGCTGGACGACAGCATTCGTCGCCGTGAGCGACTCGCCGAAGCCAGAGACCAGATGGGTCACATTCAGGCGCAGTTGCGCCAAGTTAGGAGATCATGATGGAAGACAAGAAGGCCAAGATTCTCGAGCGTGTGCGGGGTCTTCTCGCCAAGGCTGACTCGACCGAGTTCGAGGAGGAAGCCCAATCGCTTCGGCAGAAGGCAGATGAGCTGATGCTCGTCTATGCTATCGAGGCGTTCGAGCTCGACATGACCAAGCCGAAGCACGAGCGTGAGAAGCCGGAGGTCCGGCAGTTCAACTACTCGCACCCGAACAAGCACGTTCACGAGGCGATGTCACGCATCTTCTACGAGCTGTCCAGGCTCTGCCGATGCAAGATGGGCTTCTACGGTTGGAGCTTCTCCAAGGTCGTCGGCTACCCTGCCGATCTCGACTACCTGGATCTCTTGATGACGAGCGTGATGGTCCAGTTCGCCAACAAGCTGGATCCCAAGCCGAGCCCATCCCTCTCGTACGAAGACAACCTGTACCTCCTGAAGACGGCTGGGTTCAAGTGGCAGAAGTGCTACGAGCTGATGCTGCCGTACTACCCGGAGCGGTTCGCCGCTGGCCTGACCGATCTGGCCCCCGACCAGGTGGCGAACAACAACTGGGCTCGCCAGGACAACATCATCCTCGGGGACAAGGTCTATCTCCGGAAGATGCCCCGCAACATCGGCGTCAGGTTCACTGGCGAGTACAAGAAGCATTGCGAGAACAACAACCTCGACCGGGTGATGTCCAACCCGGAGACCTACCAGCGGAACTTCGCTGACGGGTTCATGTGGACGCTGGTCAATCGGATCTACGACATGCGCCAGGCTCAGAAGTCCGCATCCACCGGCAGCGAGCTGGTTCTCGCCAACCGAGATGGCGACCTCGAGGAGAAGCTGTACGAGGAGTTCCCCGAGAAGCGACCATGCCCTCCTGGTTGCACCTGTTCGAAGCACAAGCCGGTGAGGTACGCTCGTGAGGTAGAGCGGAAGGTCGACTACGCAGCGAAGAATGCCGGGTCGACGGCTGCCAGGAACGTAGATCTCTCCGGAGGTCGGGGCCACCTCAAGGCACAGAGGGAGATCAAGTGATGGCACTGCTCAAGATCGAGGTCGATCTAGAAATGGATCCGGAGGAGGTGGAGCGAGTCGCCATGCGGATCTACCAGACCTTCTCTCCATGTCGATCGGTGAATGTTCGGTTGTTGCGTTACGACAATGTCATTCCGCTGCCCTTCATGCCGCCGGCAGAGTACACAATCGAGACGTTTTGATGGAGCTACAGAAGCTGAAGGAGGCAGAAGCACTGGATCGTGAGAAGACGCTCACCTTCCTGCTAGAGCAGCGGTACTTCCTCGTCGCAGACTTCGATTGTGACTTCTCGATGCATGAGATCAATGGCAAGTCTGACATCGCCGTTCATCCGGAGGAAGCTCCCAACCAGGACGACTACTTCAGATGTTACGTTCTGCCAGTGGCGACCGATGACAGCCCTGGAGGTCCCGATCGATTGATCATCGACGAGCTTCTGCTAGACGTCGACGAGGTTGACTTCACACGAGAGATCTACTGGAGCCTGGAGGCCAAAGGGTGGCGAACAAGAGAGAAGATGTCCTGAAGAAATACAGGCCGGTATACTCGAGTATCGACCGCAGCTTGTACGAAGGCGACAACGAGGGGCTCATACATGATCACTACTCGTGGCATCCGTGTGCAGATTTCTCTCCCGATGAGGGGAAGACTTGCTTTCTCTGTGAGTCTGGGAAGCACGGACTCTGCCAGCTCACCATTCACATCTCGTGCCGATGCTTCAGGAACAACCACGAGGAGGCCTGGTGAGGTCGAGGATCGAAGACTACGAATGCAACGAGGATTTTGCGTTCGACATGGGGAACACTCTTGAAGGTGACCCCGACAAGCGGCACAACTGTTCTCTGTGTGACGCCGGCAAACACGACGAATGCCAGCGACGTGAGATGATCTTCTGCAAGTGTTTCTTGCAGGACCACGAAGAGTCATGGTGACTCAGATAGGAGAAGGCAATATGGCAATCACATCGACTGAGGGTGGCGTTGTTGTTACGGGAGATGATGTCGGTCTGCTCAAGCTGTTGGCGTTCAGGGGGAGACTGCAGCTCGAGATCAAGGGAATTGGATTCAGCAAGCCCACGCTCAGGATGTACAACGACACCTACGGCACGAACTTCAATCGGAAGGCTGCAGCCCTGGAAGATTGCATCTCCCGCATCAATGTATTCAAGGATTCGCATTGACCAAGTACCAGAACAAGCAGTCACAACGTCTGCATGAACACTTCGACCCAGATCGACAGGAGGGTGGTGGAGGCCACTGGCTTGGCCTGTACGAAAGTGATAGTCCAGGCGGCATCATCCTGCACGAAGACCTATACGGGTTCGTGACCATGGAGCACTTCAAGACCGAAGGAGACCTTCGCCTCGGTTGGGAGATGATGTGCGCCCTCTGGCTGCCGAGTCAGAAGCAACCGATGGATGACGACTTCGTCATCGAGGTGGAGCTGCAAGACCCTCCACTCTACTCTTGTCGGCAGATCGGATCGTCTGGGAACTTCAAGGTACTGCTGAAGGCGGCCAACGAGGCTGTCCAGATGATGAACCCGAGGCCCAGCGTCTACCTTCTCACTCCAGAGGGGAACTTCAACAAGATCGACATCCAGAAAGAACTCGACTCCGAGTAGCGTGAAGTCTGCGCCCGAGATAGAGTTGTCACTCACCGACAAGTCGTCGGATTCAGCAACAAGGAGAGCAAAGAACATGGCCACTGCCACCAAGAATAAGGTCGAAGAGACCGAGCCTGCCACCCGAATCCACTACACGGATCCGGAGTTCGTTGAGCAGGTCCTCAACCTGCGTGACGAGCAGGAGATGAAGTGGGACGAGATCGCCAATGAGCTGGAGTGCCAGCAGGGCAAGGCGATGATGGCGTACATGGTCGGGACGATCCCGCCCAAGGAGCGCATCAAGGGCAAGACCGACGAGGAGATCGCCGAGGGGATCGTCGCCGCCCGTGACGAAGATCTCAACTCGTGGGGTCGCATCGCCGCTCGTGCCGGAATCGCCGAGTCACGTGTCCGCAAGATCTACGAGGAGACCACCGGAACTTCCCCTCGTGGCCTTCGAGTGGGGAAGGGCGGTCGGTACCCGGATGGTGAGAAGCCCGAGGCTGCGGCCAAGGCTCCCGCCAAGAAGGCTGCCCCCGCCAAGAAGGCTCCGGCCAAGAAGGCGGCTGCGGTCAAGAAGGCGACTCCCACCAAGAACCCGCTGCTGTCGATGGATCTCGAGCAGCTGCAGGAGCGTCTGAACGGCAAGACCATCACCGTCGATCGTGGCGAGGGTCGCCCCGAGCGCATCCAGGTCAAGAGCGTCACGGCTCTGGATGGCGACACGATGGAGCTCACCGACAAGGCTGGGAAGTCCCGCACGATCCTCGTGCCCGACGTCACGAAGGCCACCCGCTGAGCGACCGGATGAGCCCGGTGGTGAGCGTGACACACGTCGTGCCGCCACCGGGCCTGCCGGCCCCAGCTAGGAGCCTGTGACACCAGGCTACGGCCACGCCCTACGTCCTCCGGGGAGTGGGGCGCACCCTGGTACCAGACTGGTACCTGAGGACGCTTAGGACACACTGGAGAGAGTTCATGGCAAAGTTCCTGCCAGCCTACGTCAGCTGCCCAGAACAAGGGTGCGACTGGGACACATACGAAGATACAGACGATCGCTGCAGCGTGATGTTGGTCCTTCACATGGTCGTGAAGCACCCTGACGCATACAACGATCTCACTGGGAATGACCCGGCAGTTGTGGAGCGAGAGTACGCAGACTGGATTCGTACCTTCAGGAATCGCCTCTGATGGTAGACCTCAAGGATAGAACCAGATCACGGTGCTACCACTGTGACGAGCCTGTGGTCTTCTACAAACGCAAAGAGGTTCCACTGCCAGAACCTAACCATCGTGGCGAGACGACGAGGATCATCCTTCGCCGATGGTTTCACGAGGTCTCCGGTGAGGAGCAGTGCGCTCCCAATCCTGACCAAAGGTGGCGCACTCGTGCCGACCCGATCGACTACTGCACCGAACATACGCAGGGCGACCGTTGGAGCAAGGGAGAGGTCTGCCATCGCAAGGTGACCAACGAGAAGTACAAGCTCTGCGGGATCCATGCCAGGCCAAAAATCGAGAAAGAGGCGAAGCGTGCCGCCTACGAGCGCAAGGCTTCCGAAGAGGCGGTCATCCGCGAGGGCGTGAACGAAGCGATCGAAGAGCTGAAGACCTACGGCCTGGAGTGTCGGATGCACAGCTCCTACATTCGCAATGGGGACGAGTATGGAGGAGGGACCTACAAGATCTCCGGCGACATCGTGCTGGACCCTCATCAGCTTCTTGAACTGCTCGAGTCGATGCAGGAGGACTTCACATGAAGGTGTTCTTGGACCTGGACCAAGACAACGAACGGATAATCGTTCGCTACAAGTACCACAAGGACATCCCCGCTGCGATGCGGCAGGTCGTCGGTCTCAAGATCAAGCAGAAGGGGAAGGACCCACACCCCGATGAGATCTACTACTACGGGAAGTTGACGCTGGACGTCGCACGTGATATCAGGCGTGTGTTCGGAGACGGCGTGAGCATGACCGATGAGCTTCGCAAGTGGGCTGCCGATGAGAAGCGTCGGACTGGCGCCATCAGGAAGCTGTCCCTCAGCGAGGACGCAGAGCTGAAGCTGGTGCCTGAGCTTCTGCCTGAGCTCTATCAGCTGATCGACACCGGCAGTGCCGTGACCCTTCTCGGGGAGGACAAGCCGAAGGGGCTCGACGGCAAGCCTCGATCCTTTCAGAAGGCTGACATTGCCTTCGCAGCAGCCAAGGGGAAGAGCTGCAACTTCAACCACGCTGGCCTTGGGAAGACCATCGAGGTCATCGGTGCCATCGCAGAGAGCGGAAGGCTCCATGGGAGCCATCTGATTGCCTGCCCGGTCGTCAGCAAGAACTCTGTGTGGGAGCACGAGTGGCTGAGCTGGGTGCGTGACGTACCCATCCTGGTCACGCCGGAGGGCAGGGCGGCTCGTACGGCCATGCTAAGGGACGCCAAGCGTCGTCACGAGGCTGGCGAGCCATTCGCCCTTGTCGTGAATCCGGCGATGATCAAGTACCGTAGCGAGTTCACCAAGTGCCACATGCACGAAGGTGATCTCTGCCAGGACTGCGGCGCTCCGCAGGGTCTGAACCATCGTGACGCTCATGGCCATAGGTTCCGCCGTGGCAAGGGAGCCAAGGTTCAGGAGATGCGGAACTGTGAGTACGGATGTCTTGAGAAGCTCGTTCCGGAGTACGACGAACTATTCGAGATCGACTGGGACTGGGTCGTGCTGGATGAGGTCCAGAAGATGGGCGTCTACAACATGGCTTCCATGACGTACAAGGCTCTGCTGAAGCTGCCCTGCAAGAACAAGGTGCTGATGAGCGGCACTCCCTTCGCCGGCAAGGCCATCCACGTGTTCCACATCCTGAAGCTGATGGACTCCAAGGAGTTCAGCAACAAGATGGACTTCGCCAACCTGTGGCTCACCGTGACGGCAGACAACAACCCGTTCACATCCGGCAATGCTCTGAACATCGGAGAGCTTCGCAGCTGTCCCAAGCACCCGCTTCTCAAGAGCGACGAGGACAACGAATGCCCAGACTGCGAGGCAGTCCGGCAGCCGTTCTGGGACATGCTCTCGACCCACGCAGTTCGCAGGACGAAGAAGGAATACCTGCAGGATCTGCCAGACAAGAACTACATCGAGAAGTGGGTCGATATGACCCCTACGCAGAAGAAGCAGTACGAACAGTTCGCTGCCGAAGCAGAGCTGACCATCGGCGAGTACGAGATCGGTGCTGTGGGTGTGCTGGCGGAGTACACGAGGCTCAAGCAGTTCGCCAACGCCGTGCAGACGGTGGAGATTCTGGAGCCGGCGACGCTAGATCACCCCATGAAGTACAAGCTCACGCCGACCGAGGACAGCCCCAAGCTGCCGCAGATCATGGAGATCCTGGACGACCTCGGGATCGTGAATGACGAGCCTGTGGGCGGCCAGTACGAGAAGGCCGTCATCTTCAGCGAGTCGGCAGAGATGGTCAAGATGGTCACTGGATACCTGAAGAAGTCTGGCATTCCTGCCGAGATGACCCTCGGTGGCATGCCTCAAACCCGCAGGTCAGCGCTCCAGGCGGAGTTTCAGGCTGAAGGTGGCGTGAAGGTGATGGTGGTGAGCACCCTTGCAGCAGGATTCAGCATCAACCTGGATCGTGCGTCTACGGTGATCTTCCTCGACGAGACTTGGAACCCTGACGACCAGGAGCAGGCTGAGGACCGTTGTCACCGTGGGTCGAGGAATCATCAGGTGAACGTCTACTACATCCGAACCAAGGGCACAATCCAGGGTGAGGTCAAGGACACCGTGCTTCGCAAGTCTGGCGTCAACAAGGGAATCCTCAACATGAAGAATAAGGCGAAGGTCACTCAAGACCCGGAGACAGACTAGCCACGAAAAAGTCCTCACTCGCTCGAGAGCGCTCTCGCTCACGGGAGGGCATAAACCTCCGGACACCTCAGACCAAACTGGCGGTGTAGCGGGAAGGTTGCGGGTGGGGTACGCTGTGTGTCCGCTCGACGGGGCAGGGTCATTAGGAATGAAGGAGTAAGGGTGGAAGAAACGAGAGTCCTGGTCAGGACTTCTGAACGGTCGACATTCAAGGAGTGTCGTCAGAAGTGGTGGTGGGCCTACGTGGAACACCTCCGCAAGATTCGAGTCAGCTCTCCGCTGTTCTTCGGAGACCTGGTGCATCGATCTCTAGAGGCCTGGTACATCCCCGGCAAGAAGCGGGGTGTGCATCCGGCGGTCACGTTCTCAGCCCTCTGGGGCGAATGGCTCGCCAACGGTGGCGAGGAGGTCATGGTGGGAGAGCACAGTGCCGGTGATCTCGGCGTCGAGATGCTCAAGAACTACGTCGACTTCTACGGCAACGACGAGCACCTGGAGGTCATCGCCCCAGAGATGAAGTTCCAGGTAGACGTCGAGGACTCCAAGGGGAACTACCTGTTCACCTACGTCGGGACCTGCGATGGTGTTGTGCGAGATCTTACGACCATGAAGATCGGCATCCTGGAGCACAAGACTGGGGCCAGCCTGGAGCCGTTTGGCGCTCCGCTTCCGCTGGACGACCAGAACGGTGCGTACTGGACCTTCCTGCCATTCCAGCTATGGGAGGACGAGATCCTGCCTCACGGCCAATGGCCTGACTTCATGCTGTACAACCGTCTCCGCAAGGCTCCGGCAGATCAGAGACCCAAGAACTCCATGGGCCAGGCGCTCAACAAGAACGGATCGGTAAGCAAGGTTCAGCCGGCACCACTGTTCAGACGTGAGTTCATCATGCGGACCAACGGCGACCGGCGCAACGTGATGCGGTCAGCCAAGGCAGAGGCTCGTGAGATGGGGCTAGTCAAGAATCGCAAGCTCCAGGTGTACAAGCACCCTGGGAAGCACTGCGGGTACTGCGAGTTCCGAGAGATGTGCGAAGTGCACGAGACAGGCTCAGATTGGAAGGCTCTCCGTGACAACATGTACGTCACGTGGAATCCCTACGATGAGCATGAGATCCAACTGGAGGGCAAGACCTGATGGCAGTACCTAAAGCGATTATGCCGATCGTCAATGACGACGGCTACTCCCGATTCCTGCTGCATGGAGACAGCGGGGTCGGCAAGACAACCTTGGCGGCTGGCAGCCCGGACTGCCTCATGCTCTTCAACGACCCGGACGAGGGTCGGTACGCAGCCAGCCAGGGAACCAAGGCCCAGCGATGGATCGTGCGTGACTACAACGATCTCACCGAGGCCATCGACTACCTGAAGCACGCAGACCACTCGTTCAAGTGGGCCTGGCTCGACAACGCCAGCATCTTCCAGGACCAGGGCATGGACCAGATCATGGAGGACCTCGTTGCCTCCAAGCCTCACCGCTCCAGGTGGATTCCCGACAAGCCCGAGTACCTTCTGAACCAACAGCGCCTCTCGTTCCTCATCCGTGAACTCAAGTCGCTCCCCATGAACATCGGGCTCATCTGCAACTCGATGGCGGTCGAGGACGAGGATGGGCGCACCCAGATCATGCCGCTGTTCCAGGGTGGGCAGGGTGCGTTCAGCAACAAGGTGTGCGGGCTGATGGGCGTGGTCGGGTACATGGAGATGCGCCGTGTCAAGTCGGCAGATGGGAACTCCTTCACTGAGCTGCCCGTCCTGATCACCAACAAGACTTCCAAGATCTATGCCAAGGATCGCTATGGCAAGATCGGAACCATCCAGAGGCCCACCATGGCCAAGATCCTGGAGAAGATCGCACCTGCCACCGGAGCCAGGAAGGCCACCGGAGTAGGTACGAAGGCAAGGCCCGCAGTAAACAAGCGTCAGCCCACCAAGCGGGCTGCTTCAACCAAGTAGGAGATTCCAAGTGAAGATCAAGTACGACGTGTCCGGTGTCGATCCGGCCGATTCGGTCGGTGGTTCCTTTGAGGACCCGAAGCCGGGTGTCTACAAGTGCAAGGTGAAGTCCATCACCCATGGGTTCTCCAAGGGTGACGACGGCAAGCCTGACAAGAGCCGTGCTCGGCTGGAGGTCGTGTACGAGCTGCTGGAGCCTCCCTACAAGGGAAGTCGTCTGTGGGACTACCTCTCGTTCAGCGAGGCTGCCCAGTGGCGATTGGACCAGTTCCTCCAGGCCGTTGGGGTCACCAACGCCAAGAAGCGCAAGGGTGAGTTCGACACCGACGAGCTGGTCGGGATGCCGGTCCGTGTCCGTGTCAAGGGCGAGACCCAGACCGTTGGCGGTCAGGAGACGTACCGTGCTCGTGTGGGGGCTGTGCTCCCGGGCGAGGACGAGGACCTGCTCCTGATCGACGACGAGGATGAGATCGAAGAGGTCGAGGACGATGAGGAGATCGACGAGGTCGAGGATGAAGATCCCGACGCTGACGAAGACGAAGAGGTTGGCGATGACGAAGAGGTCGCCGACGGGTACACCCAGGAGGATCTCGAGGACCTGACCATCAAGGAGCTTGGCGAGCTTCTGATGGAGGAGTTCGAGGTCGAGCGGTCCGACGTCCCCAAGGGCAAGGACTCGAAGATCCAGATGATCCTGGAGCTTCAGGGTGGCGAGGAAGAGGGGGCCGAGGAGGAGAACAACCTCGAGGACCTCTCGATGACCGAGCTGAAGGCGCTCGCCAAGGAGCTGGAGGTCTCGACCACCGGCTCCAAGAACATCCTGATCAAGCGCATCAAGGCTGCCCAGGAGGAGGACCCCTTCTAGAGCAAGCCGTCGCTCGCTGGGGCGGGAGGGCTACCATACCCTCCCGCCCTGGTGGTCTAGTCAGGAGATCAGGATGTCAGAATTCAGGACGGACGACATGGCGATGGTGTCATGCTTGAAGTTCTTCGGTCAGGTCCCCACCTCTGTGCAGTGGATCGACCGGAAGTGCTACTGGTTCTTCGAGAGGGGAGCCGAGCTGCAGGAACTCGTCGAGAGCTACCTTGAGCGTAGGCTCTCCGTGGAACCCAAGCAGTTCAACTTCATCTTCGGTGAGACCAAGAAAGAGTTCTACAAGCTCTACGACGCTCACTCCGGGCGCAACGTCGGGAGGCAGTAGTCTGTGGCTGGCGTCACGAAAGAGCAGCTTCAGTTTCTGAAGCCATTCTTGGAGGGCAGCGCCAACGATGTCGGCGAGATCGGCATGCACTGCCCATTTCACGACGACGAGACGAGGTCCGCAAGCCTGAATGTGGAGAAGGGAGTCTGGTTCTGCACGGTGTGTGTAGAGGGTGGCGGGGTCAAGAACCTCATCCACAGGATCCAGATGGATGCTGAATCACACGGTGACGGAGAGTCCGTCGCCCACTTCGTAGACGAGCAGGACGAGGATGGCAAAGAAGGTTCAGGTTCGGGTTCATTTCGGATCACAGAGAGTCAGGTTGAGGATTGGCACGAGCAACTCGTCTCTTCTCCTCGAGTGCTTGCGGAGTTCCAGAGGCTACGAGGTCTCTCAACTGAAACTATCCGTCGGTTCTCGATCGGTTGGGACCAGCGGAAGAAGTCCTTCACCATCCCCGTCAGAGACGCCCAGGGGGAGCTGAGGAACGTCCGGTGGTACAATCCCAAGCCGCTGGGTGACCGCCGCAAGATCTGGGGAGTACCGGGTCACAACTCTCCGAGGTTGTATCCGATAGACGTTCTCGATTCCACCAGCGAGGTCGTGATCACCGAGGGCGAGTGGGACGCCCTGATCACCATCCAGAATGGGTTCCCAGCTATCACCCGTACTGCGGCAGCAGGGGTCTGGAAGAGTTCATGGAACCACCTGTTCGACGACAAGGTCGTCTACATCTGCCAGGACATGGATGTCGCCGGGGCTGACGGCGCTGCCAACATCGCCAAGGAGCTTCGTGGTCACGCAAGGAAGATCTACATCGTCAACCTTCCTTACGACCTGGAGCCGAAGCATGGCAAGGACCTCAGCGACTACTTCCACAAGGATGGCTTCACCGCCGACGACTTCGAGGAGTTGCTGGACGAGGTGTCTTCGTCAGTCGTCAAGGAAGAGGTCATCAAGAAGGATTTCGTAGACGTAGCCGTCATCGACTCCTACGACGCATCCAAGGCCGGTGACAAACTTCGAATGCGTGTCACCATCACTGGCAAGAAGTCACCCACCTACCTCATCCCGATGAACGCTAGGTACGAGTGCTCCATGGACGCCGGGGCCAAGTGCGTCATCTGCCCCATGAACGAGCTTGGCGGAAGCGCTGTTCGCCACGTAGATTCTCACGACCCGGTCATCCTGGAGCTGATGGGCTCTACGGCAGCACAGGTGACGACGATCCTGCGGACGCAGATGGGCGCACAGAAGTGCGAGCAGTTGACTATCGAGACGCAGGACTTCCGTGCAGTGGAGGAATTGTTCGTCAGGCCGAGCGTCGACGTCTATCAGGACAATCCATCCAGCGGTGACTACACCAGTCGTAAGGTGATCTCAGTGGGGAGGCACGACTCTCTGCCGAACAACACAGTCGAGATCGTAGGGTCCATCTATCCGAACCCTCGGGGTCAGCACAACGAGTTCCAGGCCTGGGACGTGACGAAGACCGAGACCTCGATCGATAACTTCGACTTGACGACCAAGGAGGCTGCGGCACTCAGGGTGTTCCAGTCAAAGGACCCGCTCGAGAAGATCTTCGAGATCGCAGACGACCTGAGCGCCAACGTGACGAAGATCTACGGTCGCCGTGAGGTGCACGTCCTGATGGATCTGGTCTACCACTCGGCGATGTCCTTCTCATTCTCCGGCAGCATGCAGACGAGGGGATGGCTGGAGGCGCTGTTCGTGGGAGACACACGTACTGGCAAGAGCGAGGTTGCAGAGCGACTCATTCGCCACTACCAGGCCGGTGAGATGGTCAGCTGCGAGAGCGCCACGTTTGCAGGAATCGTGGGTGGCCTCCAGCAGATGGGTTCAGGCAAGGAGTGGGAGATCACATGGGGTGCCATCCCGATCAACGACCGTCGCCTTGTGGTGCTCGACGAGATCTCTGGCTTGACGCAAGAACAGATTGCTCAGATGTCATCCATCAGGTCGAGCGGCGAGGCGCAGCTGACCAAGATCCGGAGCGAACGAACGTGGGCGAGGACGAGGCTTATTTGGATGGGGAACCCTCGCAACGGACGCATGTCTGACTACACCTACGGCGTGAACGCCATCAAGCCACTGATCGGGAACAACGAGGACATCGCTAGGTTCGACCTCGCTATGAGTGTGAAGGCTGACGAGGTGGACACCGAGGAGATCAACAGATTCCACGCAGAGACGACAGAACACATCTACACGAGCGACATCAGCTCGCTTCTGCTACGGTGGGTGTGGTCACGGGAGTCGCACCAGGTTGTCATCAGCCCTGACGCCGAAGAACTCATCTTCAAGGAGGCCATCGAGCTCGGCAGGAGGTACATCGAGTCGCCACCACTCGTCCAGGCTGCCAACGTCAGGATCAAGCTCGCCCGCCTGTCTGTGGCGATCGCAGCACGCACGTTCTCGACTGACAAGACGCACGAACTGATCCTGGTCAACAAGAGGCACGTTCAGGACGCAGTCAAGTTCATGGATCATCTGTATAACATGCAGGGGTTCGGCTATGGAGAGATCAGCAAGGAGGCAATCGCAGATATAGCAGAGGCTGCCCGTATGTCCGACGACGCCAAGAGGTACCTCGTGGGCAACGTCGGCCTTGCCAAGTTCCTGCGTGCCACGCACGGCTCGTTCCGCAGGACGGATCTCGAGGACATGTTGAACATGTCACGAGAGGAAGCAAACGCCATGATCAACAGCCTGTGGAAGTTCAGGCTGATCACGAGGCAGGGTCCAAACATCAGGATCAATCCGATCCTGCACGATATCCTTCGGGATGTAAGGGAGTAAGGAATGAAGGTAGCAATTCTAGGATGCGGTCCAGCCGGACTGCTCGCCGCACACGCTGTGGCTCGCTCTGGCCACGAGCCTGTGATCTTCAGTCGCAAGGTCAAGTCTCCGATCAACGGTGCGCAGTTCTTGCATCGACCGATCCAAGGTGCGACCATGGACGACGAGAAGTTCATCGTCACGTTCATCAAGATCGGGACCGAACAGGGGTACAAGCAGCGCATCTACGGTCTCGACCCGGATGCTGTGTCCTCCTGGGGGAACTACAAGGACGCCGAGAAGGTTCAGGCGTGGCCGCTCGTCCAGACCTATGACCGCCTGTGGAACAACTACGGCCATCTGATCGTCGACAGGGTGTTGGACCCGGACTCGCTCCAGGGCATCTACGACGAGTTCGAGGTCGTGATCTCTTCCGTCCCGAGGCCTGTGCTGAACGGTGGTGAGATCCTCGGGTCGTACGTGGACGTCTTCATCCTCCCTGGCGACTCTGGCGGCTGGACGCTTCGTGACAACACGGTGATCTACAACGGGATCGAGAATCCGGCCGACTTCCGCTATCGGGCCTCCAACATCCAGGGTGTGTCCAGCGCCGAGTACACGGTCGAAGTTCCAGGGTCCGTTCGTGTCAGGAAGCCAATCAAGTGGCTCGGCAGCAACAAGCACCCGGAGATCCTCAAGGTCGGGCGGTACGGTCGCTGGGACAAGAGCCAGCTCGCCCACCACGCCTACTCCGACACCATCAAGTGGCTGAATCCAGATCTGGGGGCCATGTGAAGTGCACATCCTGTAGTCATGTCGTGAGGCCAGTGGCGGTGTTCGACATCGACGGCACGCTGGCGAACTATCACGCTCACCTGTCCAACTTCGTGTGCCAGTACTGGAACCTCGGAGGTTGGGCGTTCGATCGAGGCATCAGGTGGGACGGAGAGGGCAACTTCGAGGACTGCTTCAAGATCAGCCAGGCTGACTACCGTGAGGCGAAGCTGGCTTTCCGCATGGGCGGCATGAAGAGGACGATGCCGACTTTCGAGGACCCTGGGACCAGACTCGTTCAGTGGCTTCACGATCAAGGCGTCGAGATCTGGTACGCTACCACGAGGCCATGGAAGAGCCTGAGCAATGTCGACCCTGACACGCAGTGGTGGTTGGAGCAGACTGGACTTCCAGTGAACGGCATCCTGTACGACGAAGACAAGTACCAGAAGCTCATCAGCGAGGTCGTCGACTTCGACAGAGTCGTCATGATCGTTGACGATCTGCCGGAGCAGTACGACGCTGCCGACGCTCTGGGGCTGCCGGTCTGCCAGGTGGCTCGCCCGCACAACCGTGGAGCCAGCGGTGAGCGTCCACGCCGGGGTACCATGGGTCAGTTGACCAAGGTGGCCATGGACAATCTCGAAGCCTGGAGGGCAAAGCATGGATGACAAGACGCACGACATCATCGAAGAGTTTCTTCGACTCGTTGGCGTGACGCCAGAAGAGTCCACTATCGAACAGATGGGTGTCATGGTGGAAGCCATCAAGCTGTTCGAGGAGCGGAACGCTCGCTACAACGACCTGTGGAAGCGTGACGGTTGGCTGGGCAACGTGTTCCAGCTGACACACAAGGCCAGCCGCATCCGCCGCCTGTTCTTCGATAAGGCCAGCCGTGGTGAGGCTGCTGCCACTCCGGACCCGGACGATGCGTTCGACCTGATCAACTACGCCATCTTCTTCATCCGCTGCCTTCGTGAGAGCAACAGGACGGGCATCTGATGGTCGACTTCGACAAGGATGACGAGGCATACTTCCGATCAGTTGTCAAGGATGAAGCAGTCATTCCGACGGGTCTCATCTCGATCTGCACTTGGATCGACCCTGAGTCCGGGGAGAGTAGGTGGAAGCTCGTGAATGATGTTGACATGTCACTGGCGGAGTGCATAGGGATCATGGAGTTCGGGAAGTTGGAGTTCATTCGTCGAACTACACCGGGACTGTTCGTTGGAGACGATGACTGATGGGTGAGTCCTGCGATTCGATCAAGGGCAGTGCCTTCGGGCATGGTGTGGTGTCTCTGGGTGACGACGAGCCGTCACGTGGATTCCACCGCACCAAGCCCATGAGATTCGTGAGCCTCCACCACCACAGTACGTTCAGTTACATGGATGGGTACCAGCTGCCAGAGGCTCACGTTCGGCGTGCCACTGAGATCGGCATGGGCAGCTTCGCTCTCACAGAGCACGGCAATGTCTCGAGCCACGTCAAGCTCGAAGTGGCGGCACAGAAGGCCGGCATCAAGCCGATCTTCGGGTGCGAGGTCTACACAGGAGATGTCGGTGAAGGCAAGACTCAGCTCAAGAATCATCTCACTGTCCTGGCGGCGACCCCTGATGGGTACCGCAATCTCCTTCGCCTTGTGTCGGAGTCTTGGTCAAACTTCTACTACCAGCCAACTACTTCGGGTGATAATCTCAGAAGGCACAAGGACGGACTCATTGTTCTATCTGGATGCACGGGCTCTCTTCTTGCCACGAGCCTGGTGGGCGGAAAGAACATCGATCCCGAGGATGCGTCCTACGCTCGAGGCAGAGAGGTCGCCCGCAGATTCAAGAAGACGTTCGGTGATGCTTACTACTTGGAAGTTCAGGCTTTCCCTGAGCTGGAGAACGTCTGCCGCCTGAACAAGATGATCGTCGACCTCAGCAAGGAGCTGAGCATTCCGATCGTGGCAACTGGCGACGTCCACTACACCAGCCCGGATGAGAACGAGATGCAGCAGATCCTGCACTCTGTGGGTCGGAATCAGAGCTTGGAGGATCTGGCTCGCAACTGGGGGTACAACGTGCCCCTCTGCCCTCCCCTAACAGACGGCGCCATGATGCGTCGCCTGATGGGGACTGGGCTCACCAGGGAGCAGGCCATCGAGGCCATCGTCAACACCGAGGTCATCAGCCAGCGGTGCAACGTTCAGATCCCAGTGCTGCCGCCCCTGAGGTTCCCGTTGCCTCCTGGCTACAAGGACACCGATGACGTCTGGCGCAAGTGGCTGAAAGATGGGTGGAAGTACCGTGGCATGAACAGGCTGTCAGCCTCCGAGCGCAAGCGGTACTCCGACAAGCTCAAGTACGAGATGTCCATCATCGAGCAGAAGGACTTCATCGACTACTTCCTGATCGTTTCTGATATAGTGCGGTTCGCCAAGGACTCGGGAATCCCAGTCGGTCCCGCCCGGGGCTCGGCAGCAGCAAGCCTGGTGTGCTTCCTGTTGCGCATCACCGAGGTCGACCCGATGATCTTCCCGAACCTTGTGTTCGAGCGATTCATCGACATCACCCGGATGGACCTGCCAGACATCGACCTGGACTTCGACAGCGAGCGCCGCCACGAGATCGAGGACTACGCAGCCAACAAGTACGGTCGTGAGTGCGTCGGCAAGATCGGCACCTTCACCTACTACAAGTCCAAGAACTCACTGGACGACATCGGGCGTGTCTTTGGCATTCCGAAGTACAAGGTGGAGGGTGTGAAGGATCTCCTGCTGGAGCGGTCGTCTGGTGACCTCCGTGCCAGCGCCACCATCGAGGACACGTTCGAGCAGTTCGAGCAGGCACAAGCCATCGCCGAAGAGTTCCCAGACATCCGCAAGGCCATGGATCTCGAGGGCAATGTCAAGGGGATGGGTGTTCACGCTGCCGGGTTGGTGGTGAGCAACGGGCCGATCACTGACATCTGCTCGATCTACGAGCGTGTGGTCAGCGGTCACTTGTCCCAGGTCATCAGCATGGACAAGCACGACGCTGAGCGGCACAACCTGGTGAAGATTGACATCCTGGGTCTGAGCACGATGACCATGATCGCAGAGGCGCTCAGGTTGCTCGGGATGGACCTGACTGATCTGTACGACATCCCGCTGGACGACCCAGAGGTGATCGACGCCTTCCGCAACAACGACGTGACCGGAGTCTTCCAGTTCGACGGCAGAGCCATGAGGTCGGTGAATGCAGAGCTACGTCCAGACTCCTTCAAGGAGGTCTGCGATGTGAACGCACTGGCTCGCCCAGGACCTCTTCACAACAACGCATCTGCCGAGTACATCGACATCAAGATGGGGCGCAAGAAGCCACAGAAGATCCACCCCATCTACGATGCCATCGCAGAGAGCACGAACTACCAGTTGGTGTACCAGGAGCAGATCCTCCGGATCGTCCGTGAGATCGGTGGGTTCGACTGGACCGCAGCCGCCTACATCAGGAAGATCATCTCCAAGAAGCTCGGCGAGCAGGAGTTCAACCGGCAGTGGGACAAGTTCCGCCAGGGTGCTGAGGAGCGTGGCATCGACGAGGAGAAGGCCAAGCACATCTGGGGCTTGTGCATCACCTCGGGGTCGTATGCATTCAACGCTGCGCACTGCGTGAGCTACGGGATGCTGGCCTGGTGGACGATGTGGCTGAAGGTTCACCACCCAGTCGAGTTCTACGTCGCATCGCTCCGCAAGATGCCAGGTGGCGAGGGTGGCGAGAAGCACCTGTCGCTCCTGCGGGATGCCTACAAGCATGGATTCGATGCCGAGCCTCCGGATCTCCAGTACTCAGGCAGAAGCTGGACTGCGGCCAACGGTCGTCTGCTGGGCGGTCTGGAGCAGGTGCCAGGCATCGGAGAGAACAACAGCCAGTGGATCGAGGACTGGCGCAACCAGAAGCTCGCCGAGAACCCTGACCACAAGTTCGAGTGGTCGCAGCTCACTGAGATCAAGGGCATCGGCAAGGCCAAGGTCCAGAAGTTCCTCGAGTTCGAGAACACTGACGACCCCTACGGCATCCACTGGCTGGAGCGACATGTCAGGAAGGGCATCGACGCCATCAAGTCTGGAGAACTTGGCCCGCTGCCCATCCCGACCCACACGGCGCTGGAGGTTCCGTACAGCCGTGGCCAGGACATCGAGGTCGTGTGGCTTGGCGTGCTGAAGCACCGCAACCTCCGTGACCTGTTCGAATCGAACTTCGCCAGGACCGGAGTGGCCCTCGATCCGGCAGAGGTCAAGGACCCGCACCTGAACGAGTGGGTCATAGGTATCGGGGTGGACGACGAAGAGCTTCTGTCCATCACTTGGGACCGTTGGAAGTACCCGAAGTTCAAGAGAGGCATCTGGTCTATCAGGCTGAACCACGACCTGGTACTGATCAGGGGAGTCAAGCGTGGCTTCCAGTCACGCAGAGCAATCTACGTCAAAGACATGTGGGTGATCAACCCCGATGAAGGAGCATGATGAGCGATATCAGTGACATGGTCATCAAGAACGACAAGTACGTCGTACTCAGACGACACGACTACGAAGGTCTGCTGGAAGTGGCCGGCTTCGACGAGGACGGTGTGGAGACCGTACCAGACGCCATCGTCATCCGCCGGCAGGACCGCTTCGCAGCGAACGCCCTGGACACCTACGCAGATCAGATCCTGGCGCTCACCGAGCTGTGTGAGGACTCGGCGCTGGAGGTGATGTCTCCCGAGACCATCGAGAACCTCGAGAAGCTGTCGGACTTCTTCAGGGAGCAGGCGCATCTCAGCCGCCAAGAGGTCAGGAAGCTCCCGGACTGATGCCTGCCTCCAAGAAGGTCGTGAGCGTCGAGGCTGTCTGCGAGGATGGTGAGAGGATCCACCTCCCTGCCGATGCGATCGGGGCTCACTTCCAGATGATCCAGTCAACATCCCACGACTTCAACAAGGACGGCATCTACGTCGTCACGAGCACGGTGTCGTGGGACACCCGCAGAACAACTTCCATGTACAAGCCAGTAGGAGAACAGAAATGACAGATAGCAACCTGCCCCTCAAGTGGGCCGACGTGGCCCAGTTCCATGCCGAAGCGTTCAGCCAGGACGACTGGGACGAGATGTACGGCGTCCAGCCCAAGGTCACGATGATCTGGATGACGCCTGACCCACTGGGTGCTCTGGCTTCGTACAACGAGATGTACGAGGGCAACGTCATCAGGAGCATGGCGGACGTCACCGACGAGATGCGGATCAAGGCGCTCGAGAACATCCAGAAGACCCACCTTCAGGCTCCGCTGGAGAACATCAAGCTCCAGTTTCTATTCGAGGGCGTGGACCGGGCCTTCACCCATCAGGTGGTCCGGCAGCGGACGGCTGTGTTCGCCCAGGAGTCCATGAGGTTCGCCGTCAAGGACGATCTGGAGCACAGCTGCTCGCTTCCCCCGAGCCTGTTCGGTACCAAGGCGACCGACCCGGACACCGACTACACCTACAACTCCGACGAGCAGAAGTGGAGGGTCAAATGGGACGAGGTTCTTCGCCACATCGATCAGGTGTATGGGGAGCTGGTCAATGCCGGAATGCCGGCTGAGGATGCTCGGGGACTTCTTCCGCATTGCACCGCCACCCGGATGCACATGACGACCGACATGCGCAACCTGATCGCCCATGCCGGCAACCGACTGTGCACCCAGGCTCAGTTCCACTGGCGCTCGGTCTTCACGCAGATCGTTCAGCAGATCAGGATCCACGGAGAGCGGGACGGCGTCAATGGATCTGACGCATGGCAGTACAAGGCCATTGCGAACAGCGCCATGTTCCGGCCCGCTTGCTACCAGCTGGGGCACTGCCCGTTCAAGGCTTCCTTCGACCGAGCGTGCTCGATCAGGAGCAAGGTGGACCGGCTCAGCCAGGCCGGTGTTCCCTCGAGCGAGTGGGAGCAGGAGATTCCCGTCGGTGAGTGGTTGTTCAACCCGGCGTCGGCCCGCAAGGCTGTCTGACCCACAACTCTGGGGAGTTACGACCAGCGGTCGGACCCTAGCGTGGCCAGGCATGTGGCTAATTTGGCCCCTGCCAGCCTCCTAGGGTCCGACCTGCGCCTAGTACCTGACCGCACTCGCAAGGGCTTAGGGACCAATGGATAAATCAAGAGTAATAGAGTTCTACAGTGAAGACCTGGAGCTCGACCGGGACACCCTGGCCTCGTGGTCGTCTCGTGAGTTCTGCGATGCCAAGATCGAGTCTCTGACCTTCTACTGGAAGGCTGCCATCTGGGCTGGGCAGATGCCTAGGCGGATCGGCGGAGACGCCACGGCGAGGCAGCTGTCAGCCGATAAGAAGCTGATGAGGATGCTGGCCCATCTGTTCAGCCAACTGAATGCCGGGTGGGGGCGGTTGATCGGAGAGACCTTGCCAGTCGATCTCGGCAGCATCGGTCCGGCAGAGAAGAGGTTTGGCGCTCAGATAGACGCAGAGGAGTTTCTTAGGGAGCTCGTCTTTGTATCGACATCCCAGAGATCCTCGGTATGCACCATTGCAGTCCAGATGGACGCACCCAAGATTGCAATGAAGATGCTCCCGCTATTCAGCAGAGAGCTGACAAACCTTGATCGCATATCCAACAAGTTCCACGACCTTACGACGTGAACTTCTGGAGTGCACCGAAAGTGAGTGCACCGACGTAGGTGCTGGTGTCAGGCCACCGAGCCAACTTGAAGTCTTTCTGGAACTGGATCATCCAACTCTTCCATGCGATGGTGTAGTTGGCGGTAGTCGGACCGTAGGTGCCATCCACCTTCAGTAGCTTCAGGCCACGCACCTGCTTCGGCTTGTACCTGACGATCCACTTGTTGAGGAGCGTCTGGTAGATCTCGATCAGGTAGCTCTTGGTATACGGATCCGACTTGTTCCCCTTATGGAGGACGATCGGAAGTTGGTTCGCCCGGAGTGCTGCGGCAGGAGCCGGATTTGTCGAGCTCTCTCCGAGCCCACGGATGATCCGCTCAGCATCTGACGGGGTGCCCCAGAACTCGTAGTGCATGGCGTCCGGACGGTTGCGGTAGCGCCCGCCCCAGCGGAACATGTGCGCCTCCCAGAGAATCGGCATCCAACCTGGCATGTCAGTTACCATGGGTGGGCTTTTCATCGGGTTCTTTGGGGCGTTGATATCGACGGCGCCGCCGTTTGAGTGATTGCTGCCGACAGTCCGACTGCCTCTCACGGCTCGGCAGGCGTAGCCCCACGTCCAGTTGGGAACGATGTCGTAGCCACGGCGCTCAGTTTCGTCGAACAGGTAGACGAAGAGGGGGATCAACTCTTCCCGTAGTGCGATCCTTAGTCCGTCTTTGCGGACAAGCGTTTTGATCTTGCCTCCCTGACAGTGAGGCCATCCGGGACCCCACCCATGCTTCTCCATGTCTGTGCTCATCAGAATGCCTCCCCGCCAAAGTCAAGGACGTCGACCTCTTCGTCGGTCGCTCCGTCACAGTCATGCTCAGCGCCTTCTGGTGCCAAGTCCTCCGATGTTGGTTCTTCGACAGACCAGTTAGATCTCACCGATCGTTCTCCTGACTGGTTGAGGTGTTCTTGGCTGCCAGGGCTGTCGGAAGTACGGCGGCAACCAAAGCTCCGTAGTACGAGGCCTCTTCTTCAGTGACGACCCCCTTGACGGTTAGGATGGCGATGATCACAAGAAAGATCCGATACCAGTAGGCACGAGCTGATTCACGACTGAGGTCGAGCATTTCATTTCTCCCTGTTTGTGTTGTGTCGGAGTGTCTCTAGCTCTGACTCTAGTTCCCGGATGCGACTCGTGAGCCTCATCTCCATCTTCTCCACCATATCGTCACACCTGGCCTCTGCTTCATAAAGTTCGTGTGAGAATCGCTCGTTCTGCGTGTCGATCTGTCTATTGAGATCTTCAATGATGGAGCTGTAGGTCTTCTGCACGATCTGTGATGTCTCAGCTCCGCTTTTTCTATGTTCAAATATGTTCTGAACGACTGCCACACCAGTGCCGCTTACGAGAGCCGCAATGCCTGCTATCCATGAGACATTGGAGTTTGACATTCAGCCACTCTCGATTTCTTCGCCATATGTCTGGAGTCTCTTCGCCTCTCGACCCCAAAAGTTCAAGACTGACCTTGACGTCATGAAGACTGATGTATACAAGACGAATGCCAGACCACGCCGGACTTCACGTATCAGTTCTTCGCTGAACATGTGAGAGAGGTCCATCCAGTATGAAATGGACAAGAAGATTACTGACACTCCAAGGATTGACCTCCAAAGGCGATACTCAGACAGACTGCGCCATGACGCCAGGAGCGTTTCCAATCCTGCCGTCATCGAGATGACGGAGATGATCAACTGGGAGAAGTGACTCGTCTCTAGACTCATGGTAGTGGCAACACCCTTGTCAGGACGTAGAGAGTGTATTCTTCGTCGTAGACATTGTCTAGATCGCTGAGCAAGACGATGACCATCGGCTGTCCCTTGGAGTAGACCCACTGGAGGGTTACTCCATTCGTTTCGTCCGGCCAGAACGAAGTCTCTGCGTACTCGAGTGTTGGAACTGGTTCTGCATTCCAGAACGGCACAAGAGCGTCAAGGAGGATGACACGACATTCCGGAGTGCGATATTCGGAGCCATTGAGGCCTGGATGCTGCCTGATCAAGTAGTTGATGTTCTCGATGCGGCTATGTCCATTTCCACCAGAACCAAAAACTTGACTTTCACCGAGGAGGTCGATGATTGGATTCTCCTCCCAATGCAGAGTTGGATTTGTATTCCACTGGAGATATCCCTGAGTTCCATTGAACGTGACGGTTGCTCCGGAGAGGCTCACCTCTGTGTCTGGAATCCCTGACGGGGGAGAAGTAAATGAGAGCTCTCCAGCTCCGACATAGTTCTCAGTGACTGGCTTTGGCACGAAGTCCCCGTCGACCTGAACAGTGACCGTCACGAGACTTGGCTTAGTGAAGTCCATCTCGTCGGATGTTGCTAGCACCTCTACGAGTATCAGTTTTGGAGAGAGCGTCCCCGAAGGCGTGAAGATCTTACAGATGGGAGGGCCACCGCCAGGGCTGAGCTTCTGCGTATCAGTGTTCCAGCGTGGGACACTCCCCTCTTTTGGAGGGTCGTCGCTGTCGTTGGCTGTGTCCCAAATGACATCTCTCAATGCGACGAAACGAGTAGCAGTTCCCTTTGCTGACAAGGTAGAGATCTTCTTGTCCAGTTCCTTGAGCTTCTTGAACACCTTGTCAAAGCTCGACTGGATAGTTGACATGCTGAGTGGAGCGGCCATGTCTAGTCTCCCGGTGGGTTAGTCGTCAGTTCTGCATTCCAGAACGGCTTGCCGATCTCAATCTCTCGAGAGACGACGCGATGAACTTCCTGAACTTGCCTGCTTCCGTGGTTTATATCGACAAACACACGGTCGCCAAGCTTCAAGGTCTTGACGAGACTGATTGGCAGCCTGACCTTTAGAGCCCTGATCAGGCCAATGTTCACACGGAGCTTGTTGAATGCAACGGTCTCGAGCTGATCCTTCGGGGTGTTGGCCGGGGCACCCTCTTCCTCCTCCAGGAGAAGGCCACCCCATGCAGAAGGGAATCTTGCCGTCCCTCGCCAGCCGTCCTCACCAACCTCGGTGAGCTTCGAGCGGGCCTTGGTTCCATCCTCTTGAATGTAGTACTGGCTGATGTTGCCATTGATCCCGTCGGTGTAGAGCGTCAGTTCTCCGGGGTCGATGTCACGGCCCACCATGGGGCGGAAGATCGTCAGGATTCTGGTAGTCCTGGTGTTCACGAACTTCCACTGGTAGGTGCCATTGGCGAACCCCTGGTCGAACAGGGATGCGACATCGATGATGTCGGGCACCTCGAACTTGAGCGGACCAAGCTCCGGCTGGTCCTCTGCGTAGCCGATGTTCAGGTCGGTGCCCTTGGTGAGCGCCACCGACTGGGCCCACACCTTCTCCGGGACGTACTGGACGCCGTTGGCGTAGGTGTCCAGTCCGATCACCTGCTCGAAGTAGCCGATGAAGTCACCACGTGTGATCTGCCCAGTGGACGCCCCGGTCGTGTCCAGGCTCGCATTGATCGTCACAAAGTTCATGCCTGACGGGATCGTGATGGACCCGGTCATCTCGAACTCTGCACCCCTCGGCAGGTCTGGAGTGATAGGGACTCTGACCTCTCCACGGTTGAACATGCCTGACGACCACTGGACGATCAGGCCAGGAGTGCTGCCGGTGAAGGCTGGATTGATGGTCACCATAACGGCGACTCTGACCGTGAAGCCGAACCCGTAGGCGCTCATTGAGATTGCGCCACTCTCCGGGAACACCCTCGGCTCGCCGAGGTACGAGCCAAGTGCACCGAACAGCTTCCTGCCGAGGTACCACTCGACTCCCCACGCCTTGTACTTGTCGAACACTGCGTTCCAGTCTGCCGACCTCTGGAGGGTGGGGCCGACGAACATCAGGTCGTCGTCCAGGTAGAGCTGGACCTCACGAGTGACGAGACGAACCTCGTTGGCATCACCATTGAATGCGTTTGCATTGAACGTGAGCGTCGGAGGCTCTCCCTCCTTCTCGTCGAGCTTCGCACCCTTCAGAGAGTTAGCAAGATCCTGGACCCACTCTCCGCTGCGCTCACTGACGGTCAACTTCCAACCCTGGAGCCCATCGGTCCGCCCCTCGGAGTACGTGATGGGAGGACTGACAACCTTGACAGATTCAGTGGAGAGGTCGACCATCAGCCGTTCTCCTTGACGTACAGACCGGCAGCGTTCACCTGCAGGATGAACTCAGTGACTCCGTCGAACTCGAATGGGGTGAGCCCGTCGATGCCGCGAAGGATTTTGCGGTCTGCGTCGGTGGCGCCATCCTCGTAGAAGATGTACCCGCCGAAGTCTCCACCTGTGAGAACTCCGAAGTTGGGAGACCCACAGTGGAAGCGTGCCTTCTGGTCTGGCGAGTCCCATTCTGCCAGGACCGAGCCAACGATCACCCTGGCATAGTCTGGCGTGTCAGCCACGTCCACCTCGTTGCCGGCCAGCACCAGATCAGAGAGGTAACGATCCTGCGGGGTCGGTCCGGCAGTGGAGGATCCATTCAGCAGCAGGCATCCGATAGTGATGGCGTTGAACCCGTCGATGGAAAGTTCATCCAATGCGTACCTTGAGATCATGGGAGCACCGTCACTTGGGTCGGGATCGGATCTGAGGCCTCGAAAGTGGCGACGAAGGTGAAGTACCCTCCCGGCATGAACTCACGGACCGGGGTCATGTCGACTGGCCTGCCAGTGACGTACTGATGTCCGAATCCTGGACGCCACAGGTGGAGCTCGACGTCGACGGCACCCTCCGGAGGGTTCCATGCCTGCCATAGAGCGTCGATGGCGATCTCTCCAGTGCTGGCAGACCCGGAGTGGCACCATCCCTGGATGTCGTAGTTGACAGAGCTGAGGAAGTCATACCCGTTCGAGCTTCCAGGACCGAGGCCGTTGTCGTCCGTGATGCGCCTGATCTTCACATCGCCTGGTCCGCTGATCCCACTGATCCGATAGGCGGACGTGTATCCCATGAGGAGTCCATTGATCTCGGCAGCGTAGATCTCTCCGAATTCCTCCATGTCGGTTGGGAGGAGGTCACCGGCTGGCATCACAGACCTCCCATGGACGAGATGTCATCACCGATGAGGAGCGAGGTACGACGAGCCATCTCGTACGGGTTCTGGACTCCTCTTGCATCCACCTTGATCTCCCTGGGAGGAACGGACTTGATGATCACCCTCGCCAACTTATCGTAGTCGATGGCGTCACCACCAGAACCGGACTTGGCCGGAACGAGGCGCTCAGGGCGACCAGTGGCATTGAAGACCGTGTTGTAACCAGGCTCGAGAGTACCACCCTGGTCGAAGGTCTTCGCACCCTTGACGCCCTTGCTGAAGAACATCATGATGGTCTTGGCCATGCTGGCAGACTCAGGATCGGGATCGTTGACGGCCTTATGTTTCTTGTCCGCCCAGTATGCGACCGAGTCGTCACGAAGCGACCACGCACGGTAATCCTTGCGCTTGTCGAGCCACCATCCGCCGAACCCAGGCTGCGGGGTGTAGGTCAGCCCCTTGTGCTCCCACTCCTGCATGTTCGGAGGGTGGTGCAGCTTGGGCTTCGCTGCCGCAGCGGCAGAAGCATTGGTCGCAGCAGTGGCAGAGGATGATGAGGTGCCCTGCGTCGGAACTGGTGCGGTGAGCCAGGTGTACCCGTACCCACGAGGATGAACTGCCATCGGGTCGTAGGGATTGACAGGAGGGTAGTGAGGCCCGGTAGTTCCACCAAGGAGACCACCGCTCATCCCGGGAGGCCCGGGAGGATTCGTGCTCTCAGTGGGAGGACCCGGAGGAACTTCGTGCGGAGGAACGTGCTCCGTCGGATGCCCCGGGATGCGAGGCTTCCACTCATCACCTGGGCGCCAGTGCTGCCACGGGTTCCAGTATGGAGAGGTCGGATCGTTGATCTGGTAGTTCCACCCGGTCAGCCACCAGGGGACACCGTTGGAGTAGTCCGGCAGCTTGGGCTGGGCCTGCCCTCCGGAGCCTGCTCCTGGGCTCGTAGGGGCTGCCTGAGTGGGCGTGACAGGGGCCGTCGTGACAGCAGGCTTGCCATCCTTCTTGGAGTACCCCATGGCGGCCAGATGGGTCTCGTCTCCCTTGCCACCGGGATGGTACTTGTATGCCGTCTTGTTCCATTCGCGGACCCACGGCAGTAGCTTGCGGATCTTCGACACATGGATGAACCCGTCTGGGTACTCCGACATGCCGTACCGCTTCTTGTTCGGGTCAAGCACGTTCTTTCCGTGCCAGGTCCACCCCTTGGGATACTTGACCTCCCACACTGAGCCCTTGTTTGCTGGTCCACGATGCCCGCCATCTACGAATCCGAGAGATCGCAAGAGCACAACCATGCCAACGGTGCGGTCCCTGACCTCACCAAGGAAGCCATCTGTGGCAGACCCGAGAGGGCCACCGTACATGCCATGTGGAGCTTCTGGGACATCTGCCGCAGAGCGGAACCCTCCAGCAGCGTACTTGGTGAGCTGATATCCGAACTGGTTGGCGACATCAGCCAGGATCGCAGTAGACCTGCCACGCTTCGACTTGGCTGCCGGAATGAACCACTCACCCTCAGTCTCGGGCTCAGCCCACTGGACAAGATCATGCTTCGGAGACTGGTAGGTCGCCTCCCGAGGAAGGAAACCTCCATCTGCTCGATCAACCCTTCCGGGAACACGATGCTGCCCCTGCGTCCAGTTCTGGATCTCCCACGACGAGTAGTAGCCCCACCCGTCCGGACCCATCTGGTACCCGCTAGTCGGCTCCTTCCAGGTCGGGTTCTTGGTGACAGATTCCACCACCTGAACGTTCAGAGCCTTGAGCAGAGGGTCGACACCGGAGAGAAGGTCGACACCGAAGGTTGAGGAGATTCGCTTGATGTCGTCAGGCAGGAGACCGAGCTTGTCAGTCAGTGCCCGGCGGATCTGATCGCCCTTTTCACCAGCCTTCAGTGCCGTGGCAGAGAGGCTGATGTCGAGGGCGATGGTGGCCTCACGCCCGGTGAGCCACATGTTCTCACGGATGCGATGAGCCATGAGCTTCGACTCTTCGGTCGCCTCGTCGCTCATCCCGAGGACCTCACCATGCACACCCAGGCGCATCAGGTGCATGATCTTGACGCCGTCATCGCCCATAGTTATGAGCTCAGCAGCCACCTTATCACCATGATTCTGAACGACCCAGAGGTAGTCCTGCCAGGCGGTCGAAGCATCTCGGTTAGCACCGCCCATGGCGGCGATGTAATCCTTGAGGCTGCGCTCCTTCTTGTCGTCAGCCTCCTCGATCTTGCCGGCAGCAATCTCAGCGTAGGTAGCGGCAGCCTCCTGGGCCTTCTCTACTGCATCCCTCACCCTGATCTGTGCGTCCTCCACCTTCTTGGCAGATTCCTGCACCCGCAGGGCGGCGTCCTCCTGAGCCTTCGTGCGATCCTCGGTCGCACGCATGAGCCCCTCCTCTGCCACCTTGATTCGCTCAGTGGCAGCTTCATGCAGGGTGGCCCGGTCCTCCACGGAGCGGACGGCCTCACGGTCAGCGGCAGAGAGGTTCAGCTTCGCAGCCTCGACAGCCTCCAGGGCCGCAATGACTCCTGGGGACTTGTCGACGCCGTTCTGCTGGGCTTCGTTGAACTCCTGCTGCGCTCGGACAGCCGCCTCGTTGGCATCCTCCAGGCGGAGCTGGGCTCGTGCCACAGCGTCCTGCGCCTCCTGGATCTCATCGGCAGTGGGAGGCTTCCAAGTGGTATCGGTGGGGTCTGGGTTGATGTTGATGTTTGCCAGCTCAGCCTGAGCCCGACGAAGCTCTCGCTCAGCAGAACGCTGATCGAGCACTGCGGACCTGTTGCCCTGCTCGAGATCAACGAGAGCCTGAGCGGCATCCTCCCGAGCCTTGGTCAGATCAAGCTGGGCCTTCTCGGAGTCCTTCTGCGCCTTGGCAAGATCTCGCTCGGACTGCTCGACCCGGAGGTCTGCATCAACCATCTCACGAGAGGTCGGGAGCGCATCACGCTTCGCATCGTCGAGCTCTTCCTGTGCATCAGTGACAGCCCTGGTGGCATCGATCATCGCCCTGGAGTTAGGAAGTGCATCCCTCTGCGCAGCCTGGAGCTCACGCTGTGCGTCGATCAGGTTGTTCGTGGCATCTACACGATCTCGGTCAGCAGACTCGATGTCCTTGCTTGCTGAGGCCATCTCCTCTGAGTGTCGCTTGGTGTCCTCGGCCAGCTTCTCAGCCTTCTGAGCGGCGTCGTCCAGGTCAGCGAAGTGAGACGAGAAGTGTGTCGTGGCAGACCCAGCATCGTTCAGGAACTGGTTGAGCTGCTTCTGCTTGTCAATCAGCTCGATGGTCGACTCGATCTGATCGTAGGTCAGCCCCTTCAGCTGCCGATACTGCTGTCCGAGTGAACCCGCTGCGGCAGCCCCGGTCCTCTCAGCCTCGGCAGCCAGGATGATAGCGGCAGCGATCTTGTCGTTGGTGCGGTAGGTGTCCTTGCCTGTCGAGTTCAGGATCCGATGAGCCTCGTCGGCATCGATCAGAGAAGTCGTTAGGTCGATCCCATTCGCTTTGGCGAGCTTCTCGACGTACTCGTAACTGACCCCCATGGCCTTCGACAGAGTGAGCACGTTCCTATGCGAGGTCTCCATCTGCTTGGCGGAGAGTTCGTAGGCTTCCCCCAAGATCTTGATCTGCTCGGCCGTCTGGTGGATCTTGTCGTTCCCAGTGAGCATGCCGATGCCGGCGCTCAGGAGCCGGAAGGGTGCGAACCCATCGCTCATCTTGGTCATGGCGTCCAGGTCGCCATTCAGGTCTGCGATCTTCTTGCGGTAGGCATCGAGACCGGCGGAGAAGCCCTTCCAGTCGACTGAGCTCTCCCGGAGGCTGTCCTGCGTCTCGATGAACGCCTTCGCCTCCTTGGCGGCACCACGCATGGCCATCGAGTAGGAGCCGATACCCATGATGATCGCCACCACAGCGACAGCGGCCAGAGCGGCAGCCGTCGCATAGCCCTTCAGCGCAGATCCCTGAGCAACGAGTGCAGCTGCGAACCCATGCCCGATCTTGGTGCTGGCAGCCCACTGCGTGATTATGTGCTGGATCAGCGGGATCATTCCACTGACTGACGGGAAGAGATCGGTCTTGAAGACCTTGTTCAGCATCAACATGGCCCTGCTGAACAGCATGCCCTTGACGGCAGAGGCGAAGAGGATTCCTCCGAGGATGGCTAGGACGCCCCCGATGGCGCTGGAGTAGGTGAAGATCGCCAGGAGTGGCTTCGGCAGGGCGTTGGCGGCAGAGACGAACGTCGACAGGATCCCCACAAAGAACTGCACTGTCGGGATGAGGTAGTTGCCCATCTCGATCCTAAGGGCGTTCATCATACTCGTCAGTCGCTTGATGGAGGCGGAGAGGCTCTTGGTCTGCTCTCCGTAGGCCCGAGAGGTTGCACCGGCGACCGTCGTGCGGTCATTGATCAGGTCCCAGGTCTTGGCGTACTGCTTGCCCTCACCGGCAGTAAGTGCGAGGACACCCTTCAGGGCGTCAGCCTCCTGGAAGATCCCGGAGAGGATCGTGGGAGACCCCTTGGCCGTCTTGTTCAACTCCTCGATGGAACCACGGAGTCCGAGGGTCGCCAGCATGGCAGCGGGAGATGCATGACCGAGCTTCAGAACGGCTGCGGTCATGTCCTGCGACGGCTTCAGGAATGAGGTGATCACCCGTGCAACGGAGGTTCCAGACTCAGCTGCGCTGATGCCAGACAGGGTCATCTGAGCCATCGCTGCCGCAGCATCCTCGAGGGGAACCTTGGCCTGTGCGGCGAGACCGATCCAGTCGCCCATTTGTGTGGCCAGCTCTTCGAACGACAGCACGCCGAGGTTCACGGTCTGGAACAGGATGTCCGAGA
>Ga0138256_10000289_pt1 | contig 57831 bp, 52 predicted proteins | sample KNB2016incub_MG_FD_105486 | JGI IMG/M metagenome (GOLD analysis project Ga0138256, IMG submission 105486) | Active sludge microbial communities from wastewater in Klosterneuburg, Austria - KNB2014incub_MG | ecosystem: Engineered > WWTP > Activated sludge > Unclassified | place: Austria...
AGGTGAGGGGCAGCTGCACGAAGGCCTCCCCGGCGAAGACCACGATGCCGAGGCGGTCGCCACGCAGCCGGTCCACCAGCTGGCTCAGCGCGCGACGCGCGGCTTCCATGCGGTCCGGGCGCAGGTCCTCGCACAGCATGCTGTTGCTCACGTCGAGCGCCACCATGACGTCAACACCCTTCGCGCGCACTTCCTCCAGACGGGTACCGAACTGCGGCGCGGTCAGCGCAAGGGCCACCAGACCGAGGCCGTGCCGGAAGGCCAGGAATCGCACCGTGGCGTGGCCGAAGCTGACGGCCGGGGCCATGCGGTGCAGCGTGGGAGCCTGGGCGAAGCGCCGCAGGGCGCGCCGGCGCCGCCAAAGGTCCAGTGCGAAGAGCAGCGCGAGCACCGGCCCCACCGCCAGCCCCCACAGCATCTGCGGACGTCCGAAGCGGAAGGCGGGCTCGCCCTGCAGCACGGTGAACCAGAGCGCGGCCAGCACACCACCGACCAGCAGCTCCAGCAGGAGCACCGTCAGCAGGGCGGGCCAGAGGCGAAGGCGGTTCATGGCGTGGTGCGCAGCAGGTGGCGGTCGGTGACGAAGGCGAGGAGCAGCAGGCAGGCGCCGGCCAGCGCGTAGGGGAAGTACTCCTCGTTGCGGCGGTTGTGCTCGGTCACCTTGATGCGGGTCTTCTCCAGCGTGTCGATCTCGGCATAGATGCGGGCGAGCGACTTCTCGTCGGTGGCCCTGAAATAGCGGCCTCCGGTGAGGGTGGCGACGCGTTCCAGCATGGTCTCATCGATCTCCACGTCCACCAGGTCGTACTTGTACTGGCCGTTGGGGTAGATGGCCACCGGGCTGAGCGCCTTGCCGCGCGTGCCCACGCCGATGGTGTACACCCGCACCCCCAGCTCGGCGGCGATCTGCGCGGCGTCCTCGGGTTGCACGGTGCCGGCGTTGTTCACCCCGTCGGTGAGGAGGATCACCACGCGGCTGCGGGCGTCGCTCTCGCGGAGGCGGTTCACCGCGGTGGCCAGGCCCATGCCCACGGCGGTGCCGCCATCGATCAGGCCGGAGCGCGCCTGCTTGAAGAGGTCCTTGAGCACGTCATGGTCGCTCGTGAGCGGGCATTGGGTGAAGGCCTCGCCCTCGTACACCACGAGCCCGATGCGGTCGTTGGGCCGCGCATCGATGAAGTCGGCGGCCACGCGTTTGGCGGCCTCCAGGCGGTCGGGCTTGAGGTCGCGCGCCAGCATGCTGGCCGAGATGTCCACCGCCATCACGATGTCGATGCCCTCGGTCTCCACGTCCTGCCATGCGTCGCTGCTCTGCGGGCGGGTGAGGGCGGTGAGCAGCAGGCCCAGGCCGAGCAGCGAGGCGGCGAAGGGGAGGTGTCGCAGCGGTACGGCCCATCCCGTGGGCAGTGCGCGGAACGCGTGCGCGGTGCTGAGGGTGAGGCTGGCGCGCTGGGCGTTGCGGCGCCACAGGTGCACGGCGGCGATCACCGGCAGCAGCAGCAGCAGCCAGCGCAGTTCGGGCCGTGCGGGCTCGAAGCGCTGCAGCATGGTGTACATCGCCACCGCCGTACCGGCCATCGCCAGCAGGCTCCACGCGAGGCCGCTGTTCAGGTCACCGGGTCTGCGCATGGGCGGGCTCGGGGGTGGGGGACAGGGCCGCGGTGCTGTCCTGGATGAAGCGTCGGGCGGCGGGCACGGCGGCCTCGTTCTCGGCGGGTGCCGGGGCCAGTTTGGCGAACTTGACCAGGTCGGCCAGCTGCAGGATGTTCGCCAGTTGTTCGCGCTGGGCCGGGGGCAGCGCCGTCACCCGCAGGGCCCGCACCAGGTCGTCGGTGGTGCGCTCCATCGCGGGCACGATGAGGCGGGCCTCCACATAGCTGCGGAGGATGTCGGTGAGGGTGATGTAGTACGCCTTCACCTGGCCCTGCTGCCAGAGCCGTTGCTGTTCGAGCGCATCGAGCCGCGCCAGCATGGCCTCGTGCAGCGGCAGGGGCGGTGGCGCGATGTCCTCCTGCGTGCGCTTGCGGCGCAGGCGTTGCACCAGGGCGGCGCCACCGCCGATGAGCCCGAAGGCGGCCCACAGCCCCACGAGCCAGGGCCAGTGTTCCTCCAGCCAGGCCAGCAGGCTGGGCTGCGCCTCGTAGATGTCCTTGATGTCGCGGAAGGCCTGTGTGGTGTCCACGGGCACGGTGCGCACCTCCAACAGCAGCGGCGAGGTCTCCACGGTGTCCGTGCCGATGCGGAAGCGGAAGGGCGGGATGGCCCAATAGCCGCTGTCCCAGGCGGTGATGGTGATGTGCCGGCGCTGCACCAGCAGCGTGGGGTCGGCTTCGTCGGCGCGGGCGGTGTCCACGCCGCTGTCCCACACCACCTCCACCTGGCGGGTGAGCGTGTCGCCGATCGCGGGCCACAGCACCTCGGGGGCGCCGTCGCGCTGGGTGCGGTAGAAGGCCTCGATGTCGATCACCACCTGTTCGCCGATGCGGATCACCGCGCTGTCCAGCGTGGCCCGCACCGCGGGGGCCTGGGCGGTGGCGCCGTGCAGCGCCGCCAGCAGCAGGGTGGTGGTCGCCGGGGCCCTCATGCACGTTCGCGTTGGCGGAAGAGGTCCATCAGGGGGCGCACGTAGCCCTCGCGGGTGCCGATCACGGCGTGGTCGATGCCCGAGCGGCGCAGCAGGTCGCGCGTGCGGGCGGCATGCTTGAGGGCCTCGGTGCGGTAGGCCTTGCGCACGCGGGCACTGCCGGTGTCCACCCAGTGACGCTCGCCGGTCTCGGGGTCCTGCACCAGCACCAGGCCCAGGTCGGGGAGTTCGCCCTCTCGGGGGTCGGCCGTGCGCAGCACCACCAGGTCGTGGCGCCGGTCGGCGATCTTCAGCGCATCCTCATAGCCGGTGCCCATCAGGTCGCTGATCAGGAAGGCGATGCTGCGCTTCTTGATCACGCTGTTGAGGAAGCGCAGGGCGCCTGCGATGTCGGTGCCACGCTGCTGCGGGGTGAACTCGATCAGCTCGCGCACCAGGCGCAGGATGTGGCTGCGGCCCTTCTTGGGCGGGATGTAGCGCTCCACCGTGCCGCTGAAGAGGATGAGCCCCACCTTGTCGTTGTTCTTGATGGCGCTGAAGGCCAGCGTGGCGCAGACCTCGGTGATCAGCTCGCGCTTGGTGCGCCCGGTGCTGCCGAAATCGGCCGAGCCGCTCACGTCCGCCACCAGCATCACCGTCAGCTCGCGCTCCTCCTCGAACACCTTCACGAAGGGGTGGTCCAGCCGCGCCGTCACGTTCCAGTCGATGGTGCGCACCTCGTCGCCCGGCATGTACTCGCGCACCTCGCTGAAGGCCATGCCCCGTCCCTTGAAGGCGCTGTGGTACTCGCCGCTGAAGATGTGGTCGGTGAGACCGCGCGTCTTCAGCTCGATCAGCCGCACCTTCTTGAGGAGCTCCTTGGTGTGTTGGGCGGTGTTCATGTGCCGGTGTGCTCATGTGTTCATGTGCCCATGGATGACCGTGCCGTGCAGGGGCACATGGTCACATGGACCGATGCGCACATGGTCAGGGTACCTCCACCGTGTTCAGCACGCGGTCGATGAGCTCGCCGACGGTGATGTTCTCGGCCTCGGCCTCGTAGGTGAGGCCCACGCGGTGGCGCAGCACATCGGGGCACACGGCGCGCACGTCCTCGGGGATGACGTAGCCGCGGCGCTTGGTGAAGGCCAGGGCCTTGGCGGCGAGGGCCATGTAGATGCTGGCGCGCGGGCTGGCGCCGAAGCCGATCAGGCTCACCAGGTCGCTCAGCTTGTGCTGGTCGGGCTTGCGCGTGGCGTGCACGATATCCACGATGTAGTGCTCGATCTTCTCGTCCATGTACACCTCGCGCACCAGCTGGCGCGCGGTGAGGATCTCGTCGGGGCGCACCACCTTGTGCAGTTCGGGCTGCGCGCCGGGCCGCACGTTCTGGCGGATGATCAGCTTCTCCTCCTCCTTGTGCGGGTAGTCCAGCACCACCTTCAGCATGAAGCGGTCCGTCTGCGCCTCGGGCAGCGGGTAGGTGCCTTCCTGCTCGATGGGGTTCATGGTGGCCAGCACCAGGAAGGGCTCGGGCAGGGTGTAGGTCTGCTGGCCGATGGTGACCTGGCGCTCCTGCATGGCCTCCAGCAGGGCGCTCTGCACCTTGGCCGGCGCGCGGTTGATCTCGTCGGCCAGGATGAAGTTGCTGAAGATGGGTCCCTTTTTCACGCTGAACTCCTCGTTCTTCTGGCTGTAGATCAGCGTGCCGATGAGGTCGGCCGGCAGCAGGTCGGGCGTGAACTGGATGCGGCTGAAGCCCACGTCGATGGTGCGCGCCAGGGATTTGATCGCCAGCGTCTTCGCCAGGCCGGGAACGCCTTCCAGCAGGATGTGGCCGTCGGCGAGCAGCGCCACCAGCAGCTTCTGCACCATGTCCTTCTGGCCCACGATCACCTTCTCCATCTCGCGCTCCACCAGGTCCACGAAGGCGCTGGCGTGCTGGATGCGGTCGTTCAGCTGGCGGATGCTCTCGGCCGTCACCGGCGCGGGGGAAGTGCTCAGGATGTCCATGGGAGGGGAGTGGGCCGCAAAGGTGTGCCGCAAAATTGACCGGACCCCTTGGCGGTCGGGGACGACCCGCAGTTAAAGAGTGTTAACCGTTGGGCCCTGGATCAGTGCCGGCAGCGAATGCTTTCGGAGCGTCCCGGCGTTCTGCCCGAGGTGATGTTCGCGCAAGCCGACCCTGGCGGTGTGACCAAAGGGTTCCTACGGTCCACCGCACCCCGCCGCTTGCCTCTTCTACCTTCGACCGCATGAGCGACCGTTCCGGACCCCTGACCCTCGCCGAGGCCGTCGGCCATGTGCGCACCTTCCACGACGCCTTCGGCATTCCCAACGCCTCAGCGCCCGTCGCCTCCATCGGCGACCGCGATGCGCTGCTGCGGTACAAGCTGATCCGCGAGGAGAACGAGGAGTATTTGGAGGCGGCCCTGCGCGGCGACCTGGTGGAGGTGGCCGATGCGCTGGGCGACATCCTCTACATCCTGTGCGGCACCTTGCTCAAGCACGGGCTGGAGCACAAGATCGACGAGGTGTTCCGCGAGATCCAGCGGAGCAACATGAGCAAGCTTGGCGCCGACGGCCGGCCCATCCGCCGCGACGACGGCAAGGTGATGAAGGGACCGGCCTATTTCCCTCCGGATATCGCGGGCATTCTGGAACCCCGGGAAGGAGGAAGGAACAAGTAGGCGTGAAGGAGGAAGAAAGGACGACCTGGATCGACGAACCCCTGCGCACCATGCATCTGCCCACCCTGCTCCGGAACGCCCGCGCCTCCTCCTTCTCGCGCTGGAAGCTGAACGCCCTGCTTCCGTGGATGATCCCCTTCAACCGGCCGCACGGCTTCAAGGTGGTGCCGTTGAAGGAGGGCGGCATCAGTGTGCGCATCCCGTACTGGCGCATCAACCGCAACCACATCAAGGGCATCCACGCGTGCTGCCTGGCCACTGCGGCCGAGATGTGCAGCGGGCTGTCGGTGCTGGAGCAGCTCGATCCGCGGCAGTACCGCCTGATCATGCGCAGCCTGCACATGGAGTACCGCTACCAGGCAAAGACCGATGCCGTGGCGCAGTGCGCGCCTTCTGCGGAGGTCATCGCGGAGACCGTCGTCCGTCCGCTGGTCACCCAGGAAGCGGTGGACCACACCAGCACCGTGGAACTGCACGACCGCAGTGGCAACCACCTGGCCACCGGCACCATCACCTGGCAGGTGAAGAAGTGGGACAAGGTGCGGACCAGGGTGTGAGGGCCGATCACCGCCGCATCACCCGCCTGGCCGTGCTCCACAGCACCATCGCCAGCACGGCCCCGCTGAAGGCCAGCGCCATGTCCTTCTGCGCGTCCCAGATGTCGCCCTGCGAACCCAGGTAGGCGTGGCCCTGCGCCGGGAAGAACACATCGGCCACGGCCCATTCGATCAGTTCGTAGGCGGCGCTGAAGCTCATGGTGATCTCCACCGGGAGCACCCAGCACACCCAGTTCGGCCACTGGAAGTGGTTCTTGAAGTGGTCGCGCATGGGGTAGGCCAGCAGGAAGCCGAAGCTGAAGTGCACGATCCGGTCGTAGTGGTTGCGTTCGCTGTGGAAGAGGTCCTGCAGCCAGTAGCCCAGCGGGTTCTCCGCGTACGTGTACATCGCACCGTACACGTGCAGCAGGATGTACACGAACATCAGCGTGTAGCTGAGGTCGCTGAAGCGGAAGCGGCGGTGGGTGAGCGCGAGGCCGCCCACGAAGAGGATCGTCAGCGCGTTCTCGGTGATCCAGTTGGCGCGGTCCGTGGTGCCGATGAAGGTCCAGGCCCAGATGGCGACGAAGGCTCCGGCAAAGGCCTTGAGCAGGCCGTTCTCCGCGAAGGGCGTGCGCGTGGGGGAGGAGGCGGTGGTGAAGGGCATGGGGGCTGGGGTTCCGGAAGCTCGATGCGGGTCACTTGCGCTTGCCGCCGTCCTTCTCGTAGTAGTCGTCCTCGGCCGGTTCCTCCTCCTCCTCCGGCTCCTCGGCCTTGGGCTTGGGGCGGAAGCGGAAGGTGGCGTGCAGGCCGATCACCAGGTTCTGGCGGCGCACCACCGTGTCGAAGGGCGTGATGCTGTTGGTGCCGCGCACCTCCAGCTCGAAGGGGCCTTTCTCGAAGCCCAGGCCCAGGCAGATGCTGAACTGCGTGCGCCGGATGTTCTCGGTATTGATGCCGCGGTCGATCAGCTCCTGCCCGTCCTGCGTCACCTGCTCGCGACCGCTGAGCAGATAGCCCGGCACCAGGCCCCCGCCGAGGAAGAGGCCCTGCGGGTTCTTGTTCACCGACACCTTCAGCACGAAGGGCAGCTCCACGTAGTGCAGGGTGGTGCGCGTGGTCTGCCGGAACTGGGCCGCCTGCACCAGGCTGCCCTTGGCCACGTACATCGGCTCCACCATCAGGCTCACCTGCCCGTTCATCTTGAAGTCGAAGCTGTAGCCGCCGATGGGGCCGAACTTGGGCAGGCCGGTCCACGCGAGGAACTGCCCGGCGTTCACCGTGGCCATGCCGAGACCCAGCCGCGGACCGTGCCAGGTCTGGGCCTGCAGCACACCCGCGCACAGGGCGGCGAGCACGAACAGCGGAACACGGGTCATGGCCGCGAAGATGCGAAGCGGATGATCGGCGTTCGTCGAACATTGAACTTGTTCGTCGATGGAAATCGGGTATTCGTCTTGACAAAGGATGATCTGGTCGGTCATCTTTGCCCCCGCATGGCCGCCGCTCCGGCCGTGCAGGCAACGGACCGCCGGGCGCTTGGACACCCCCATTAATCCCGTTCGCCGAACATGTGGCCCGTACAGACCCTGACGCTCCTGCTCTGCCTCACCGACGAAGAACAGCTCTTCGCGATGCGCCTTCCGGAACCGGCCCCCGTGGTGGTCGGGCAGGAGGCGCCGGCCACCCCGGATGAACCGGCGTGCGCTCCGTTCGAGCCGGTGGAGGAGGCCGCTTGAGGCTTGCGGTTACCTTCGGGCGCTGTCGTCCGCGACCGTTGCGCCGACGTGCACCGGTGCCCATGTCCTTCATCCTCCGATCGCTCCTCCGTTCCACGCTCGCAGCACTGTGCATCCTGGGCGGCTGCTTCGCGCAGGCCCAGGCCTGGACCTTCACCGGTGATGCCACGCCCCCCTGGGAGCAGGTGATCGACCGGTATCGGGCACTGGCCGAAGGACGCCGTTCCGCCCGCCTGATGGAGATCGGCCGTGACGATGGCGGCCAGCCCATCCACTTGTTCGTCATCAGCGACGGAGGCCCCTTTGCTCCGGACAGCATCCGGGCCCGCGGTCGGAGCGTGCTCTTCATCGTCAACGGCATCCATCCCGGCGAGCCCGACGGCATCGATGCCAGCCTGCTGCTGGCCCAGGCGCTGCTCGACAGCGACCAGCTGATGGGCCTCACGGCCACCACGGCGGTGTGCATCGTGCCCATCTACAACGTGAGCGGCGCGCAACAGCGCGACACCGTGTTCCGAGTGGACCAGAACGGCCCGGCCGTGCACGGTCAGCGGGCCAACGCGCGCAACCTGGACCTGAACCGCGACCTGGTGAAGGCCGACTCCCGCAACACCCAGGCGCTCGTGCAGGCCCTGCACCGCTGGGATCCCGAAGTGCTCATCGACACGCATGTGAGCGACGGCGCCGATCACCGCTACGTGATGGAACTGCTCACCACCCGCCGCGAGAAACTGGATCCCGGCGTGGCGCGCTTCATGGACGAGGTCCTCGTGCCCGGTCTGCACCGCTGGATGGATCGCAAGCGCGTCGCCATGTGCCCCTACTTCGAGACGATGGCGCAGGTGCCGGACAGCGGGTTGATGGCCTTCTTCGACGGTCCGCGCTACACCTCCGGGTACGCGGCGCTCTTCAACACCGTGGCCCTCCTGGCCGAGAGCCACATGCTGAAGCCTTACGCCGACCGGGTGAACGCCACGTTCCAGCTGATGCTGGGCGTGCTGTCGGTGCTGGATGAGCACGGCGCCGACCTGCGCAGGGCCCGGGCCGAAGCTGCCCGCCACACGGCCGAGGCCACCGCCTTCCCCCTGCACTGGCGGCTCGATACCACCCGCGTGGAACGGCTGCCGTGGAAGGGCTATGCGGCTGCGTGGGAGCCCAGCGCGGTGTCCGGCCTGCCTCGCCTGCGCTACGACCGCACGCGGCCGGTGGACACCACTGTGCCGTGGTACGACACCTACGCTCCAGGTCCGTTGCGCACCAAACCCGCGGCCTACCTCGTGCCCCAGGCCTGGCGCGAGGTGGGTCAGCGGCTGGCCATGGCGGGCGTGCGCTTCGAGCGGATCCTACGCGACACGGTGCTGCGGGCCGAGGTGCACCGGATCACCGACCTGCGCACGGCGCGTGAACCCTATGAGGGGCACCATCTGCATCGCGACGTCCGGACCACCATCGCCATGGAGGAGGTGAAGGCCCGGGCCGGCGACCTGTTGATCCCGATGGGCACAAGCCACGACCGCTTCCTCATGGAGGTGCTCGAACCCGACGCGCCGGACAGCTACTTCGCCTGGGGCTTCTTCGATGCCATCCTGCAGCAGAAGGAGTGGTTCACGGACTACGTGTTCGAGGACGTGGCGGCGGACCTGTTGAAGCGGGATCCCGCGCTGCGCGCGGCGCTGGAGGAACGCCGTGCCGCCGATCCGGAGTTCGCAGCCGATGGCTGGGCGCAGCTCGCCTTCGTGTTCCAGCGTTCGCCGTACATGGAGCCGGGATACCGTCGTTATCCGGTGGCGCGGGTGCTGCGCTGAGCGGCGGCGATCCCGTCGCGCATCTCCTGGCTGTCCCACGCATGGTCGTGGTCATCCAGGTCCAGGCCGATGTCCTTGCGCAGCAGCTCCTCCTGTTCGGCGATGGCGGCGCGCACGCCGCTCAGGTACTCCTGCTTGTCACCACGTCGCGCGGCCAGCTCCTTGAGCGCCGCTTCGTCGTAGCTGCGGAAACGCAGGGCGGCACGGTGGGCGGTATGGGCGCGCACGCCCAGCTCGTGGAGCACATCAGCGCCGAGGCGCAGGGCCGTATCGATGCTCTCGCGGTAGATGTGCGGCACGCCCTGGTCCATCAGTTCATAGGCGTCCATGCGGTTGCGGCTCCGGACCAGCAGCTTCAGGTGGGGGAAGTGGCGTTTCACCGTGTCCACCAAGGCGGGTGCGGCCTCCGGAGCGATGGCGCAGACGAGCACTTCGGCCTCGGCGGCGCCGGCGGACTCCAGCAGGTCGTGGCGTGTGGCGTCGCCATAGTACACCTTGAAGCCCATTTTCCTGAGCAGGTCCACCTGGTCGCTGTCGTTGTCGAGCAGGGTGGCATGTACGCCGCTGGCGCGCAGCAGGCGTCCCACCGTGCTGCCGAAGTGGCCGAACCCGGCGATGATCACCCGGTTCCGCTCCTCCACGGTGTCGGCCGCACGCTCCGGGGCTTCGGTGGTGCCCACGCGGGGCAGCAGCACCCGTTCGTTGAAGAGCATCACCAGCGGCGTCAGGGTCATGCTGAGGGCCGTCAGGGCCATCAGTCCGTCGGTCCAGGTGCCGTCGAGCAGGCCCAATTGCGCGATGAAGGCCAGCAGCACGAAGGCGAACTCACCCACCTGGCCGAGCCCCGCGCCGAACAACAGGTTCTGATCGGTGGCCAGGCCGGCGCGCCGGCCGATCGCCAGCAGCACGGCGGCCTTGGCGACCATCACCAGCAGGGTGGCACCCACGATCAGCACGGGGCGTTCGGCGATGAGGGGGAAGTTGATGGAGGCGCCGACGGCCATGAAGAAAAGGCCCAGGAGCAGACCCTTGAAGGGGTCGAGGTCGCTTTCGAGCTCGTGCTTGTACTCGCTGTTGGCCAGCACCACTCCGGCCAGGAAGGTGCCAAGGGCGGGGCTCAGCCCCACGGTCTCCATCAGCAGGGCGATGCCGACCACCAGCAGCAGGGCCGAGGCCACGAAGAGTTCGCGCAGGTGGGTCCGGGCCACCACGCGCAGCAGCGGCACCACCACATACCGGCCGAGGCCCACCACGGCGCCCACGGCCAGCAGCACGACGAGGGTGCGCTGCCAGCCGGGCAGGCCCTCGATCCATGTTCCTCCGCCGGTCACCGGAGCGGCCACCGCCAGCAGCGGCAGCAGGGCCAGGATGGGGATCACCGCGATGTCCTGGAACAACAGCACGGCGAACGAGCATCGACCGGCGGCGGTGTTCGACAGGCCCTTCTCCTTGAGGCTTTGCAGGGCGATGGCCGTGGAGCTCATGGATAGCGCGAGGCCGGCCGCGAGCGCCGCCTGCCAGGGGAGTCCCGCGATCAGGGTCAGTGCCATCAGCAGCACGGTGGTAAGGGCGACCTGCGCACCGCCCAGACCGAGCACCTGGCGGCGCATGCGCCAGAACAACGCGGGCTCCAATTCGAGGCCCACCAGGAAGAGCATCATCACCACGCCGAACTCGGCGAAATGCATGATGTCCTTGCCCTCCTCGCCAATGAAGCCGAGCAGGAAGGGGCCGATGAGCACGCCGGCCAGCAGGTAACCCAGCACGCTGCCCAGGCCCAGGCGCTTGGCCACCGGGACGCAGAGCACCGCCGCTCCCAGGTACACCACCGCGTCAGCAAGAAAGGAGGCCATGGGTCAGGGGGCGCTGGTGAGCAGGTGATGTTGATCGGTCGTTCCGGACATGTGCTCCAGGGTCAGGGTGCCTTCCGCCCATCCTTGCAGCAACCGGCCGTAGCGCTGCGCGATCCGTTCCAGTTCGCTGTCGTCCACCCGGTGGGTGCCCTGCACGGCGAAGGGCGGCGCCCACTGCATGCCGCACAGCGTGGCCGTGCGCTTCAGTGGAAGCAGGAATTCCTGCAGCGTATGGCCGTGGAACCCCGCGGAGGAATAGGCGTCCGCGCCGCCTCCGGTCGTCACCACGTGGAACTGCGTGCGCCCCTTCAGGGCCGTGCCGCCCGGCCCATAGGCCCAGCCGAAGGCGTAGACCAGGTCGATGTACTGCTTCAGCAGGGGAGGCACGCTGTACCAATAGAGCGGATGGTGCAGCACCACCACGTCGTGGGCGGCCAGCAGGTCCTGCTCCGCCCGGACATCGACCTGCATGTCCGGATAGAGCTCGTAGAGGTCGCGGAAGGTGATGCGGTCGGACGCGGGCAGGGCCTTCAACAGAGCCCGGTTCGTGCGGCTGCGCTCGAGACGCGGGTGCGCGAAGAGGACCAGGACGCGGGGCATGACGCTGCAAGTGTAGCACCATCGGCGGGCTGCCGCCTGTCAGCCCAACGACAGGCCGTGCTCGTTACCTTGCCGCACGTCAAGTGGAACGGACCCCATGGACCGAAGGAATGTGAAGCAGCAGGTGATCGACGGCGCCCGCCTCCGCTTGCAGGAGGCCATTGCCGAGCACCGCGAACGACTGGAGGACCTTCGGTCGGTGACGATGGAGGCCGACTTGTCGGAGACCGCCAGCCAGAGCGAGGGTCGGCGCGAGGCCGATGTGGAACTGATGAACGGGCTCGGCGATCAGCTGGAGCACCTGGAGCGTGACATGGCGCTTCTGGGGCAGGTGGATGCCGGTACCCTGCATGAGGCCGTCTCCTTCGGCTCCGTGGTGCACACCGACCGGCGCGATCTCCTGATCGCCACCAGCGTGGAGGAGTTCGAGGCCGCCGGTCGGACCTACCTCGGGCTGTCGGTGCGTGCGCCCCTCTACCAGGCCCTCAGCGGCAAGCGGGTGGGCGAACAGGCCACCGTGAACGGCGTTACCTACATCATCCGCGACATCCTGTGAACATGGAACTGCATGACATCAGCATCGGAGCCCGTGTGAAGCACCCCACGATGGGCGTGGGCGTGGTGTACGACATCGATCCGCGTACGGTCCATGTGTTCTTCCGCGAGCACGGCGAACAGCCCATCAGCCGCAGCTTCGAGGGCCTGGTCACCATCGCACCCGGCGTGGAGATCGGCCAGGAGCCGCTGGACATCGAGCACGTGAAGGACGCCCTACGCGAGGTGCTCGAGGAACTGCAGACGCCCCAGCGGCCAGTGAGCATGGCCCGCCGCTACGAGGGCGGAGTGCTGGAACTGCGCCCGAAGGACCCCACGCTGAAGAGCAAGGAGGTGCCCATCGATGACTTCTTCCACAAGATCGTGATGATCCGCGACCGCTTCCGGGTGCTGGAGCAGAAGATCAACGCCCATGCGGCGCTCAGCGAGGCGGACAAGGTGGAGCTGCAGCAGTACATCACGCGCTGCTACGGAAGCCTTACGACGTTCAACATCCTGTTCGAGGACAAGGAGGATCACTTCGTGGGGCAGAAGGGGGAGTAGGGACTTGCGACCATGTGACCATGTGCTCATGTGACCATGTGCGCATGCACCGCTGCCCACGGGGATCTATGCTCGGGCCGGGGAGCATTGGTCGGTCCGATGGCCGGAGGGGGAGCGGGGATGATTTTTCAACCGGTGGTTGCAGAAGGCTCTTAGCGCGCTATACATTCGTAGCGCAGACGCGTTCTTTCTCAGCCGTGCGCTGATCAACGACCAGCCCACACAGGCCTATAGTCTCAGAACCAACATTATTTGCTCAGGGACGGAAGATCCAAAGGGCAAAGGCGGGCCGCGCATCGTCTTCGGGCGATGATGCCTCCGGGCACACCGCGGATTACTGACCCCTTTCTGTCCGACCCGCTCATGTGATCCATGGGTTCTTTGAACTTCGGTCCTGTGTGGGCTTTTTTTGTCCTGCCGTGAACGCCCTTCCCTCCACCCACGCGGATCCCGCCGTGGCCGCGACCTACCCGGTCATGGAGCTTTTCCATACCGTGCAGGGTGAGGGGCTGTTCAGCGGACAGGCCGCCTGCTTCATCCGGCTCGGAGGTTGCGACGTGGGTTGTGCGTGGTGCGATGTGAAGGAGAGTTGGGACGCGTCCGCGCACCCCCGGCGTTCAGCGGCGGACCTGGCGGCCGAGGCGGCCTCTCATCCGGCCCGCATCGTGGTGGTCACCGGCGGCGAGCCCCTGATGCACGATCTGCAGCCGCTGACCGACGCCCTGCGTGCCCGCGGCCTTCGCACCCACCTGGAGACCTCGGGCACCCATCCCCTCACCGGCGATTGGCACCATGTGTGCTTCAGTCCCAAGAAGTTCAAACCGCCCGTGCCCGGTTTCCACCAACACGCTGATGAACTGAAGGTGATCGTCGTCAACCGCCACGACCTGGCCTGGGCGGACACCCACGCTGCGCTGGTGCGGCCCGCTTGCGCGTGCTTCCTTCAACCCGAATGGGACCGCCGCGAGGCCGTGATGCCCTTGATCGTGGAGAAGGTGAAGGCCGATCCCCGCTGGCGCATCTCCCTCCAGATCCACAAAACCCTGAACATCCCTTGATCCCTTCCGCAATGCCTGCGCTTCAGTGGCGAGTGGCGAGTGCCCCCACACACGGCCCCCGCACCGAGAGGCGAGTGGTGAGCGCCTGCGCACGCTGCCTTCCCACCGAGTGGCGAGTGTGGTGCCTGCGCCTCGCAGTGCTCACACTCGCCACTCAATACTCGCCACTCGCCACTCTTGCACAACCTCCCGGCGGCTACACCACCAAGGAGAGCAAGGCCATCAAGCTCTATCAGGACGGACTGGACGCCATGCACGCCCGCAAGTGGGACGCGGCGGAGACCAGCCTGAAGAAGGCGGCGGCCTTCGACGAGCGGTTCGTGGAGCCTCGCTTCGCGCTGGCCGAGCTGTACGACATGAAGGGCAACGACCCGGAGGCCATGAAGTGGTACCGCGAGGCCATCGGCATCGCCCCGAAGTTCTTCCCCAACGCCTACCTGCACCTGGCCGACATCGAGTTCCGCAACCAGGACTTCGCCGCGGCGGAGGGCCACTACAAGAGCTACCTGGAGCTGGAGGATGAGCCGGTGCGCCGGCAACGCGCCAAGCTCGGGGTGGACAACTGCACCTTCGCCGCCAAAGCCATCCGCCAGCCGGTGCCCTTCGATCCGAAGAACCTGGGACCTGCGGTGAACTCACCGAACGCGGACTACTACCCCTGCGTCACCGCCGACGACCGCACGCTGCTGTTCACGCGCGACCTGCCGGATGCGGCTTCTCCGTGGGGTCATCAGGAGGACTTCTACGTGAGCACCCGCGACGAGAACGGCGCATGGACCCCGGCCCGGCCGGTATCCGGCGTGGTCACTCCCGCGAACGAAGGGGCCGGCACCCTGTCGCCGGACGGCCGCTTCATCATCTTCACCGCCTGCGCGGGCATCGATGGTGACTACGGTGCGGGGCGCAAGGGGTTGGGCAGCTGCGACCTCTTCATCAGCCGGCGCATCGGCAACCGCTGGAGCCCGCCGGACAACCTGGGCACTCCCGTCAACTCGCGCAATTGGGAGAGCCAGCCCAGCCTGGGCAGCGATGGTCGCACGCTCTATTTCGTCCGCGGCATGCAGGCGCGGGACGGCATCCAGAACATGGACATCTTCGTCACCCGGATCCAGGACGACGGCACCTTCAGCACGCCCGAGAAGCTCGGCCCGCAGATCAACACGCCCTTCCAGGAGGAGAGCGTGCAGATCCACCCCGACGGGCGCACGCTCTACTTCAGCAGCAACGGGCATCCGGCCTTTGGCGGGCTGGACATCTATGTGAGCCGCATGGGTGACGATGGCGTGTGGGGTCCCGCGCTGAACCTGGGCTGGCCCATCAACAGCGGGGGCGACGAGAACAGCCTGCTGGTGAGCGCCGACGGCCGCATCGCCTACTTCGCCAGCGACCGCGCCGGCGGCCAGGGCGAGCTGGACCTGTACAGCTTCGAGCTGTATCCCGAGGCGCGCCCCGAGGCCGTTTCGTACATCCGCGGTGTGGTGAGCGACATCACCAATGGCAAGCCGGTGGAGGCGGACGTGGAGCTGTACGACCTCAGCACCGGCAAGCTCGCCACGGCGGCCTACAGCGATCCGAGCACCGGCGAGTTCCTGGTGTGCCTGCCCACCGGGCGCGACTATGCGCTGAACGCGACGGCGGAGGGCTACCTCTTCTTCAGCGCCAACTACAGCGTGGCCGCCGCGAAGGACGGCGTGCCGCCGGCGCTGGAGGCGAAGCTGAGCCCGCTCACCAGCGGCAGCAGCATCACCCTGCGCAACATCTTCTTCAACACGGCCAGCGCCGACCTGCTGCCCGCCAGCAACACCGAGCTGGACAAGCTGCTGCGGCTGATGAAGGCCAATCCGTCCATGCGGATCGAGGTGGCGGGCCACACGGACAACGTGGGGGCCGATGCGGACAACCAGCGGCTGAGCGAACAGCGCGCCGCGGCGGTGGCCAGGTTCCTCACCAGCTACGGCATCGATGCGGCGCGGGTGACGAGCACGGGCCACGGCGAAAGCCGGCCGGTGGCCTCCAATGACACCGAGGAGGGCCGCGCGCTCAACCGGCGGACAGAGGTGCGCATCCTGTGAGCCGCCCCTACCTCCGCGACGGCCGCGCACCCGTGCCCACGGACCCGCGCGTGAGCGCCACCATGAGCCGCATCCGGGCGAAGCACACCGGACCGGAACTGCTGGTGCGGCAGGCCCTGCGCGCTCGCGGCCTCACCGGCTACCGCCTGCACTACGCCAAAGCCCCCGGCAAGCCCGACATCGCCTTCGTGGGCCACCGGGTGGCCGTGTTCGTGCATGGCTGCTTCTGGCATGGCTGCCCGCATTGCCAGCCCCGCCGCCCCAAGACGCACACCGGTTTTTGGAACGCGAAGCTCGACCGCAACATCGAGCGCGACGCCGAAAAGGTCCGGGCGCTGAAGCAGGCCGGCTGGACCGTGATCACCCTGTGGGAGTGCCGGGTGAGGAAGGATGCGGGGAAGGAGGTGGGGCGGGTGGTGCGCCGCCTGGATGCCACACCGGGCCCTCATCGGTCGCGCCGCCCGAGCAGCCGCCCGAAGAAGCGCTTCTCAAAGTCCCAGAAGAAACGGAACTGACCGAAGAGCGCGCCGTAGGCGAGCAGCAGCACGTTGTACACGGGCAGGATCAGCACGTAGTACAGCACGGTGAAGACCGCGCGTTGCTCGCCCCCGGTGAACCAGGCCACCACCGGACGCTTGAGGAACATCACCGTGAAGCCGGTGCAGGCGAAGACCACGAGGATGACCAGCACCCGCGATGGCGAGACCTTCCACCGCTCGGCTAGCCGGTCCACCCAGCTTTTCCGCTCACCCGTCGTCACGGCGCGAAGATCGACGCGATTTCCATGCGCACACGTGCACAGGCCCACAGGAGCCCATGCGCACATGAGCCCGTGCGCCCATGTGCCCATGTGCACATGGGCACAGGACCCAATGACCTCAGTCCTTCCACTCGGCGAGGAAGAGGTTGGTGTCGCGCGTGCCGCCGTTGTTGCGGTTGCTGCTGAACACGAGGTGACGTCCGTCCTTGGTGAACACGGGGAACGCGTCGAAGGTGTCGCTGGTGGTGAGGCGCTCCAGGCCGGTGCCGTCCACGTTGATCAGGAACAGGCTGAAGGGGAAGCCGCGCTCGGTCATGTGGTTGCTGGCGAAGATGAGCTTGGTGCCCGAGGGGTGCCAGTAGGGGGCCCAATTGGCCTTGCCCAGCGAGGTCACCTGCCGCGCCTCGCTGCCGTCCGCGTTGGCCACGAAGAGCTCCATGTTGGTGGGCTGCACCAGGCCCCGCTTCAGCAGGTCGGTGTACTCCTTCACCTCCTCCGGGGTCTTGGGCCGGCTGGCGCGCCACACCAGCTTGCTGCCGTCCGGGCTGAAGAACGCACCGCCGTCATAGCCCAGTTCGGTGGTCACCCGCTTCACGTCGCTGCCGTCGATGGCCATGGTGTAGAGGTCGAGGTCGCCGTCGCGCACGCTGGTGAACACGATGCGGTCGCCCTTGGGGCTCACGGTGGCCTCGGCGTCGTAGCCCGGGCTGTTCGTCAGCTTGCGGCGGATGCCGCCCTGCAGGTCGCTCACGTAGATGTCGAAGCTGTCGTAGAGCGGCCAGACGTACGGGCCGCCGTGTACGCGCTCGGGCACGGGCGGACAACCGGGGCCGGCCTCGTGGGTGCTGGCGAAGAGCACCAGGCTGTCGCCCGGCAGGAAGTAGCTGCATGTGGTGCGGCCGCCGTTCACGCTCACTTTGGTGGGCGGCCCGCTGCGCAGGTCGTCCGTGAAGGGGTTGAACCAGCGGATCTGGTCGCAGCTGTCGCCCCAGGCCTTGTTGGTGACCTGGAACACGAGCCGGTCGTTGGCGAAGTTCCAGTACGCCTCGGCGTTGTCGCCGCCGAACGTGAGCTGCTTCAGGCTCTTGAAGTGCGTTTCCCCGGGCAGGATGTGCGCCGTGTCCGGCGTGGCGGTGAGGGTGTCGGCCGCCGGTGGCGCCGATCGGTCGGTGGGGGCGGTGCCGCAGCCGATGGTGGCCAGCGGGGCGAACAGAAGGAGGCGCTTCATCAAGGTGTGGGGTCGAAGGGGCCGCGAAAATAGGCCGGGGGGATCGAGGGCCGTGTCACCCTTCGGCAAGGCCCATTACCTTCTGACGCGATGGATGACGGGATGTTCGTCAAAGGCCGCGGGGCCGACCGCCAGGTGGCGAACCGCTTCCTGCAGCGGCACTACGGGGTGGTGGAGCCGACCGGGATCGACGAGCCCGAGCTGGGGGTGGACCAGGCCACGCAGGTGCTGCCCACCTTCCCCCGCACCATCCTGAACCGGGTGGACAGCCCGGACCTGCCCTTCACCTGGAGCCTGAACCCGTACCAGGGCTGCGAGCACGGCTGCAGCTACTGCTATGCGCGGCCCACCCACGAGTACTGGGGCTACAGCGCGGGCCTCGACTTCGAACGCGTGATCCTCGTGAAGCGTGAGGCGGCCGCGCTGCTCGAAAAGGCCTTGCGCGCCCCGTCCTGGCGCGGCGAGCCGATCATGCTCTCCGGGGCCACCGACCCCTACCAACCGGTGGAACGCCGGGAGCGGCTGACGCGGGCCTGCCTGGAGCTGTGCCTGCGCTTCGGCCAGCCCGTGAGCGTGATCACGAAGAACGCGCTGGTGACGCGTGACGTCGACCTGCTGGCCGAGCTGGCCCGGGACCGCCGCGCCGCGGTGGCCATCAGCCTCACCACGCTGAACGAGGACCTGCGCCGGGTGCTGGAGCCCCGCACGAGCACCGCGGCGAACCGCCTGAAGGCCATGGAGCTGCTCGCGGCGGCCGGCGTTCCGGTGTTCGCCATGATCGCCCCGGTGATCCCCGCGCTCAACGCGCCCGAGATCCCTGCGCTGCTGCGGGCCGCCCGGGAGGCCGGAGCGGTGGGCGCGGGCTACACCGTGCTGCGCACCAACGGTCCGGTGGAACCCCTCTTCCGCGCCTGGCTGCAGCACCACTTCCCCGATCGCGCCGCCAAGGTGATCGCGCAGACCAGCGCACTGCACGGCGGCCGCATGAGCGATGGCCGCTCCGGCGTCCGCATGCGGGGCGAGGGGGCCTTCGCGCTGCAGATCAACCGCCTCTTCACGGTCATGCGGCGGCGCATCTTCGGACAGAGCGCCTTCCCCGCGCTGGACAGCAGTGGCTTCAACCGCCCGCCGCAGGGGCAGCTGGAGCTGTTCCCGACAGGGCAAGGGTGAGCAGTGGCGTGTACCGCAGGCCTTCGGCCGTGCGACGGCTTTCGTACAGCGCCAACCGGTCCACCACCAGCTCACCGGGCAAGGGGCGGGCGGTGACCGCCGAAGGGTGTGGGACCGCAGCGCGGGCCAGGGTCACATGCGGCCAGAACGGTTCGCGATCGTCGGGTGTGAGACCGAGCGCGTGCGACAACCGGTGATGCAGGTCGCGGTGGGCCGGGTGCGGCGCAAAGCGCGACCAGATCATGCGGGGGCGGTCCTCCGGCATTGTGCAGAGGAAGGCGTCGTGGAGTGCATACGGAAGGCTCGTTGCGCAAACAGCCTGAAGCACGGCGTGGATCGTGTCGAGCTCGTCCGCTGCCCGCTCACCGATGAAGCGCACGGTAAGGTGCCAGCCGTCCGGGTCGGTGGGGGCCCAGCTTGTGAGGTCCTGTGCGGCGAGCGCGTCGCACAGTCGGGTCGACCACACGGCCGGCAGAGGAGCGGCGATGAACAGGCGCATCGGTCAGCGCAGGATGGGGAAGCCGGTGCCTTGCTCTGGTGGTTCAGACCGAACGGTCACCCGGGTCACCCGGGCGAGCGGCGGACCGCTGCGGCACCAGGCCACGAAGCGGTCCACCGCATCGGGCGGTCCTTCGGCCGCGGCCTCCACACCACCGTCCGGCAGGTTGCGCACCCAGCCGGTGAGGCCCAGGCGAAGCGCCTCCTCGGCGGCATGCTTGCGGTACCACACGCCCTGAACGGTGCCTTCGATGTGCAGGCGGAGCCGGATGGTGGGGGGCATGGGGCAAAGGTCGCTTGACAGGTGGTGGGGAGTCGTGGTAGATTCGTCGACATTTTCGATCTGTTGGTCGAAGCATATCGCGCAAGCCACCTCACCATGAAGCACACCATCCACCGCCTGTTGCTCGCCTGTTCCATCGGTTCCACCGCGTTCGGGGCGTGGGCACAATCGGTGCCCTCGGGTTTCGCTGACGTGCTGGTGATGGGCGGCTGGAACGCACCGCAGGGCGCGGTGTGGGATGCCAACGACCGCATGTACGTATGGGAGAAGGCCGGCAAGGTGTGGATCGTGGAGAACGGCGTACGGCTGCCCAACCCGTTGATCGACATCAGTCCCGAGGTGGGCGACTGGCGCGACCACGGATGTCTGGGCTTCGCGCTGGACCCGAACTTCCTGACGAACGGCTACATCTACCTGCTCTACGCGGTGGACCGGCACCACTTGATGAACTTCGGCACAGGCAGCTACAACGCGAACACCAACGAGTATTTCAGCGCGACCATCATGCGCCTGACGCGCTATACCGCGGTGGGTCCCACCTTCAACACGGTGAACACCGGCAGCCGCCTGGTGCTGCTGGGGGAGAGCCCCTCCACGGGTGTGCCGTTGCTGCATGAATCGCACAGCACGGGTACCATCATGTTCGGCACGGACGGCACCTTGCTCGTGAGCCTGGGCGATGGCGCGAGCTACTCGAGCACCGATGTCGGCAGCGCTTCGGAGACGTACTGGCAGCAGGCGCTCACGGATGGCATCATCCGGCCGGCCGAGAACGTGGGCGCGTTCCGCTCCCAGATGGTGAACAGCTTCAACGGGAAGATCCTGCGCCTGGACCCGGCCACGGGGAACGGCCTGCCGTCGAACCCGTTCTGGAATGCGGCCCAGCCGAGGTCGCCGCAGAGCCGCACCTGGGCCCTTGGTCTTCGCAACCCCTACCGCTGCACGCTGCGGCCGGGCTCGGGGAGCACCGATCCGGCGGCCGGCGATCCGGGCACCATCTACATCGGCGATGTGCAGTGGAACACATGGGAGGACATGAACGTGTGCTACGAGGGCGGCATGAACTTCGGCTGGCCCTTGTTCGAGGGAATGACCCCCTTGAACAGCTACATGAACACGCTGACGTACAACATGGACGTGCCCAACCCGCTGTACGACGGCATCAATTGCACGCTCCCTTACCTCCGCTTTCAGGACCTGTGCAAGCAGGACACGCCGATCCACCTCAACGGCCATCCCAACCCGTGCAACAGCGGGGTGCAGATCCCCAACACCATCCACAAGTTCTACCATGCCCGTCCGGCGATCGACTGGCGGCACGGACAGAACTGGGCGCGCACGGCCACCTTCAACGGCAGCACGGCCACGGCCACCGACCTGAACGACCCGAACTCACCGGTACCGGGCCCCATGTTCGGCGGATACGCCTCCATCGGCGGCACGTGGATCAGCGGAACAGGTTGGCCCGCCGGCTACCAGAACGTGTACTTCCACGCCGACTACCCCGGAGCCTGGATCAAACGCTTCGTGTTCAATGGGCAGGACCAGCCGTTGAGCGCCCACGATTTCGGGGCCTCGCTCGGTGCGGTCGTGTGGGTGGGCGAGGGGCCGGAAGGATGCCTCTACTACTCGAACTACGCGACGAACGAGATCCGCAGGATCTGCTACACGCTGGCGGTGAACCTGCCGCCCGTCGCGGTGGCCTCCCAGAACGTGCAGTACGGCCCCGGGCCGCTCAACGTTCAGTTCACCGGCAGCGCGTCCTATGATCCCGAATCCGGCCCGCTGACCCACCTGTGGAACTTCGGCAATGGCCAGACCAGCACGGCGGTGAACCCGAGCCATGTGTTCACCGCACCGCCCAACACCCCCACGAGCTACACGGTGACGCTCACGGTGACGGACAACAACGGACAGTCGAACCAGACCTCGTTGTTGGTGAGCGTGAACAATACGCCCCCTGCGGTGAACATCACCAGCTTCGCTGATGGCGGCACCTACCCGGTGGGCGTGGACACCACCTATTTGTTGGAAGCGGCCGTGAACGACCTTGAGCACGGACAGGCGCAGCTCACCTATGCCTGGCGTACCACATTGCACCACAACACGCATACGCACCCCGAACCCATCGATGCCGCCCCGGTGACCAGCACGGTGATCAGCGGTGTGGGATGTGACGGAGAGACCTACAGCTACCAGATCACATTGACGGTGACCGACGCCGGCGGACTGAGCACCACGGACACGCATTGGTTGTACCCGCGCTGCAATGCGATCGCCCCGACGGCGGTGATCGGGACGAACGTCACGGTCGGCGCAGGTCCGCTCAACGTCCAGTTCAACGGGGAGGCCTCGCACGATCCCGGGACCATCGTGAGCTACTTCTGGGATTTCGGCGATGGCACCACGTCCACGCAGATGAACCCGGCGAAGACCTTCACGGACACGGGCGACCGGACGGTGACCTTGACAGTGACCGACGATGATGGGTTGACGGGCCAGGCCACGGTGGTGATCACGGTGATCACGCTGGACCCGCCGCAGTGCATCGGTGCCTCAGGAAGCGTTTTGCGCCAGTATTGGAGCGGGATCTCGGGATCAACGGTCTCCACGCTCGTGTCCAGCCCCAATTATCCGGACAACCCCACGAGCACCAGCTTCCCCACGAGCTTCCAGGCCAACTCCGTGGCGTATGGCAACAACTACGGCACCCGTATGCGCGGCTACATCCTGGCGCCGACGACGGGCACCTATGTGTTCACTGCGGTCTCCGACGATGAGTCCATCGTGTACCTGAGCCCGAACGCCGACCCGCGCTACAAGCAGCAGATCTGTTCGGTGCCGGGCTGGACCAACGAAGCGGAGTTCACCAAATATCCGCAGCAGACGAGCGCGGGCATCACCCTGCAGGCCGGCATTTACTACTACGTCGAGATGCTGCATAAGGAAGGATCGGGCGGTGACCATCTTGCCCTCTACTGGCAGACCCCGACGAACACCACCCGCACGATCATTCCGGGCAGCGTGCTGTCGCGCTGGCAGGACTGCCCGCCGAGCGTGAACCTGCGCGCGGTCCTGCAGGGTGCGTTCGATGCCCAGGCCAATCTGATGCGTGATGCGCTCCGCAGCAACGGCCTGATCCCCGGCACCGAACCCTTCACCGCGCTCGGGTTCACGCATACGGGCGGCGGTGGCGGCGAAACGGTGGGTGCCGGCGTGCTGGCCATCACCGGGGCGAACGCCGTGGTGGACTGGGTGCTCGTGGAGCTGCGCAACAAGAACAATCCGGCCCAGGTGGTGGCCACCCGCAGTGCGCTGCTGCAGCGCGATGGCGACATCGTGGGCACGAACGGGCTTCCCCGTCTGCTCTTCAACGTGGCCACGGACAACTACTATGTGGCGGTGCGGCACCGCAACCACCTCGGGGTGATGACGGCGACCAGCACCTTACTGAACAAGGACCAGAAGCTCGTGGACCTGTCCCTGGGGACCACGGCGGTGCATGGAACGAATGCGCGCGCCGTGCTGTCGAACGGTAAACGGGCCCTGTGGTCCGGGAACGTGTTGCGTGACACCCAGTTGAAGTACGCCGGATCCGCCAACGACCGTGACCCCATCCTGGTGCGGATCGGGGGGGCGGTTCCCACGGCCACCACCAGCGGATACTGGAGCGAGGACGTGAACCTCGACGGCGTGGTGAAGTACGCCGGATCGTCCAACGACCGTGACCCCATCCTGTTCAACATCGGAGGCACGCTGCCCACGGCGGTGCGGCTGGAGCAGTTGCCCTGACTCAGCGACCGCGCTCCGAGCGGCGCTCTCCCAAGGCCATGAGGTAGGCTTCGAGCCGCTGGCCCCGTTGTTCGGACAGGACACGATCGAGCACACTTCTGGTCCGGTGGTCGAGGATGCGACGCACGGAACGGTCGCCGGTGCGATCGGTGTAACGTTTTCCGGTGGTGGACATGGCTTCGTCGGTTGATGCGAAGGTGCTCGTCCGCACGGGCCTGTTCCTATACCACGATCGGGGGAGCAGGTGCCCGAACGATGAACCGCGGATCGTGAACGATCGCCGGTCAGAGGCCCTGGCCGTTCTTCCGCAGTGCCAGCAGCTGTAGTCCCGAGGCGTCGAAGGTGCGGCCCACGGCCCAGATGCCGGAGGCGTCCTCGCGGATGCGCGAGAGGCGTTCCTCCTGGCCGATATCGTAACGGCGCTCCCAGACCGACGCACCAAGTGCCGTCAGGCGGAGCAACATCGCGTCGGTGGAATGGTCCAGGCCCACTTCGCCGGCCACAAGCAGATCGCCATTGGCGGCTTCAGTGAGCCCGAACGCCGAGCGGGCATCCAAGGTGTCGCCGACGGCCCTCGTCCAAAGCGTGTCGCCGTCGCTTTCCAGCGCCATCAACCACACCTGGTCCTTGCGACGTCCCAGTTGGTCGGTGATGCCGTAGCTGCGTGTGGTGCCCGCCATCACATAGGTGCCGTTGGAGCGTCGGATCAACGCGTGCCCGACGTCGTTCGCCACGCCGCCCCAGCTCGAGGACCAGGACACGCTTCCGTTCGCATCCACACCGATGAAGAGGACATCGCTCTCCCCGCTGAAGTTCATCTGCCGGCCGGTCACCATCGCGCCGTTGGCATCCCCGGCCACGGCCCAACCCTCTTCGTCGAGCGGCCCGCCCTCCACGGTCGTCCACAGCAGCACCCCGGTGGTGCTGACGCTCCCGAGCAGTACATCGTGCGAGCCGCTGGTGTTGTCGATGCCCGTGATGTGCAGCCCACTGGCGCCCGCTTCCGCCGCGGCCAGCACCTGCTGGTCGTGCGGAAGGGCCTGGGTCACGATCCATTGCACCGCGTTCTGCGCGTTGATCCTCACCACCAGCAGGTCGTGATCGTCACTCCCGGGGGGAATGTGGCTTCCCACCAGGTAGCCACCGCCTCCGGTAGCAGGTACGAAGGCCTGGCCGAATGTGCGTCCGGCCAGCGGTACGGTCGTGGACCCGGTGACCTGTCCCGTGCCGGTCAAGGTCACCAGGGCGGCGGTCCGTTCCTGATCGCCGGACAATGCCGAAACAGCAGCCACCACGCCCGACCCTTGTGGGACGGGACCGAGACCGATGGTGCCGGCCGCTCCCCACCGGGTCTCGAACGACTGTGCTGGAAAGGGCGCTGTTACCAGGAGGCAGAGGAACGATGCGGGGATGGCGGTGGAACGCATGCCCGAAAGTAGCACCGGTGGCCGCGGTTAGTTTTGGCGCATGGACCGCTCAGGGAACGTTTCCGCCTTCACGGGCACCGCCTTCGTGCTGGCCATGCCTGCCGCGATCGCGGTGTGGCGCACGGATCAGGTGGCTCTGCACGCCGCGGTGAACCGATGGCACGCGCCATGGAGCGACGCGGTGATGAGCGTGCTCACCCACCTGGCGGACGGTTTGGTCCCCGCCGCGATCGCCGTGGTGCTGCTCTTCGTGGGGACCTGGCGGAGCTTCTTCCTGCTCGGCCTGAGCACCGGGCTGAGCGCGGTGGTGGCGCAGGTGCTCAAGCGGCAGGTCTTCGGGGACCACGACCGTCCGGTGATGTTCGCACACGACATGCCCCTGCTCCATCTGGTCGACGGCGTTACGATGAACCACCACTTCAGTTTTCCATCGGGCCATGCCACGTGCGCCTTTGCCATGTGCCTGTCGTTCGCGGTGATGGACAGGGGGGCGGGCCGCGCTGCTGCCTGGGCGCTGGTGGCTGCGGTGCTGGCGTTCACGCGTGTATACCTCTCGCAGCACTTCACCGAGGATGTGCTGGCCGGAGCTGCCTTGGGGGTGGCCACGGGTGTACTGATGTGGTTCATCCTGTACCGTTCATCATGGTCCCGTGCAGCCTGGCTCGGACGACGACCCTGGCCCACGGGGCACACCGCATGAGGGTGTCTACACCGGTCTCACAAGATGAAAGAGCTGCTCGGTACTGGCCGGGTCCAGGCTGGTGACGGCTTCGGCCCAGGTGCGCACAAGACGTTCACCGAGCAGGGTCTGTGCATGTTCCTCCACCTGCCGGTAGAGCAGGGCCTTCGTCATGCCACTGAGGTGGACCAGGGGCGTGTCGATGATCGAGTCACCCTGGAGCTCGATCTCCGTATGCGCTTCGACCGTAAGGAAGAGGGCCAGTTTCGCGTTGTGGAGCGAGCGTGCCAGTTCGACCGCATCGGTCCGCTGGCGGGTCAGGAAGGAGATCCTCAGCATGATCAGGGGGTTTGTCCGGTCAGGGTGCGCCACAGAACGCCGGCCTCCAGGTCGGTGGCAAACCAGGCCTTGCGCAGCCTGGCTTCCAGATCGACCTGCTTGATGCGCGCTTCAAGCAGGGCCACTTCGCGGGCATTCACCAGGAAGAGCGAGCTCTCTCCGACCTCGAATCGGCGGTTCTCGCCCTCCAGCAGCGCGCCATAGTTCCGGACGGTCAGCGCGCCGAGGTCGGTCTGTTGGCGAAGGGTGCCTGTTTCGTTGGCGCGTTCGGCCACCCGGTTGGCGATGACCGTACGGTCGCGCTCCAAGCCCAGCTCGGCCTCCGTCACCCGGAGCCTGGCCAGGCTGAGCTCACCACGTTCCCTCCGCAACAGCAGCGGCATGCGGAACCCCACCCCCCATTGCTGGTCGCCGCCGTCCACCCAGCTCCCGCTCTCGCCGTTGAGGCGACGGGCATCGCCCAGCACCATGTACTTCAGGTCCAACTGGGGACGGAGCATCTCGGCACGGAGCCGGCGGTCCACTTCCAGTTGGTCGATGCGCGCCTGTGCCTGGAGCAGCAGGGGATGGGTCCGCTCCGCGCGGACGACCAGGCTGTCCAAGGACGGCGCGCCGTCCGGGCTTTCCAGGTCGCGTTCCATGGGGCGCGTGGCCGGATCGAGCTCAAGCGGGCGAAGGGCTTGGTCCCACAGGTGGTTGGAGAGGCGCAGGGCCGTGTTGCGGACGTTCAGCTCGGCTTGGGCGAGCCGCATCTCGCGGTCCTGCAGCTGAAGGAAGGCTTCGAGCGTGTCGATCGCTGGTCGATCGCCACCGCGCCAGCTGCCGCGCACGAAGTCGTTCCGTAGCCGGGCCAATTGCACAGCCTCCTGCGCGATCCGGAGGGCCTGATGGGCGGCCACCCAGTCGACATGATCGGAGAGCGCCGCGAACAGCACGGCGTTCAACATCTGCTCCTGCTCGGCCAGTGCGGCATCCTGAAAGGCCTGCGCACGGCGCAGCGCCGCTCTCCGCTGGTCCATCAGCATACCCTGGCCCAGCGCGAGGTTGACCCCGGCCTTCATGAGCCCGTCGTTCGGGGTGGTCAGCATGGGGTCCAGCAGGTCGCCCGAGTTGTCCTGGTATCCGGCCAGGACCTCGATGCCCCACCAGGTGGGCACCTTCAATCCCACGTCGAGCAGGCGGAAGTAGTCCTTGTCGTCGAAGGTCTTCTCCTCCAGTTCGGCCTGGACCACCGGGTCGAATCCGCCACGGGCACTGCGTACGGTGGCGACCCCGAGTTCGGGACGAAGCGCGGCCTGACGGGCCATGGGGTGATGGTCCAGCACCAGCCGCACCAGGGCCTCGCGGGACAAGGTGGGGGCGATCTCCTGCGCGGAAAGCCCCAGGGGGATCAGCAGACCGATGGCGAGGGCGATGCGCATCACTTGCTCACTTCCGCCGAGGCGGTCCCCGGTCCGTTCGAAGAGGAATTGGAGGGGGTGGATGGTTCCAGGTAGAGGTCCGGGGGAAATCCGTTCAGCTGCCGCCATAGCTCGTACCAGATGGGTACGTCCTGAAGCAGGGCGAAGCCGATGGCGCCGCTGCCCACCCGAAGGGCCTCGGGCCAGGCGATGTCCGCAGTGTCGGGGCCGACCAGGATGCGGTACTTGCCGTTCGCGCTGATGAAGTTGTCAATGGCGACCACCCGGCCACCGAAAGTGCCGTAGCTCGTGTTGGGCCATCCGCTGAACACGATGCTCGGCCATCCGTCGAACATGAAACGCACCGTGTTGCCGGTGCGGATAAGGGGCATGTCCATCGGTCGGATGTACAGCTCCACGGCCAGGTCGAATCGGGCGGGCATCACGGTCACCAAAGGTTCGCCCTCCTTCACCGTCTCACCGATGCCCTGGCGAACGGCCTTCGTGATGTAGCCCTTCTGCGGTGCGGTGATGTAGTAGAAGCCGGAACGCACGCTGTAGTTGGCGTAGTCGTTCTGCAGCTTGGTGACCTCGCCTTCGGTGGTGTACATCTGGCTGAGGCTGGAGAACTTCTCGCTCTCGGCCTTGCTCAGCTTGTCGCGGTAATCCTGTCGGATGCCGTTCAGGTCGAGCTGGGCGTTGAGCAGCTCGTTGCGGCTGTCGAGCAGCTTGTTCTCCGCGTCGATCATCGTGGCGTTCGCCCGCTGTTCGTTCACCCGTCGGCGTTCGAGCTCCACCATGCTCAGCAGGCCTTCCCTGAACTGCTCCTCGCCGCGTTTCAGCTGGTCCTGGGCGACCTTGATCTCGGTGCGCGCCGCCACCACGCGGATGCTGTCGCTCTGCACCTGAAGGCCCGCCTGCTTGATCTTGTTGCGGGTCTGCTCCAGCTTGATCGAGAGCGCGCCGCTCAGCGCATCGATCTGGGCATCCAGGCTGTTGACCTTTTCAGCATAGCTGCGGGCCGTGGCCTCTTTGGCCATGATCTGTTCCTTGGTGCGGTCCAGCAGCTTGGGGTCCATGTACTCGGGCTTCACTTCGCTCAACCGGAGGATGGTGTCCCCCCGTTCCACGAGTTGGCCTTCCTGCACATACCATTGCTCGATGCGGCCGGCGATGATGCTGGGAATGGTCTGGGGACGCTGTTGCGGTGCCAGACTGGTGACCACGCCACGGGCGCGGATGTTCTGGGTCCATGGAAGGAAAAGCCCGGTGATGAAGAGGACCAGGGCGAGCGCCGTGAGCCGGCCGAAGAACTTGCCGGCGCGCGCGGGCAGCACACGGCGGAACGACTCGAAGCTGGTCCGATCGAGCTCGGGCGTGGCGCACTCGGGGGCGGGGGAGATGTTCAGCATCGCGCAGGGCTCAGGCGTTGCGGAGTTCGTGGAGCTTCCCACCGTCCAGATGGACGTGGCGTTCGCAGATCGCCTGCACCGCGGGATCGTTGCTGACGAGCACCAACGTCCAGGGGGCCTCCCGGGCGGTGAGCTCCCTGAGCAGCGCATCGCGGTCGGCTGCGTCGAACATGGCCAGGTCATCCTCGATGAGCAACAGCCGTGGCCGGGAGGCGAGGCATCGCGAAAGGATGACACGCTTGACGAGCGATCTCGGCAGGCGTGTGCCGTTCGGGTCCAGTGGCGTCAGCAGCCCCAACGGCAGGCGCGCGATGCGGGATGCCAGGCCCGTGCGTTCGGCGGCGAGGCGCACATCCTCGGAGGTGACCCAGGGCCGGCCCATGGTGATGTTGTCCTGGATGGTCCCACTGAACACTTCGTCCTGGTTCAGGCTGTCGCCCATCATGCCGCGCGCATGGTCGAGGTCGAGGCTGCCCAGGGGGTGACCGTCCAGCGCGATCGTGCCCGAGGTGGGGCTCACCAGGCCACCGATCATCTGCAAAAGTGTGGTCTTGCCACTGCCATTGGGCCCACTGAGGCAGACCTTTTGGCCCGGGGCGATGGTGAGGTCCACACCGCCGATCACGTCCTGTCCGGTCCAGGGTGACCGGAACGTCACACCGTGGAAGGCCACCTCCATTCCTGCAGCGCCATCTGCCGATGCCGGGATGTGCACGCGCCCGCCCTGTTCGAGGGGAAGGTCGGTCACATTGCCGATCTTCTCCAGGGCGGTGAGCACGTCATAGATGGCTTCGATGCTGATGGTGAGCTTCTCCACGGCGGCCATCACCAGCAGGATGATGATCTCCGCGGCAACGAACTGGCCGAGGTTCATCTGTTCGCCCATCACCAGAAGCCCGCCGAGGATCAGCAGGCTCACGGTGATGATGACCTTGAAGAACACCATGGCCCCGTACTGCTGCAACAGGACCCTGAAATGGCCGTTGCGCGCAAGGATGTACTTCGACGTGATCTGGTCGGTGCGGTCCAGGGCCAGGCGGGTGCGTCCCGCCAGCTTGAAGGTGTTCATGTTCCGGCCGAGCTCCTCGAGCCAGAAGGCCACCTCATACTTGTACTTGGACTCCTCGAGGCTGGTGCGGAGACCGCGCATGCCGGTCCACCGGAAGATGGCGTAGAGGAGCGCGACGAGGAAGAGACCGAAGGCGATGAAGAAGGGGTGATAGAAGGACAGGAGCACCAGGCTGAGGATGATCTGCAGCGATGCCACCGGCACATCGATCAGCACCTTGGTGAGGCCTTTCTGGATGGTGAGGGTGTCGAAGAAGCGGTTGACGAGCTCGGGGAGGTACCTGCCCTGAACGGCCTCAGCGCGCAGGCGGGGCAGTCGATAGGCGAAGTCGAAGGCGCTTCTGGCGAAAAGGCGCTGCTTGATGGTCTCCCCGATGGTGAGCTGCAGGATCTGCATGACACCGGCGAACGCCACGCCTACGGTGACGAACGCGATGAGCACGCCCCAGCTGGTGGCGATCTGGCCGCCGCTGATGAGGTTGATGATGGCCTGGATGCCCAGCGGTAGTGTGAGGTTGATGGCCCCGCTGACCAGGGCGTAGAGGTAGATGTAAGCCAGCTCGCGCCGGTCCATGCTCAGCAGGCGGACGAGCCGCTGGAACGGAGTGATGACCGGGCTCATGTGCGGGGGCGGTGGGTGATGGAGGCCTGTGCAAGGTGGACGAGGAAGTCGGCCGTACGGTCCTTGCGCCCGAAACCGGACAGCCCGGGGATGTGCTCATGGAAGAAGTGCAGGTCGAGGGACCCCTCGGCGATGGTGCAGGCCAATGCTGCCGGGAACGGATGGTCGCGCCGCACCAGGAGGATGAGCTCACGAAGTCGGTCGCATAGCCGGCCGAACGACGTGAAATGGCCATCTCGACCGCGGGCATCCACCTCCTTCACCAGATAGGCCTTCGGGCTCTCGGCCTTGGCGATGCGATACAAGGCGCGAAGGTCCACATGGTTGAAGGCCCCGCGGTCCTCCACCGGTTCGGTCAAGGAACGGATGGCCCGCTCGAGGAGCTGCTTGTGGTCGGGGAGGTTGGCCGTGTCGAACACGAGCTTGTACTCGCGCCAGCTCCAATACCAGCCGATGAGGTAGACCAGGAGCAGGTGCTTGTTCTCGAAGTAGCGATAGATGGAGCTTTCCGCGGTGCCCAGGGCTTGGGCGAGCTTGGCGAAGGTGAACCGCTCGAACCCGAGCTCGTCGATCAGGCCGATCGAGCGTTCAATGATGCGCCGTCCGAGGTCCGTGGTGGACGGGTCCTTCAGGAACACGCGTTCCTGGACGTGCATGTCGAGCTGGGCAAGTCGCTGCATCGGGGTCGCGGCGTTATGGGATGACTATCAACAGATGTGCCAAAGCTATTGTTCATGACATAAATACAAGTGAAGGCGATAGTAAAGCTATCGGATGTTGGTACCCGTGTACCACACGCGGTAGATCAGGTCGGCCGCGTCATCGCTGATGAGCACGCTCCCGTCGGGGGCCTCCAGCACATCCACCGGCCTGCCCCAGGCGCTGTTGCCCTTCAGCCATCCGTCGGCGAAGACCTCGGTCCGGGCCGTGCCGTCGGGCTGAGGAAAGGCGGCCACCACCCGGTAGCCGACCGGGGTGCTGCGGTTCCAGCTGCCATGCTCGGCGACCAGGATCGCACCCCTGTACTTTGCCGGGAAGGCGTCACTCCTGAGGAAGCGCATTCCCAGGGGGGCCACATGGGCGCCAAGCCGTGCCGCGGGGGCGGTGAAGATGCTGCAGGGGCGCTGCTCGCCGAACTCCGGATCGGTGACCTCACCCGCATGGCAGTAGGGATAACCGAAGTGCCGACCACGGGCGTCCAGCCGGTCCAGCTCGCAGTCCGGCGCATCATCTCCCATCCAGTCGCGCCCGTTGTCGGTGAACCAAAGCTCCCCGGTCCCGGGCCGCCAGTCGAACCCCACGGAATTGCGCACCCCATGGGCCTCGATACGGAGGTCCTTCCCGTCCGCCGTCATGCTCGTGATGGTGGCGAAGAGGCTGTCCGCGCTGAGGCAGTTGTTGCAAGGAGCGCCCACAGGCACATACAGGCGGTCGTCCGGGCCGAATGCGATGAACTTCCAGCCATGGTGGTCCTCGGCGGGGAACAACTGGGGCAGCACCGCCGGCGCCGGTGGGTTCTCAAGACGGTCCTCGATGGAGTCGTACCGGAGGATGCGGTCCACGGCGGAGACATACAAGGCGCCCTGCCGAAAGGCCACACCCGCGGGCATCCGGAGGTCCCTGGCGATGATGCGATGGATATCAGCCCGACCGTCCTGGTCCGTGTCCGTGAGCGCGTGCACGACCCCTTCGGCCCGGCTTCCCACGAACAGGGTGCCTCGCTCGCCCCAGCACATGGCCCGTGCATTGGTCACGCCCTCGGCGAATACGCTGATGTGGAAGCCCTCGGGCAGTTCGATGTCATCCAGGGCCGGAGGGCTGGATCGGATGGTGGGCATGCATACTCCTCCGAGCAGCGACCATGAGGAACAGACGATGACGAGCGCCCGGGTGCCACGGTGGATCATTCCGAGGCGCTTGACGGGACGATGAGCAGGGGCGTGCGGGTGGAGGTCAGGACCTGCTGACAGACGCTGCCCACGAAGAACCGGTGCAGGGCCCCATGGCCGTGGGAGCCCATGACGACAAGGTCCGCTTGAAGCCGTGCAGCCTGGTCAAGGATGGTGGCCACGGTGGGGCCTTGGACAAGCAGTGCCCGCGCGTCGACACCTGCCGCGGTCCGCTCCGCGGCGAGCTGCTGCAGCTCCAGGTGCTCATCGCGCAGCTCATTCGCTCTGTGATCGCGGATGTGCTGCGGGCCGGGTTCGAATCCGACGAGGTCCGGGTCGGGGGCGGCCACATGAACGATCCATAGGGTCGCACCGTGCTCACGGGCCAGATCAACGGCCATGCGAAGCACCTCATGGGTGATGGGGGATAGGTCAACGGCGGCCAGGATGTTCTTCATGGGCATATCCGAAGGTACGTCATGGCCGTGGTCGCCCGGAATGACGAAGGGCGGCCACGCGGCCGCCCTTCGTCACGGGGGCATGCGGTTCACCGCTCGATGATGAGCTTGTCCAAGTGAGAGGGCCGGAGCTTTCCGGTGCTCTTGAAGAACCAGTCCTTCAGTCCATAGTGATAGCCGCGCTGCAGGCCGGTGCGGTAGGTGCCAAGGAGCCCGCGGCGACCGCTGAGCTTCTGGAGCGAACGCGTCAACTTGGCCTCGGTCTCGGCCGCGGTGGTCTTCGGTTCGTTCTTGCTGGCCCACTTCTTCACCACATCGAACAACTGCTGTTTGGTCATCATGCGGTTGTTGTTGGTCACGGCGGTCATGATGGCGGTGTCCCAGCCACTGAGGCGATATCCGCCACCAGTGATGGTCCGCTTCTTACGGCGGCCCGGTTTACGCTTGCTGCCGGCGGCCGCTTTCCGGGTGGACTTCTTGTCCTCTTCGGGGACCGGTTTTCCCGCGCGAAGGGCCCGAAGTTCGCGGAGGGCCTTTTTCACCCCTTCCAGCTGATAGGCCAGACGCCGGCGTTCGCCGCGGTAATGTTGCAGCAGTTGATGGATGTCCTTTTCAGAGAAACGCTTCGTTGCCATTCCTTTCGTGTTTAAGTGAGGCGTTGTAGAGCAGATATCAGGGGCGAACTTACGGTGTTCCTCGCAAGATCCCGATGAAAGCTGCTTCGCCGATCGAGGGTGCCGGTCAATGGATGCGGATGCCGGGTGGGCCCTGCACGAAGATCCCGACCCGTTGGGCCGTGACCCCCGTGCGCTGGATCATGCGGTGCACCTCGTCCACTGCTCGCGGATCGACGGCGATCAGTAGACCGCCGTTGGTCTGGGGGTCTGCGGCGAGGATCATGCGTTCCATGGTGTTCGCACCCTCCACATGCGCATGCACGGACCGCCAATTCCGCATGCCGCCATCGGCATAGATACCTTGCGCCACGAGGGCCGAAGCACCTTCGATGAAGGGGATCGCATGCCATTCGAGCTCGGCTGCGCAGCCTGCACCGTTGCACATCTCCCAGAGGTGCCCCAGCAGCCCGAATCCGGTCACGTCCGTCATGGCGTGCACGGCATCAACGGGCCCCAGGATGCTGCCGGCCCGGTTCAACGTGGCGAGCTGTGCCGTAAGCGCCGCAAGGCCGTTGTCATCGAGCTGCGCACGCTTCAGGGCGGTGGCCAGCACCCCGGTGCCGAGGGGTTTGGTGAGCAGGAGCACGTCGCCGACCCGTGCCGTGTCGTTGCGTTTCACGAAAGCGCGCTTGACCGATCCGGTGACCGCCAGGCCGAAGAACGGTTCGGGTGCATCGATGCTGTGGCCCCCAGCGAGCACGATGCCCGCCTCACGGCATGTGTCGCGCCCACCCTCGATGACCTCCGCGGCCAGCCCGGGTGAAAGCTTGTCGGTCGGCCAGCCCAGCACGGCGATGGCGAAAAGGGGCGAACCGCCCATCGCATAGACATCGCTGAGGGCGTTCGCTGCGGCGATGCGGCCGAACATCCGGGCATCGTCAACGATGGGAGTGAAGAAGTCCACCGTGCTGATCAATGCCTGGTCGTCGTCCAGCGCATAGATGGCGGCGTCATCCTTGGTGGACGGTCCCACGAGCAGCCGGGGGTCGACGGCACCGACGCGGTCGCTGCGAAGGATGCGGTCGAGCACATCCGGTGCGAGCTTGCAGCCACAGCCGGAGCCGCGGCTGAACTGCGTGAGCAACACCGGGGGGTCAGGGGAGGTGTTCGTGGCGGACATGGTCGGCGAGTCGTTGGGCAAGGCCGCGAAGATCGGTGGCCCGGCCCGGGATGGTCCGAACACGGGCTGGATCGCGTTCACGCGCGCCCCGCAGGTAGGCTTTGTCGTAGTAGCGCAGCGTGATGCGCGCCACTTCGGCAAGGTCTCCGCGGTCCAAGGCCTCCAGTGCGGCCTTGCAGTGCTGCGGCCCCAGTCGCTTCTCGATCCGGCGCACGGGTTCCTTCAGCTCTTCCGCGCTGGTGCCACCATAGTCCGACACCAGCCTTTGGACCCTGTCCTCGATAGGCATGTCCACGAAGTACAGGTCGGCTGCGCGCAAGCGTGCGAAAAGCGCATCCGGTATGCGAACACGCCCGATCATCAGGCTCTCGTCCTCCACCCAGATGGGCCTGCTCGGGTCAACGGTCCCCAACACCTGCCAGAGCACGTTCTCGAAGTGCTCGGTGCTGGGCTGTGGGGCCTGACCAAGCCCACCGAAGGCCGAACCTTTGTGCTGCGCGAGCCCCTCAAGGTCCACGACCTGCTCACCCAGTTCCCTCAACAGGGCCAGCAGCTCGGTCTTGCCGCTGCCCGTATAACCACCCAGGACACGCAGGTCCCAGGGCCGGCTGAACCATTCCTGGATGTGCCTGCGGAATGCCTTGTATCCGCCGCGCATGGTGCGGACGTCGGCGAAGCCGGCTTTGTCGAGCAACCAGGCCACACTGGCACTGCGCTCTCCGCCGCGCCAGCAATGCACGGCGATGCGGCCTTCCGGTGCGATCGCGCGGGCCTGCTCCACCAGGTCGCCCAAACGGGGACCCACCAAGCGAAGCCCGAGCAGGACGGCCTCATCGCGTCCGCGTTGCTTGTAGCAGGTTCCGACCTCACCGCGCTCCGCGTCCGAGAAGAGTGGGATGTTGACGCTTCCGGGGATGTGACCGCGTGCGTGTTCCGAAGGGGAGCGCACGTCGATCAAGGGAACGCGGTCCGCCTGCTCCAGCAGTTCAGCGGGTGGGAGAGGACGGATCATGGCCGAAGGTATTCGCGGGTGTCGACCGGTCGATCACCTCCACCAGGACATCGGCAAGGGCGGCCTGCCCGCGATCATTGAGGTGGATGCGGTCCGTGTACATCGCGCTGTCCATCCGATCGATCGTGGTCACTACGGCAACGTTCCAGGTCGTGAGCGAGTCGAGGATCCGTGCACCGCGGACGTCGTAGCGACCCATGGCCAATTCGCCCAGTTCGGGATGAAGGACCACCGTGAGCTGCAGTCCACGGACGACAGCGGTGTCCCGAAGGGCCCGCCATCCGCTCGCGAATGTGCGGTCGCTCACCGCTCTCCGATCCCTCCTGCGATGGGTCCAGCGGTCCAACTCGGCCGATAGGGCAAGTTGCGGGCGCTCGGCCGGATACGAGGGATGATGGCCGACCACCGGCTCGAAGGTCATCCGGTCGTAGGCGTCGTGGCTGCTGAGGACGATGATCAGGGCGTCCGCCTGCATCAGGCCATGGGCCCGGATCCACGCCATCGCGTTCTCGGTGCCCCAGCTGCCCGCGCTGAGGTTGATCAGTTCGACCCCGGTCCGTCGTGCGGCCTGTTCGGTGGCCAGGCTGTCCTGTGTGGTCTGCTGCCCCCCATTGATCACCGAGTCGCCGATGATGAGGACGCGGCGGCCGCGCTTGGGACCGATCGGAGGCGACCGAAGCCCGAGCGCATTGGTCACGTAGTGGATGCGCCCGTACCGCACATCCTGATCGGGACGCATCAGGTACTCATACTGGGGATCGGCCTCGAACAGGGGATGGTTCAGACGTCCCAAGGCCCTGAGCAGAAGCTCCGTGGAGACCAGGCCGGCCAGAAGGCCGAACGTCAGGAGCACCCCTATCCGTCGCATGCGTCGAAGATCGCCCCGAGCGGCCTGAAACACGGAGGTCGGGCTCCTGCCCACCTTCCGTTCGCGTTCCCACACGGGTCAGTCCACCACCACGGGTGAAAAAACCACTGCGATGTCCGTCTCTCCCCCGGCATTGGTGATGTCCCCATCGATCACCCCGGGCGCTGTTTTGTCCGGTCCGTGGCGCAGGGTGATCAGCATGGAACCGGTGCTGGAAGCGCCGACCGTCCAGATCGAGCGAAGACCGATGGGACGGCCGTTCAGGTCGGCATCGTCGTAGGCGACGGTGATGTTCACCCCGCTGGGTTGGAAGAAGAACTGGTGCTCGGCGCCTTCATCGTCGATCTCGTGGGTGATGGTGTCCACCGGGCTCGCGCTCTCGTTGAGCACGTCGATCTCCACATGGTAGACCGAATCGGCCGAAAGGGTGTCCACCTCAAGAACGGGATCGTTGCCACCAGGGCCGTCGATGTCGCGGTAGGTCCAGTGCTTGTGCTCGGTGCCGCCCACCGAGCGCAAGTGGAGGCGAACGGTGGTGATGAGCTCTTCTTCGTTGGCCGGAGGGCCACTGGCTCCGGGTTCCTCTTTTTTGCAACCGGGCAGGATGAAGGTGGTCAGAAGGAGGAGGGCAAGGCCGCGCTGCGCGGCGTGGAACGTCGTGGTCATGGCAAGGAATGCTGTGGCGCTGTGCGCCGTTGGGTTGATGGTCCGACCTGCACGTGGCGTTGGACGACCCCGGGTGTGCGGGCTTCGGTCGAAGCCCTGGGCCGCACGGACGGTTCCCGTCCGGCGGTGGATCAACCGCGTTGTGGAGGTCCCCGATCGGAAGGGATCCGCGCCGGAGTCGCCAGTTTGGAACGCTCGCACCCGTTCACCGCTTCCCAGGCGAGCGCCACAGGAGGCTGAATGACCGGTGCGACCGCTGCGAGCGCGGTGGGAAGGCCTTCGGTACAGAACGAACAGGACTCGGAGAGCGTCGGCCCCAGGCCTGCATGCGACACATCATCCGCATGGAAGGCCAGGTGCCAGCCATCGCGCCCCACACCGCCCAGGAGCAGCAGGGCGATGAGGACGAACGCACGGACCGGGCACAGGCGCTCCATGCCCACAAACCTATTCACATACGCACCGAAATGGCTCAGACCTGGGGGATGAGCGCCAGCAGGCGGCTCATGTACGTGCGGCCGATGGGGATGCGCTTGGCACCACCCTCCAGGACCACATCGCCGTCGTCGATGCTCTGGATCCGGTCGAGACGCACGATGTGCGAGCGGTGGATGCGCATGAAGTCGCGCGTGGGCATCATGGCTTCGAACTCCTGCATGGTACCATGCACCACATACCTGCGGTCCTTGAGGTGGAAGGACGCGTAGTCCTTGAGGGCCTCGATATGCTCGATCTCCCGGTAGGCGACACGCACCGCGCGTCCCTTGTGCTTGATGAACACGTGCTCCTCATCCTGGCCTTTGCCCACCGAGCGCATCAGTCGGTCGCGTTCCATGCGGAGCTTGACCTCCTCGCCACCCTTGAACAGCGCGATCTCGATGTTGGAGCGCAGGGCCGCCTCGGTGAAGGGTTTCACAATGTAACCCAGTGGCTCGGCGACCTTGGCTTCATGGAGCGTGCTATCCTCGGAGAATGCGGTGAGGAAGACCACGGGTATGCCCATGCTCGTGCGGATCACCTTGGCGGCCTCAATGCCCGTCATGGCGCTCCGCAGCCGGATGTCCATGAGAACCATGTCCGGCCGCTGTTCCATGGCCAGATGCACGGCTTCCTCAGCATCGCCGGTGCTGCCGGCCAGATCATAGCCCAGCAGCGCTAGGCTGCGTTCGATGTCCTTGCGGATGAGGGCTTCGTCCTCAACGACCAGGATGCGGGCTTGATTCATGGGAGGGAGGTTTAGCTGGCGGTCCGATGGGCGACGCTTACAACAATACGTTCATCGTGCTCGGATGGTATGCCGATCTCGACGAAGCGGGATGGAAGAGCGATGGAGAGGGCATCCCTGCCGAGGGATGAGCGCTCCATGGGATGTCATTGTTTCACGAGGCGGATGGCACCGGCCCCTGCGATCCGGATCAGGAAGGTGCCGGCGGGGAGGGCGTCGGTGGCCATCGACGTGCGGCCGTTGCCGACCATCGCCCGTTGCACGTCGACGGTGCGGCCGGTCGCGTCCTCCACCAACAGTGTCACCGGTCCATCGGGCAGGCCCCCGATCGTCACCCGGCCCTGGCCCACCGGATTGGGGGCCACCACCAGGCTGAGCGGCGCGTCCTCGCGCATGCCCGTGGAGATGCCCGTGGGGAAGAATCCGTCCGGGTCGGCGCCATGGTCAAGACCGGTGTAGCTCGGGTTCTGGGCGCTGACCGTGAAGCGGTAGTAACCGAGCATGGGCAGTCCGGGGTGGTCGAACACCACGCGGTACTCACCGAAGGGCACGTTGACGAAAGCGAAGAGCCCGTCGGCATCCGTGCGATCGAAGGCCACCGGTTCGTGGGACGGCCAGGCTTCCAGGAAGACAATGACCCCTTCCCATGGGGTGCCCTGCTGGCTGCGCACAATGCCGAGGTCGCCCAGGTAGCCGCTCACATGGCCGGTCCCGACCAGGTTCCCCACACCGACCAGGGTGATGTCAGCGTCGATGGTCGTATCGCATACGGCGCCGAGCACTTCGGCGAAGTCCCAGTAGTGGGTGTTCAGGTGATAGGAGGTGGCGTGCCCCGGGGTATTGGTCGAGTCGGGGATGGCGCGCAGGATGTATTGGCCGTTCGGCTGGCCGGAGAAGGCATATTCCCCTTGTGAGTTCACCGGTGTGGTGGCGATGAGCGTGGAACTGAGGCTGTTGAGCCCGTACTCCCACAGTTCCACCGTGCCGCTGCTGACCGGTGTGCCGGTGGAGTCCTTCACGGTGCCGGTGAAGCCGAGCATGGCGGACGGACAGTTCACCACCCACAGCTGCACCTCGCGCATCGTGCTGCCGATCCACGCCCCGTTGCGGTACTCATCGATGCGATAGGCCACCACCCAGGCGCCGACCGTGGTGGGGATGGCGCAGTGGTTCCCACCGGATACATCGAACGCGTGACCGTTCACGGTCGGAAAGGGGTCCGTGGGGCTGAAGGGCGCGGCGTAGGACGCGGGTCCCAGCGTTCCGTTCTGGACGGGCACCATGCTGAACACGAGCGAATCCCCATCGACATCGAAGGTGCTGTTGTCCTGGCAGTACATCACATTGGAGCAGATGAAGGGCATCTGGAGCTCCTGGTATACCGGTGCGGAATTGCCCGGGCCATCGACGGTGTTGAGCCATGCCTGCAGGAAGCCGCTTTGTGTGCTCGGATCCACAAGGTTGGTCACCGCCGCGTTCCGGCAGCAGGTGGTCCAGGTGAATTCATAGTCCGGGCAGGCCTGGGCCAGCGCGATGGTGTCGCGATAAACATAGACCTCCAATCCAGGTGCCTGCCCCCCGTCGCAGGTGGACAACAGCCCCGCGCAGGGCGATGCGATGACGGCCGTGTCGACCAGGTTCACGGGCAGCAACTGGCTGTAGCCGCAGGTGCTCGACGAGATGTACACGTTCTCCTGGGAGACCACCGGAACGCCGGCGCAGTCCCTGTACAGGACGAGACTGACGAGGTAGTCCGATCCACCGAGCCATCGGTACGTGAGCTCACCGCCCATGATATGGGTGGCCTTCACCGTGGGTAACAGTCCTGGTAGGACGAGCAAGGCGAGCGCAACAAGGCGGTGCATGTGGGTCCGGTTTTCGGGTTGACGTCACGGGTAGCGGAGCAGTTGTCCGCAGAGTGAAGGTAGCGGGCCCGTAGCTTCGTGCGACCTGACCCTTGTTCCATGCGCCTTGTTGTCCTCCCCATCACCCTCTTATCCTTCATCGCCGCCCTGGCCCAGCCCTACCGGATGGGCTGCAGGATCCTGCACGAGCCCTACCGTCCGGGGCCTGCGCTCACCGCGCTCCAGCGCACCCAGATCGACCAGACCATCGCGCGCAGCGATACGTTCGACATCCTGCACTACGACATCCGGTTGGACGTGACCCTGGTGCAGGACCAGTGGATCGCCGGCATGTGCGCCGTGTCCTTCACGCCACGACTGGCCGGCCAGAACAGCATCCGCTTCGACCTGTACGACCTCACGGTGGATTCAGTGACCAGCGCCCTGGGCGTGCATCCGTACAGCTACGACGGGGCGTTCCTCACGGTGGACCTGTTGGGCGTGCCTGCGGTGGGCGAGCAACGCACGCTGACCGTGCATTATCAGGGAGCGCCGCACCGCGACCCCGATTGGGGCGGCTTCTACTTCGAGAGCGGGTACATCTACAACCTCGGCATCGGCATCAGCACCATCCCGCCCAACTTCGGCAAGGTGTGGTATCCGTGCTTCGACTCGTTCGTGGAACGGGCCACGTACACGTATCATGTGAAGAGCGCGGGCACCTATCGCCTGCGGGGCCAGGGCGACTTCCTGGGCGAGGTGCAGCTGGGCGGTGATACCGTGGTGCGCTCCTATGGCATCGGCCGTGCGCTCCCCACGCACGTGTCAGCGGTGGCGGTTTCCAACTATGTGGACAGCACCTACCTGCACACCGGTGCGTTCGGGACCATCCCGGTGACCCTGACCGCCAAGCCGGCGCAGCTGGCCGGCATGGTCTCCCGGTTCGGCGACCTGGGCGGGGCCATCGACGCGTGCGAGCACTGGTACGGACCCTACGGCTGGGGCCGGGTGGGTTATGTGCTGACGACCGACGGGGCCCTGGAGATCCCCACCAACATCGCCTATCCCCAGTTCATGACCGGGCAGCCGGTATCCGACAACCGCCAGCTGCTGAGCCACGAGCTGGGGCACCATTGGTGGGGCGACATCGTGACACCGTACATCCACAACGACATGTGGCTCAAGGAAGGTCCTGCCGAATACAGCGGCCACCTCGTGGATGAATGGGTCTATGGCCACGACCAGTTCATCACCACGGTGCTGAACAATCAGTACGATGTGCTGAAGAACAGTCACCTGCAGGACGGCGGTTTCCAGCCCCTTTCGCCGATGCCCGATCCGTACATCTACGGTCACCACACCTACTACAAGGGGGCCTCGGTGATGCACAACCTGCGTGGCTACCTGGGCGACACGCTGTTCCGGCAGGCGATGACCGGTGTGCAGCTGGCCTTTGCGGACACGGCCCTGGACGCGGCAGGTTTCCGCGACGCCTTGGAGCAGGTCACCGGGACCGACCTCGATCCGTTCTTCGATGCCTGGGTGTTCGCGCCCGGCTTCAGCGTGTTCGTCGTTGACGCGATGAGCTCTGTGACACAGGGCGGGTCCTGGTCGGTGGACCTTACCCTTCGCCAACGGCTGCGCGGCACGACCACCTTCCATCAGCAGGTGCCACTGGATGTCACCTTGATCGGTGCGGGGTGGCAACGCAGCGAGCATCACGTGCTGGGCGGCGGGGAGCTCACCACGGTGACCCTCACGGCGCCGTTCGAGCCGGTGATGGCCGTGGTGAACGGTCACCGACGATTGAACCAGGCGCGCATGGACCATGAGTTCGTCATCCACCCGGGCGAGAGCTTCAGTTCCACGCTGCCGCGGGTGGACTTCCGCCTGTTCCCGGAGGCGGTCCCTGATTCGGCCCTCTTCCGCATCGACCACATCTGGGCCGCGCCGGAAGCATCGCAGACCACTGCGGAGGTCGAGGCCATCAGTGGGACGCACTACTGGGTGGTGGACGGGCTCTGGCCGGCGGGTATGCACCTCTCGGCCCGGATCAACTATTACGGTGCCTCGACCAGCCAGCTGGACTTCGACCTCTACGACGCCACGGAAGCCGGCGCTGCTGTCTTGTACCGCGCGCATCCCGGGCAGCCTTGGACCACCTATCCGCATCAGGTGGTGGTGGCCGGCTCGCTCACCAACGGCACGGGCTACATGGAGCTGGACTCCCTTCTTCCGGGAGAGTACGCGCTGGGTAAGAGCGGGGCGATCGCTTCCATCTCCGGGCTGGATCCGGACGGAGCTCCGGAGCTGACCGTCTTCCCCGTGCCGGCCTCGGACGAGCTGCTTGTGGAGGTTCCCGCCGGCTTCAAGGCCGAAGAGCTTCGCATGATCGCAGCTGATGGAAGGGAACTGGTGCGGCAGCGGTCCACCCGGGAGCCCATCCAGCGGATGGCCGTTTCCGGTCTGCCCCCGGGCGCGCATGTGCTGGAGGTCCGCTCGAAGGAAGGCGGCCTTTTGCGGAAGCCGGTGGTGGTGCGGCGCTGAGGACTGTCGATAAGTTGCCATGTACCGGGCGACCGGGCATGGGGGGGGGCGCTAGTTTCGGCGCCTCAACACCCACACCCATGATCAGACCCTACGCGATGAGCGTGGCCTTGGCGCTCCTGGCCCTGCCGGCCTTGGATGCTTCCGCGCAACGGACGAAACAGGACATGGAACGGACCCCGGTCGCTCGAAAGGCGAGCACCGACCGTGCGGCGGCCCCGGGGGAGAAACAGCTGCTTGTGCATTCCGGAGCGGTCCCCAAATCACTGCGCCCGACGAACACCGGGGTGTTCCGGGGTGGCGCACCGGTGAACGACAACTGCGGCGGAGCCATCACCCTCACGGTGGGCGCCACGTGCAACCCGGTGACGGGGAACACCGCGGGAGCGACCAACAGCCTGGCCGCCGTTTCGTGCAACACCTTCACCGGCGATGCCGATGATGATGTGTGGTACACGTTCACGGCAACGGCAGCAGCGCTGACCGTTCGCGTCGACGGGTCGCTGGACTTCGATGCCGTGGTGGATGTGCGCAGCGGGGCCTGCAATGGCACCAACATCGGCTGCGCCGATGCCACCGTGGAGGACGGCATCGAGCAGGTCTCCCTCGCCGGCCTCACGGTGGGTGCGAGCTACTACGTGCGGGTGTATGACTATTACACGGGCGCGGCTCCGACCACGGACTTCACGATCTGTGTGTTCGGCACACCACCACCACCGGCCAACGACCAGTGCGCGAACGTGGTGGCGCAGAACCTGAGCGTCGGCGGATCGCTCACCTTCACGGGCAGCACCGCCGGGGCCACGGTCACGAATGACGTCGTTACCGGGGGCGACTTCGATGACGCGATCCCCAAGGTGTGGCATCGGTTCACCACGAGCACCTGCTCGAACGTGACGTTGGACTACTGCGGGACCACCCCGGTGTTCGACCAGATCTACATCGCCCTGGCGACCGGTTGCCCGGCCGACGCGGGCATCATCGGAACCTTCGACTTCACCACCTGCGTGGATGGCAACGGCACCGTCGTCTTCGCGCAACTGCCTGCGGGCAGCTACTACGTCCCTGTCGGCCAGTTCGGCGCCGGGAGCACGGGCCCGTACACCATCGAACTGAACGCCACGGCCTGCGGGGCTGCGCCGGCGAACAATGAATGCTCCGGCGCCCAGCAGCTGGCGGTGAGCACGACCTGCACGCCGGTGACGGGTGACGTGGCCGGTGCCACCCAGTCCATCGCCGCGCTCACCTGCGCCACCTTCACGGGGGATGCCAACGATGATGTATGGTACAGCTTCGTGGCCACGGCCGCGGCGCTCACCATCGAGGTGGACGGATCGACCAACTTCGACGCGGTGGTGGACCTGCGCAGCGGAGCCTGCGCCGGAACGAACATCGCCTGCGCGGACGCGACCGTGGCCGACGGGGTGGAGACCATCCAGGCCACCGGGCTGACGGTGGGGCAGACCTACTACGTGCGGGTGTACGACTATGCCGCCGGCTTCCCCACCACCACCACCTTCACCATCTGCGTCTACGGCGGCGGCACGGCACCTGTGAACGATCAGTGCCAGAACATCGTTCCGCAGGCGCTGAGCGTGGGCGGTTCGCTCAACTTCACGGGCACCACCGTGGGAGCCACGACCACCAATGATGCAGTGCCCTTGTCCGACATGGACGATGGGGTCCCCAAGGTGTGGCATGCCTTCACGCTCAGCACCTGCGCGAACGTCGCGGTTTCATACTGCAACACGACCCCGGTGTTCGACGAGATCTACATCGTGTGGACGGACTGTCCGGCGAGCACGTTCAACCTCGGCACCTTCGACTTCACCACCTGTGTGGACGGCAATGGCACGGTGTTCTTCAATGCCCTGCCAGCAGGCACCTACCACCTGCCCATCGGCCAGTTCGGATCCGCCACGACCGGGCCGTACAGCCTGGCGTTGACGGCCACGGCCTGTGCCGGTGCGCCGGCCAATGATGACTGCGGAGGGGCCACGTCGCTCACGGCGGGTACCACCTGCCAGTATGTGACCGGTGACGTCGCGAACGCCACCGAGTCCCTGCCGGCGCTTGCGTGCAACGGTTTCACCGGTGATGCGAACGACGATGTGTGGTTCAGCTTCGTGGCCACGGCTGCGCAGCTCACGGTGGAAGTGGCCGGATCCGATTCGCTCGATGCGGTCGTCGAGCTCTTCTCCGGCGGCTGTGCGAACCCGACGAGCATCGGTTGCGCGGATGCGACCCTGGAGGGAGGCACCGAAGTGATCCAGGCCAGCGGCCTTACGGTGGGTCAGACCTATCACGTCCGGGTGTACCACTACTATTCGGACATCCCGGTCACCACCACCTTCGATATCTGCGTGTTCGGCGGCGGCGCGGCCCCGGCGAACGACAACTGCGCCAACGTGACACCGCAGGCGTTGGCCGTGGGCGGTGGCCTGACCTTCTCCGGCACCACGGTGGGCGCCACCGCCACGGGTGATGCGGTCCCCGGTTCGCCGATGGACGACAACGTACCCAAGGTGTGGCACGCCTTCACGCTGTCCGATTGTGCGGATGTCACCGTCTCGTACTGTGGTACGACCCCGGTGTTCGACGAGGCCTACATCGTGTGGACCACCTGCCTGGCGGATACGTTCTACGCGGGCACCTTCGACTTCACCAGCTGCACCGATGGCAACATCACCATCGGGTTCGTGAACCTGCAGCCGGGCACCTATTGGCTCCCCGTCGGACAATTCGGGTCGGGCACCACCGGACCGTATACCATGTCCGTGAGCGCGGTGGCGTGCGCCGGTCCTCCTTCGAACAACGACTGCGCCAACGCCATCGGCCTCCCGGTGTGGGCGACCACGGACTGCCCCCAGAACAGCGCTCAGGGCAACAATGTCCAGGCGACCCAGGATGCGGGCGATCCCAGCTGCGATGCGACCACCGGCACCTATCTGGACATGTGGTATGCGTTCAACTCCGGGCCCAACAATGCCGTCACGATCACCTTCAACAACATCAGCATGGGGGATGCCGTGGTGGTCGTGTATGATGGGTGCAATGGTGCGGAGCTTGGCTGCGACATCAATCCAGCCGCGCCTTATGATGTCACCGTGGCCCCGAACACGGACCACGTGGTGCGCGTCTACTCCAACACCCAGTACGGCGGCGGTGGTGATTTCGAGATCTGCCTCTCCGCAGCGATCAGCACCGCGCTCACCGGGTCCGTGGTGGACGGCTGGACGGTGTTCCCGAACCCGACCGAAGGCTCCGTTTCCGTCGTGTGGCCTGCGGCGGCGACCGATGCGCGGCTGGAGCTCTTTGACGCCACCGGGAGGGTGGTGTGGAGCGACCGGCGCACATTGAACACCGGGATGAACCTGGTGCGCGATGGCGCCGAAACGCTCATGGCGGGCACGTACATCCTGCGTGTCAGCACTGACGATACGACCAGCGAACAGCGCCTCGTGGTGCAGTAAGCCGTTCGACCGATGAGGAGCGGGGCGGTCCACAGGGCCGCCCCGCTTCGTTCCCGGCCTGCACGGTTGTGAACAGGGTGCTGTTGATCGATCGTCCCATCACATCGGCTCCTGGCCTTGGATCCCGCACCCCTCGCGGATAGTTTCGCCGCCCGGTCCGCGCACCAGCCGGACCACCGCTCGCATGGAACGTCTGCGTGACCTGATGCTGCTGGCCGCCGTATTGCTGACATGGACCGTGGAAGCGGCCCAGCTCCGGATCGTCGGCACGGTGACGGACAAGTTCACCGCGGCTCCCCTGGCGGATGCCCAGGTGCGTGTATACCGCAACGGCGAGCGTGTGAGGACCCTGTCCACCGGCCAGAGCGGGCGCTACGAACTGCTGTTGGACAACAATGCGGACTATGTGATCCGCTTTGTCCTTCCAGGCCATGTCACCAAGTGCTTCACGGTCACCACCCACGGACCTATCTGGGAGGGGGACCACAGCGTCAAGGAGGTCTTCATCGAGATGACCATGTTCGAGCGTGTGCCCGGTATGGACCTGTCCTTTTTCGACCTGCCCATGGGCATTGCGCGGTTCGACCCGCTGGACGGACGGATGGATTGGGACGAGAAGTACGACGGTCGGATCCGCGGTGAAGTGGCGGTGCTGATGGAGGAGGTGACGCGCGCGCTGGCCGCCCGGGGCGCCCTGGCGAAGCTGAACTGATCAACCTGTCGAGCGCCCCCGGGCACGGGGATGATGCTGGAGGATGTTGCTGCGGAGGAACTCGCGGTCCAGGTGGGTGTAGATCTCGGTGGTGGTGATGCTGGCGTGGCCGAGCATCTCCTGAACGGCACGCAGGTCGGCCCCGCCCTCCACAAGGTGGGTGGCGAAACTATGGCGGAAGGTGTGCGGGCTGATGGCCTTGGAGATGCCGGCCTTTGCGGCGAGCGTGCGTACCAGGTTGAAGACCGCGACACGGGAGAGTGGACCTCCGCGGGCGTTCAGGAAGAGGGTGTCCCCGGCGCGGGGCACCCTGGGCTGATGCACGCGTTCATGCTCGCGATACGCCCTGATGCGGTCGAGCGTGTGGGAGGCGATGGGCACCAGGCGCTCCTTGTCGCCTTTTCCGAGCACACGGATGAAGCGTTCCTGCTCGTGGATGTCGCTCATCCGCAGGCCGCACAGTTCGCTCACGCGAAGGCCACAGCCGTACAATGATTCCACGATGGCCCGGTCGCGATGGGCCAGGGGCTTGGACAGGTCGATGGCCGCGACGATGGCGTCGATCTCGGCCACGCTGAGGAACTCCGGCAGGTGACGCCCAAGCCGCGGCGCCTCGAGCAGTTCGGTGGGGTCCGTTCCGATGCGCCGATCGACGAGCAGGGCGTGATGGAAGGCGCGGACGGCGCTGAGGAGCCGGGCCTGGCTACGCGGACCGAGCCCCTTCTTCACGGTGTGCGTGAGGAAGGCCTGCAGGTCCTCCAAGCGCAGGGCATCCGCCGGCAATGCCGGAGAATGGGATTCGGCGAAGGCTCGCAGCTTGGCCAGGTCGGAGAGGTAGGCCTCCACGGTGCGGTCGCTCAGGGAGCGCTCCAGCTTGAGGTGGGTGCGGAACAGGGTGAGCGCGCGGGGCCAGTCCACCGCACAAAGATGCCATCGGGCGGGCCTTTCGTTACTTCGCCCGCATGGCGGACATCCTGGTGGTCAACGGCCCGAACCTCGGGCTGCTCGGTCGTCGTGAGCCCTCGATCTACGGCGGCACGGACCTGGATGGCCTGATCGCGGGGTTGCGCAGGGCGTTCCCCGGGCATCGGATCGACCACCGCCAGAGCGAACTGGAGGGGGAACTGATCCGCTGGCTTCACGAGGCGGACGGCGTGTACGCCGGTGTGGTGCTGAACGCGGGCGGCTACAGCCACACTTCGGTGGCGCTGCGTGATGCGGTGGCTTCGGTGGCCGTACCCGTGTTGGAGGTGCATCTCTCCAACCTGCTCGCGCGTGAGCCCTTCCGCCACACGTCGCTCGTGGGAGCGGTGTGCGTGGGCAGCATCATGGGACTGGGGACCGAGAGCTACCGCCTTGCCGTGGACCACCTTTTGCGCCGCGCGGCCGCCAGTTAGGTGCGTTGCACGAAGGCCTCCCGCGGGAGGTCGCTGAAGCGGGCGTGCTTGAGGATGAACCGGTCGAACGCGATGTTGCGCGTGTACATGCCGGTGAGGTCGGGCTCGTCCTCCTCCCGCATGAGCCGTGCGCGTTCGCGCAGCAGCCCCGGTAGACGGCCGAGGAAGTGGACATGGGCACGGGCCACCTGCCAGCTGTGCGCACCGTGCCCTTCGAGCAGGAACTTCCAGCCGGCCGCACCGTCCAGCAGGAAACGGCGCAACAGGCGGCCCGGCAGCCAGCCCGTGTGCAGGTTCTTGGTGAGCACGATGAGGCTGTTGCGGAAGTTGAGGTAGGTCTTGCGCGGGCTGCCGTACCCGAGCGCCCCGCCGCCGACATGGAGAACGCTGGCCCGGGCCGTGTAGCCGATTCGCCAGCCGCGGCGGCGCAGCCGCCAGCACAGGTCGATCTCCTCCATGTGCGCGAACAGTGAGGCATCGAAGCCGCCGGCATCACGGAAGGCCTGCGCCCGCACCATCAGACAGGCCCCGGTGGCCCAGAAGACCTCGCGGTCGTCATCGTACTGCCCATGGTCCGATTCGGTGATCTCGAAGATCCGCCCGCGGCAGAAAGGGTAGCCGTTGCGGTCGATGTATCCGCCTGCGGCGCCGGCATGTTCGAAGCGTTCGGGGTGGGCATGGGCCAGCACTTTGGGCTGGCAGGCCGCCATGTGCGGATCGGCGTCCAACAAAGCCCGCATGCCCGAGAGCCAGCCTGGGCGGACCTCCACATCGGAGTTCAGCAGCACGAAGTACGAGGCCTTCACCCGCTCCAGCGCGGCGTTGTAGCCACCCGCGAAGCCTAGGTTCCGTTCCAGGGCGATGGTACGCACGCCGGGCATGGAGGCCTTCAGCCAGCGCAGCGAACCATCGGAGCTGCCGTTGTCGGCCACGACGACCTCGGCGCCCTCGGCGGCCTGCACCACGCCGGGCAGGAAGCGTTGCAGCCAGGTGAGGCCGTTCCAGTTCAGGATCACGATCGCCGTATCGCGCATGGGGGCTGCGTGCGGCGGCAAAGATGGCCGAGGCTGCGCGACCGTCAGCGTGGGTTCATGAACAACTCGTCCGAACGTTCACCGCTCAGGGAGTTCACCGAGCCGGGCTGCACGTTGTTCATCGGCGTGTCGCGGGCGTGCAGCACCTGGTTCCAGCGGGGGTTCTGGATCTCGCCGGGCACCTCGGAGTGCAACAGCTCGTAGTCGTTCGTCACCATGTCCGGCAGATAGAACACGAAGCGGCGGTCGGTGTAACGGCCGGCGCGGTAATAGTGCCAGATCTGATAAGGATACACGCCCATGTCGCTGGGCCGGTCGACGATGGTGTTGGGTGCCCCGTACTTGAGGTGCACGTAGCCGCGGTCGGTCTCATAGCCCCGCTTGATACGCGAGCCGTACATCCGGTTGACCCGCAGGACCTCCGCACGGTAGGCCTTCCACGCTCCTTCCGGGTCCAGCCCATTGCGGTTGAACCAGAAGCTGTAGAAGAAGCGGCGCATGAGGTCCATCTCGCGGTCCTTCCAACGGTCGTCGATCATCTTGCGCTCCAGGTCGTCGGCGATGGGGCGCAGGCAGTGGATGAACTCGGCCAGGCTGTCCGGCTCGGTGATGCGGTCGGCGAAAGTGCCGCCCATGGCCACGGTGGACAGGTCGTCCATCCGGTAGGAGATCGGGTTGTTGCGCTGCAGGAACCGTTCAGTGCGGGCCAGGAGCTGCCCTGATCGATCGCGTGCCTCCAAGGCGAGCACGTAGTTCCCGCTGGGCAGCGAGCGGATGTCGAAGCCGCCCAGCAAAGGTTCCACAGGGCGCGCCTTTACGCGTGCCGCCGCGCGGAACGCACCGATCGGGGTGCCCGTCCCCTGACCCTCGATCTGATAGCTCAGCAGGTAGAGGCTGTCACCCCCGAGGCGGACGTCCATGCCGTAGAGCTCGGCATACAGGTCCATGCGCTCCACGGAGCTGGGGTAGTAGGCGCCCACGAAGGGAATGAAGGTCCGGCCCGCGTGGGCGTGTCCTGAGGAGCCCGCTTCCCCGGTGCCGGAGACCAGCAGCACATCGGAGAACGTGGGTCCGTCCGGCAAGGCCGGCACAAGCAGCGGGCGGCGCTCCGTCCGCGCCGAGTCCGCTCCCTGAAGGTCCCGGACCTGGATCTCCAGCGTGTATTCACCGGCGGGAAGGGCGAATGCGGTCGTGTACAGAAGATCGGGTGGGACCTCGGTGGTGCGTGGCGGGCCCGTGAGCTCCACTTTCCGGTGGTCGACGATGGCACCGGCCTTCTCCACCAGGGCCACCAGCTCCAACCGGGCCTGGGACAGGCCCGCAGCGGAGTCCTCGTGATGGACCGAGGCCCCGAGCACGGCCACGCTGAGGTCCACGAAGGGGCCCTGCTCCGGCACCTCGAAGCGCCGGACCTCCACCAGGAACTCGGGCAGCGATTGGGCTCCGATGGGAAGGGCGAGGGACATCAGGGCCAGCGGGAGGATGGAGCGTGACATGCTTTCAAAGGTACTTCGGCCGTCGGGCGGATCATCACCGTTCCCTGGGATCGCGCCACCGTTCCCGCGGCATCCGCTGTTCGGAACGAGGGGCGCGGTAAGGGATGGCTGCGCGCTCCTGTGCGAAGGTTCACGCCACACCCGATGCACGGGCTGCTGTTCGCACCGCTCCGTTCGGCCGGGGCCGCTCGGTCCGAAGCCCGGCCCGAACACGCCCCGCTTCCGCGGGGGGGCTTGGCGGAGAGGGAGGGATTCGAACCCCCGTTACCCTTGCGGGTAAAGCGGTTTTCAAGACCGCCGCATTCGACCGCTCTGCCACCTCTCCGAGCGGCGGCGAAGGTAGCGCCCGGCGATCGGGTAATTTGCGCACCGCTCATGCGCTTCACCTTCCTTGGAACGGGCACCAGCCAGGGTGTGCCGGTGATCGGCTGCCGGTGCGCGGTGTGCACGAGCAGCGATGCACGGGATCGGCGACTGCGCACCTCGGGCTGGCTGGAGGTGGGGGGGCGGTCCATCCTCATCGACGCCGGGCCCGATCTGCGGCAACAGAGCCTCCGTGCCGGGATCGATCATGTGGACGCCGTGCTGCTCACCCACGAGCACATGGACCACATCAGCGGCATGGACGAACTGCGCAGCTTCAACCACCGTCAGCGCGCGGTGATGCCGGTGCATGCCTCCGAGGCCACCCTGGCCGCCGTACGGCGCATCTACGCATACGCCTTCGCCGCAGTGCGCTACCCCGGAGTGCCCGAGCTGGAGCTGCATCCCATCGCTCCCGGACCCTTCACCGCCGCCGGTGTCGGTCTCGAAGCCGTGGAGGTGCTGCACCTGGGGATGCCGGTGCTGGGTTTCCGGATCGGCGGCCTTTCCTACATCACCGACGCGAAGGAGCTGCCACCTTCGACCAAGGAGCGCGTGGGAGGTTCCGAGGTGCTGGTGCTCAACGCGCTGCGTCACGAGCCGCATGCGGCCCACCTCAACCTGGAGGAGGCGCTGGACCTGGCCCGGGAACTGGGCGCACGCCGCACCTTCCTCACCCACATCAGCCATTTGCTTGGCAGGCATGCCGATGTGCAGCGCACCCTGCCGGAAGGCGTGGAACTGGCCTACGATGGCCTATCGATGGTGCTGCCCGACGCCTGATGGACTTCCCCGCACATGGCGGTGGTCGGAGTTGTTCGGTAGCTGACCGAACCCGAACTTCGTTCCACCAACCTGTTGCGCAATGCGTCAAGTCCTCCTCGTCGCCGGTCTGATCGCCGGCACCCTCAATGCCATGGCCGTGGAAGGCGGCCGCGATGAACGGAGCATCACCTTCATCCGCGATCCGCAGCGTACGCCCGACATCCCCTGGCAGGCCGAGCTGCGTGCACGGCCCCAGTGGCGGGCCTTCGTGGCCGAACATGGCACGTGGTGGACGGAGTTCAACGAGGCCAGCGGGCTTCCGCATCGGGCCTTCGGCAGGCCCATCCCGGCGATGGGCGCGGATCCCGTGTCGAAGGCATGGGACTTCCTCCAGCACCAGCTCGCGGGCTTCAACCTGCCCCTCGCAGAGGTCAGCGTGAGGTCCGTGTATCCCACCGCCAAGCACACCTATGTGCACTTTGCCCAGACCCACGCCGGCCTGCCCGTCGTGTTCGGCCAGGCGATGGTGAAGCTGGACGCCCAAGGCCGGGTGATCGCGTTCGGCACCGATCTGTATCCGGGGATCCAGGTGGAGACGCAGCCGGGCATCAGTGAAGCCGCGGCGGTGGTGAACGCCTCGAGCGGGTTGACCGGTATCGTGGGCGCTGCGGTCAACGGGCTGCGCATCCTGCCGGTCCCGGGCCATCGGACCGTGGAGCACCGGTTGGTGCATGAGGTCATGATCAACACCATGGAGCAGGGGGTGCCCGGCCGCTGGTCGTGCTGGGTGGATGCACATTCGGGCGAGCTGCTCTACCGGCAGGACCTGGTGGTGCATCATGCGCCCCCGGCCTCCGCCGGGGCGGAGATCGCCGCCACCGCCGCGGCCCACACGGTGAACCCGTACGTGCCGGCCACCACCGAGGTGCTGCCCGACCTGCGCGTGGTCGTGAACGGACTGAGCCAATACCTGGATGACCAGGGCTATCTGAACACCGGTGTGGGCGGTCCGGTGAACGCCACCTTCTTCCTGGACGGCCGTTGGTGCAATGTGAAGACGGGAGGCAGCACCCCGAGCTTCCAGACCACGTTGCAGGAGGGTCCGAACGCGGTGAGCTTCGACGCGAACGCCAACCTCCGTGAGCGCAGTGCCTATTACCATGTGAACGTGGTGCACGACCACATGAAGACGTGGCTGCCGAACTTCACTTCCCTTGACGTCCCCTTCGCCACGAACGTCGATGTGGCCGGGACCTGCAACGCCTTCTACGATGGCGGTTCCATCAACTTCTATCAGGAGGGCGGGGACTGCCAGAGCTACGCGCAGATCGCCGAGGTGGTGTACCACGAGTATGGGCACGGCATCAACGACAAGTTCTATGGTTCGTTGCTGAGCCAGTTCACCAACGGGGCCATGAACGAAGGCTATGCGGATGTGTGGGCCCTTTCGATCACCGAGGACCCGATCCTGGCCGAAGGCAGTTCGCTGAGCGACCCTGACAACTTCATCCGGCGTTATGACGAGAACCGCAAGGTGTACCCGGTGGACCTGGTGGGCCAGGTGCATGCGGACGGGGAGATCATCGCCGGGGCCTGGTGGGACACCTACCTGCTGTTGGGCAATGACATGAACGCGATGCTCACCTTGTTCGTCGAGGCCTTTCCGGGTCTGCAGGCGAACACGGTGAACGGCAATGAAGGGCAGGCGTTCCGCGATGTGCTGCTGGACGTGCTGCAGGCGGATGACACGGACGGCGACATCACCAACGGCACGCCGAACGCCGCGGCCATCGTGGAGGCCTTCGCCCTGCACGGGATCACCCTGCTGAGCAACGCCACCCTGGTGCACAGCAACCTGGAGACGGCGCCCGAAGCGCAGGGGATCGAGCTGGATGCACAGCTCGTCCTGGACTTCGATTTCCTGCCCTTCCTCTCGGAGGTGAAGCTGTTCTACCGGGTGAATGACGGCGCCACATGGAACACCCTGCCGATGGTGGACTTCGGCAGCAACGACTACCACGTCACCATTCCTGCGCAGCCTGCGGGCACGGTGATCGCGTACTACATGGGGGTGGAGGACAGCTTCCAGCAGCTGAGCGCGGTGGTGCCGATCGGTGCGGCCGAACCCGACCCGAACGTGCCCTATTACATCATGGTGGGCTTCGGGCTGGTGGCCACGGACGATGCGGACAACAACACCCAGCTCGGGAATTGGGACATCGGACTCCCCACGGACAATGCCACCACCGGCGAGTGGGAGTTCAACATGCCCGTGGGCAGCTATGCCACCCCGGGCGACCTGAGCACGGTGGTGCAGCCCGGATACCAGCACACTCCGGGTGGAGAGATCTGTTATGTGACGGGCAACGCATCGAGCGAGCTCGCCCCGCTGGGGGAGAACGATGTGGACGGTGGCACCACCACGCTGCGGAGCGCCGCGCTGGACATGTCGAACATGCAGGAGCCGGCCATGTCCTACTGGCGCTGGTACGTGAACGATCCCCCGAGCGGCGCCAACCCCGGCGCGGACTGGTGGCAGGTGTGGTTGAGCAACGATGGCAGCAACTGGGTCCCCGTCGAGAACACGAGGACGAGCGACCGGAGCTGGCGCCGGGTGGCTTTCCGGGTGGGCGACTTCGTGAGCCCGAATTCCACGGTGTACATCAAGTACAACGCCTCGGACAGCATCCGGCCCGGGCAGAACCTGGACGGCGGCAGCCTGGTGGAGGCCGCGGTGGATGACATCCAGCTGTGGGACCTGGCCGACGGCATCGGGATCGAGGAAGCCTCCACGGTCGAGCTGCTCGTCTTCCCGAAACCGGCGCAGGACCAATTGCAGGTGCGCGGGGCCATGGGCGATGCGCGCTCGGCGGAGCTGGTCGTGCTCGACGCCTCGGGCCGTGTGGTCGTGCGACAGCAGGTGAGCGGCGCTGCGCTGCGCGATCGCATCGTCCTGAACATCGCAGGCCTTGCACCCGGCAGCTACGTGCTGCAGGTGATCACCGATCGGGCGCGGGGTGAGGAGCGCTTCCAGGTGGTGCGTTGATCATCCGTGCCGAACACGAGCGCCCCGGGGGATCCCCGGGGCGCTCGCGTTCAGGGGGTGGTCGCCACGGGGTGGGCGAGCAAGGCCTGGAAGCTGCGCACGACCGCCCCGGTGACACGCTCGTCCATGCGAAGGCCATCGGCCGAAGCGAAGCGCTGGTTCACCTCCAGCTCGATCCCGGCATACCCCACGGCGTGGGCGGCCCGCAGGGCCGTGGTATGGCCGTCATCGGTGCCCCTGTAAGGCTCGTTGTGGCGGATCACGAGGTCCGGCGCCGCGGCGTTCAACAGTTGCTCCCATGCCTCGACCAGCGCCCTTTCCCAACTGCGTGCAGGGTCGTACAACAGACCGATGTCCATCGGACGCTGCACACCGTCCAGCACTGGGGTGAAGGTGTGCACGCTGAGGTGAAGGACACTCGGTCGGTCGGCACGCCAGGTGGCCACGGCATCGGCGGCGGCCGTGCGGAAGGGGGTGTAGTGCTCGTCGATGAGGTGGCTGCGCTGGGCGTGCGGCAGGTCGCGCGTGAACGCGGAGAACAGGGCCGGGCTGTCGAGCGAGCGGTTCAGCTCCACCACCAGGCGGGAGGTGGTGCCTTCCAGCGCGAGGTGGGCCAGAGGGCGCAGGGCCGTGAACAGGTCCAGGGCGCCGGGGTCCCAACCGCAGTGGGAGCGAAGGACCTCGCCGGCCCCGGCGAAGAGGGCGCGCAGCTCGGTGGGCACCTCATGGCCGCCATGCTCGCAGGTGAGCAGCACGCGCGTCATACGAAGAGCCGGTCGTCCTGCAGGCAGGCCGCGAGTTCGATGTAGACCTGCCGGATCCTGTCCGCCGAGGGCTTTCGACCGGTGCGGGCCAGGATGCGCTGGGCCAGGCAGCCCTTGGCAAGCAGATGATCGATCACGGCACGCGCTTCCTCGCTCAGTTCGCCCCGCAGCTCCTGCACGATGTGCTCCCACAGGCGCTGCGCGGTCATCCGCTGCTCCTTCATCACGCCGAACATCAGCAGATAGTCCTTGTTCGCGATGACGGCCTTGCCGGCGTCCTTGATGGTCTGCAGGAAGATGGGCAGCAGGTCGGTCTCGCCCCAGGCGCGTTGCAGGTAGGTGCTGGTCCAGCGGCCTTTGGTCATGGCGCGGCAGAGGACCATGATCAGTTCGGCGATGGCCAGATCGGCCCCCGGGCATTCCTGGATGTCGATGACGCGCAGTTCGATGGCACCACGGTCGAACCGCGCGATGGCCCCCCGCGAGTTGGCGAAGTGGTGGTCCATCACGTGTTCTGTATCGAACGGGGCGAGGGCGCGGCCGATGGGGTCGAACACTTCGCGGTAGTAGTCCTCCTGGGTGAACACCGCTTCGGGGATCAGGGAGCCCATCAGGGCGGGAAGGCGTTCCTGATGGTGCAGGTAGGCTTCCATGCGCGAGTCGAGGAACCCGGTGGGCTTGCCATCGAGGAGGGGTGAGCTGGCGGAGAGCGCGGGGATGATGGGCAGCACCATGCGCACGGCGGCGTGCAGCTTGCCGAACTCCTCATCGTTGGCGAAGGGGAGGTTGATGTGGGTGCTCTGGAGGTTGCTCCAGCCGTGGCCCCGGCAATCGAAGATGCGGTTGTACAGGGCGTACACCTCATTGTGTTCGTGCGGCCAGATCACCGTTTCGGTGAAGGGGTCCATGAGCGGATGGGCGGCCGTGGGCAGCAGCATGGCGTCGTGTGCGGCGAGTGCCGCGTTGATGGCGCGCACCTCCGTGGCGAACTTCCGCCGGAAGGCGGGTATGCGCCGCGTGGGGCGCGCGGTCTTCAGTTCCACGACGTGGCTGACGAGCTCGTTGCTCCATTCCACATCACCGCGTTCCACATCGCTGGTGATGCGGCCGGTGACATCCTTGAAGAGCTGGTCCACGATGGGCATCACACGCAGCGTACCGCGCTGCACCACCATGTACTCCAGTTCGATGCCGGTGACCTCGAAGAGCTTGAAGGCGTTCCGCTTGGGAGGGGTCATGTGCGTTGTGCCGGCGCGGCCGGTGCGGCGGTCGGTCGGATGCCGATCCTGCGTTCGATGCGGTGTTTCAGGGAACAGATGATGGCCTCATACAGGGCGTCGCCGAGAACGACGTCCTCCACGCCATGATCGATGTTGGGGCACTCGTTCACCTCGATCACATAGGGGCGCCCGTCGTGCTCCTTCACGTCCACCCCGAAGAGGCCCTGGTCGCCCACAACGGCGAGCACGGCCTTCACAGCGGCGTCCACGATGGCCTTGGGCGCCTGGTCGACCGGCAGTGTGGCGAAGTCGCCCGTCTGGTCCTTCTTGGTGCCGCTGCTCCAGTTGTAGATCTGCCAATGGCCGCGGGCCATGAAATACTTGCAGGCGTAAAGCGGCCGGCCGTCGAGCACGCCCACCCGCCAGTCGAAGTCGCTGGGCATGAACTCCTGGGCGATCACCAGGTCGCTCTCGCCCAGGAGCTCGTCGAGCTTGCTTTCCAGCTCCTCGGGGCTGTGCGCCTTGGTGACCCCCCGGCTGAAGGTGCTGTCCGGTAGCTTCAG